>OICS01000082.1_pt1 | contig 37980 bp, 36 predicted proteins | sample 1581341 | NCBI WGS metagenome assembly OICS01 (sample SAMEA3882550, study PRJEB24775) | human gut metagenome | biome: human-associated habitat; feature: intestine environment; material: feces | place: Netherlands | collected 2009/2010
TGCCTTCATATCATTACGTATTTTCCTAATTTTTTGTTTATCAACAGTAGGCTGAACAGTTAAATTGTCTATAACTCCAATTCTTGAAAAAACATATGCAAAATTTGCTTCAGCCGTATACTCCGGTTGTCTCTTTTTTACGAAATCATAGACTTCTCGACTAGCATACATTGCGTCATAATTAACTGTAGAACTTGTATGGGTAATACTTCCTCCACGTTGTCTGTAATAGTACATGGGTGTTGAATCATAAACTATTCTATTAGCTTTTGCAAACACTTTATATGTAGTATACCAATCTTCACTTAGTTTCCCCTCGGGATAACTCACGTCATTAAACAAGCTTCGTTTATATACTTTATCCCAAGCTGCAGCATCAAAGTACCCTAACAAAGATGTATTCATTATGGCCGTTGCTTTAGGGCCATCCATAACTTCATACACATTCTGTTTCTCTCTTAATTTTTTGGAACCATTTGGGTACACATAGCATCTGCCCACCACAACAATATCAGCACATTCTTTTTTCATAATCGAAAATACATGCTCATACATGTTTGAGGCAAGATAATCATCACTATCAATAAAAGAAATATACTCTCCAGTTGCTACTTTCATACCAGCATTTCTAGCACTAGACAATCCGCCATTTTGTTTGTGAACTACTTTAACGTTATTAAACTTTTGAGAATATTCATCACAAATTTTAGGACATGAATCTGGTGAACCGTCATCTACAAGAATGAGCTCGAAATCATGAAAAGTCTGATTTAAAATCGAATTTACACAGTCTTTCAAATATTCTTCCACTTTATAAACAGGGACAATAATGCTTAACTTCATTACAATGATTCCTTTCCTACAAACTTGACTTTTTACTGCTGACGCATACTTAGATTTAGGATCATAACTGCGTATCACCTTACTAACCTACTATTTCTACAAAGTCATCATAAAAACTTTCCTTAGTCCATGTCTGACTTCTTTTTTTAGCTGCTTATTCAAGACTAATACGCAATTTCTTGTCGTTAGCTAATTTGGTTAACGAATTAACTAAATTCTCAACTAACTGGTCATTTATCGGCAAGATAATCGGCATACTCAGGAATCCCACCTGAATACGTAGTAATCAATGGCTTGCCTGCTGTAATACTTTCAATCACAGCTAACAGTCACAGCTAACAGTGCTGGATCATTCCAAATGGAAGGTAAGACAATAACTTCTTGAACAGGACGTGTCTGTTGCCGAAGAGAATCTAATAACTATACAATGTACTGACTTCCGTTGTAGGTCGTCATTGCAATAGAATTTTTTTAGTCATGTCTTTCATTTTCACAATCTATTGTAATAGCTTTCCTTTTTATCAAAATCTACCTTTTTCTTGTATGACAGTTTAAATACGCTTGTATCGCTAGTTATTCTTTTCCACTCTTTATCATCATACGGTTGGTTTAACATTCCTTGCAAATCGAACAGATGAGGATTATTTTGCTTATAACTCTCTTCTAGCGATTTAAACTAACTTAAATCTTTTTTCCAAGCATAATCCAATCCATAATCTATCAAGAAATAATCAAACAGCTTTTCGTGATCTCGCCAATATACTTCATATAGACGATCCATAAAAGAAAAAAGGTCCATTCCGCTAGGGCCGCCCATAAAAAACCCCGTCCAACGTCCGAAACTAACATTAAAGGTATCAGCAGGATAGCCACTACAATAAAATAATTTTTTTAGGTCAATATTGTCTAGCGAAGAGGTAACATACAGCGTAGCATCCATCCAAAGTCCACCATTATTTTTGATTAAATTCGCCCTCACAATATCCGAAAAATGGGTATAAGTGATTACTCCTTTATCCAATTTGTCGTAAATAAATTTAGGGATGTCTGTATATTGTTTAATATTGTCTTGAGTGATCAAAACAATATTTTTTTTACCTCGATTCTGTTGGATAGAGCGATAGCATTTTTTCACTACCTTAGGCATACTATCTTCACCTTGCCACCAAAAAATCCATATCGTATCGTTTACTTTATGGCTATCATATCTCGTAAATGTTTCATACGCCTCGTCAAAAACAGGAGTTAATTGCTTCCTAATTTGTTGATGACGATAGATATTAAATTTATCACTAATTCTTTTAGCCGGTAGTCTCCCCAATATCTTTGACATGACAAAAGATAAATCATTCTTGTACATTATAGGTTACCCTCACACTAGTAACGATTCTTACGAATTATATAAAATATCTTCTGCGGAATTAATCCAATTAAGATGGGCTTAATAATATACGGAATCCCCTTCGTTAACATGCCAAAAGACTTAAACCCCTTATATCGAACCTTTGCTTCTTGAATACGGTCACTCATCGGCCTATATTTCTTATTTGGATTATTTTCAATCCTATATTCGTATAAATCCTCCTGAATATTATATCCTTTGTAACCTTTAGCATACAGTCTGAAGAATAGATCATAATCTTCTGCACGCATAGTATCCTTGGCAACACGGTACCCATTAACTTGATCTAACACTTCATGTCTAAACATCACAGATGGGTGAAGAAATGGACTATTCCATAAAAAAGTATTCTTAGTTGGTTTCTCTTTCAATCCATAGTGTCCCCACGTACCACTATTATCAAAAACTTTCGCAACAGTACCAACAAAGGCATACTCTGGGTGCCTATTTAAGAAGTCTACTTCTCGGGCCAAACGCATAGGATGCGAAACATCATCATCATCCTGAGCTGTGATATAATCTCCTCTTGCGACCTTGATCATTTCATTCTTTGCATATGCCAAACCATGATTATTCGGACAATCAATGATTTGGATCCTTGAATCACGTTTACCCAATTTCTTGAGATACTCTGAGGTCTTACCATCGTCTTCCGACCCATCATTATAGATGATAAACTCCCAGTCAGAGTAGGTCTGATCAATAATTGATTCAATACTCTTCTCTAAGGCTTTATAGTTCTTGCAATTATATATAGACATAATCACTGAAACTTTTGGCATAGGCTTGCTCCTAATTATCTAATTTTAATTTAGCTATTCAACACTATAAACTATACAACTTTCAGATGCTTTCCCAACACCATTTGTATTTAACGCATTATCGGTTACGTATAAATATACAACGCAAATTATGCACTTCATTTTAAGTTGTGCAAAACTTTATAGTATAATTTCAGTGTTTGTTTGGCGACTCGGCGAACGTCGTACTTATCTTTCGCAATACTCAAACCATTAGCCACAAATTTGGCTGCTAAAGCAGGATCTTCGTGAATGCGGATTACAGCCTTAGCCGCCTCATATGGGTTATCGGGTTCAACCAATAACCCGTCAACGCCATCATCAACTACGTATGGGATAGCATCAACCTTGGTTGAAACTAATGGCACACCGCAATACATATATTCGACTAAGGCCAAGCCAAAGCCTTCCCATCTCGACAGAAGCGTTGATACATCGAAACAATTTAAATAACCGGTCGGGTTATCAACCCATCCAGTGATCAAGAAAGAATCCTCTAAACCTTTCGATTTAATTAATCTACGAATCTCAGCTTCAAGGTTGCCATCACCAACCATCACGAAGAACGAATTTGGTATTTCTTTCTTGATTTTCTCCGCCATTTCAACAAAGACATCTGGGGATTTCTGCTCACTAAGGCGCCCAATTTGTCCCACAACAAATGCGTCTTCGAGAATACCAAGATCTCTCCGAGTAACAGGTTGCACCTTATCCAATAAATCAAAATCAATACCATTGGGAATAATTTTGATTTTATCCTTTGAGCAAATATGTTTTTGCATCGCCGACTGCATCTCTGCTTCCGAAATACAGACAACTTTTTTAGTAAAGGGAATTTGAACCTTCTCAATCAGCCTGTAAGCCAGTTCTTTCTTCTTGGACTGAGCCATGTTGAATGCCCAACCATGGGGATTATAGATTACTGGTATATGCATCCCCATCAAAGCAATTCTAGTAAGCGCTCCAACTTTAGTTGAATGTGCATAGACGATATCTGGCTTGATCTGTCTAACTGTTTTTTTAATCTGCTTAACTGTAGCTTTATCATTTTTGAAACAAGCTGCGTGAGCCATTTGAAGTTGGTATTCACCAGAAACATATTTTTTAAACTTCCCCATCTCATAGTGCTGGGAAGCTATAAGGTAGTTCTCTATCTTCTGAGAATCACTGTTCTTCAACAGTGCATACAAGTATCTTTCAACTCCACCTGCAGCTTCAGCCACATGAACAACACGTATTTTCTGCATAAGATTTTTCTCGCAGAGATTGATTGGAAGATAACTTAATCAAGCAGATACTATTCAGTAAAATTTAAAGTTTATAGACAGAAACACTCACTATTCTTGATTGCTGCTTGATAAAGTTGATCATAGGCTTTAGACACTACTTTAGTATTGTAGCGTTCTAAAACATCTTTATAAGCACAATCAATCAGAGAATAGCGAGCCCCCCCGATCATTGATATTCTATTATAAAAATCATTAACGGTCTGACATACATACCCATTAACACCATCATTGATTACATCATGGTTACCGATGACATCACTGACCACACATAATTTCTTCATGTACATTGCTTCCAACAAGCTCATCGGTAACCCTTCCCACAGTGAGGTAAGCATAAAAGTATCACTATTAAGTGAGTACTTTAACGCCTCATGACGCGTTAACCAACCGGTAACAGTAATATTCGGAGCAGTTAGCTCTGAACGTAATTCACCATCGCCAATCCACAAAAATTTTAAATTCGACAACTTCAATGCGACCTCATTGAAAACATTTGGATTCTTCTGTACTGAGATACGCCCCAGTGTAAAAACGTCATAATGATCAATCTTCGAAGCGTCCGTCGTGTCTATCAATTCTTGCAATTGTTCAATGTTGATACCATTATCAACTTCCACGGCATGTTTAGAGACTTTTAAAGCTTCTTGATACTCACCAGGGCTACATGCAATGGTCGTTGCTTGGCTCTTGCCGCAAAACTGCTCTACCAACTTATACGCCAAGCGTTTCTTGCTACTCTCGCCTTGCATTAAGAAGCTGTAACCATGTGGAGTATAAAAGACCGGCGTTTTCTTTGTGTTAAAGACGACACGTCCAATTGCTCCTGCAATACTAGAATGTAGATGAATAACATCTGGCCGAATAGCCTTTGCTATCCTTTTCATCTCTTGTCCTGCTTTGATTGCTTTCGTGATGCTAGTACTACGAGCAAAATTCTTAACCTCGATTAGATGCACTCGTTCATCGAAATACTCTCGATAATTTTGAGGTGTTTGGTTGCGCATAGCATAACCAATATAAACATCCCAATCATCCACTAGGCTATTTGCTAGATCAACAATATATGTAAAAACCCCGCCGCCCATCGCTTCGACGAAGTAGAGCAGGCGAGGTTTATTATTTCCTTTCATATGTACCTAACCCTATAATCATTCGCTCTTGAAGAACAACAAGTGCTTAGCCACTTTTCCATATAGCTTATTCGTCATTCTCCTCATACATCTACATCCCGTTCGGGTGGAACATAACACCGATTGTCTTGAAAATGATCCACAGATCAAAGAAGACGCCACTCCGATTAATGTACTCGATGTCGAGCTGCACCATATCCGCAAAATCAGCCGCATTCCGGCTAGTTGCTTGCCAAAGGCCACTGCAGCCTGGTTTTACGAGCAATCTCTGCTTGTCATAGTCAGTATACTGTTCAACCTCATTTGGCAACGGTGGCCGAGGCCCCACCAGTGACATATTCCCAATCAGCACATTCCAAAGCTGAGGCAATTCATCCAAGCTGTGTGCTCTGATGAACTTGCCAATCTTAGTGATCCGCGGGTCATCATGCATCTTAAACATGGCCCCTTCGACTTCATTTTGCTCCAGCAGATCCTTCTTCAGCTTCTCAGCATTGACCACCATGGACCGAAACTTGTAGATCCGGAAAGGCTTTTCATCCTTGCCAATTCTGATTTGTGAGTAAAAGACTGGTCCGCCGTCTTCACCATGAATCTTGATTGCCAGCCACAAAAAAAGTGGCGACAATAGAATCAAGGCAATTGAAGAAGCCAGAAAGTCAAAGAGACGCTTGATCCCATGGTAGAGAGGACGGCCCTTGACTTTGGACTGTTTAACATATGCTGGACTACTGCTATATCCCATATCCATTTTTTCCTCCCCTTCATCCAAATTTCCACTTTAAAACAGACCTAAGAACTTCTTGCGCTTCTTCGGTAAAGGTTGCCAGTTCAAGTAAACCGGATCGCCATTGATTACCGCTTGCGCGTTATCTAAATACTTCTGTTTCTTATCTTCACCAAATTCTTTCGCCAACTTATCCAGTGCTTCACTCAGTTGATATTGCCGTCTTGGCAAATCATGAGCATCACTGGCAAAGAAGGCACATTGTCCAGCCTTGATAAACTCCCGGCTGCAGTCTTCGATTTCTTTGCCAAACAAGCCGGTATATGAGCTGGCAGTGATCTGTACCAAAACTCCCATTTCCAAGAATTCTTGCAACTTCTGCGGATTTGCCAGAATTTTTTTATTCCGTTCTGGGTGAACAACGATTGGCGTAATCCCTCTTCTGGTCAGTTCGTACACCATGTTCTTGGTGTAATGTGGCACTTCATTGCTTGGCAATTCCAAGAGCATGTAGTGTCCCTCTTCATCGCAGAAGAGGATGTCATCATTGTCAAGAGCTTCAGTTAAGCCACCTGACAATCTGACTTCATGTCCTGGAAAGACCGTCAGCGGAATACCCGCTTGGTCAATCCGGTCTTGAAACTCTTCCGTCAACTTGATCACATCTTGCTTGTGGTTGGTGTAGCGGCCATTTAATGTGTGTGGAGTACACAAGGCATGGGTTACGCCATCCGCAACCGCGGCTCTAGCGAGCTTAAGTGAAGCCTCCCAAGACTTTGAACCATCGTCGATTCCTGGTAAGATGTGACAATGTAAATCAACTACCGGCATGAGCTACTTCTTTCTCCCAAAGAGCCCCTTCTTCTCCTCTTCTTCGCCATATCCGTAGCCGTAACCATAGCCATACCCGTATCCATAGCCGTCATCCCCATCGGCATCAACATCGTTCATAACATAACCTAAAATTGGTGACTTAGTCAGCTTAAGTAGCTCAACTGCCCGCTTAACCGCTGACTTCTGTGAATATGACTGGCGCACAACCAAGATCGTCCCGTCCAAAGAACTGGTCAGTTGCTGGGTTTCGCCCGCGTCCAAGATCGTTGCTAAGTCAAGCACGACCATATCATATTCTTGCTTTAAATCTTCAATCAAATCCAACATATGCTTGGAAGACAGAAGTTCTGATGGGTTTGGCGGAATTGGACCTGCCGTCAAGATTGACAGGTTCTCTACACCACTTTCCCGGATCACGCTGTTTGCGTCCATTTCCATAGACCGGCTAGTCAACAAAGTGGTCAAGCCGTTGCTATTGGATACATTGAAAGTAGAGTGCATAGTTGGCCGGCGCAAGTCCGCATCGATCAAGATCGTCTTCTTGCCGGCTTGCGCCATGGTAATGGCTACATTAGCACTGACAGTCGACTTGCCGGCGCTGGCCATGGCTGAAGTAAAGACAATCGTCTTTACTTCCTTATCAACGTTCATAAAATTGATATTGGTTCGGATGTTTCTGAACTGTTCTGAAATAACGCTTTGCGGGTTGGCCAAAGTAATCAGCTTGACCCCGTTCTTCATCGTATCTTTGTCTAAATGCTTCTTTCGACCGAATGCCATGCTAACCTCCTAAACCCGTCTTCTGGAACTGCCGCGCTTTTCAGCCGTCTTAGCCGTAAAGGTCCAGTCCTTTGGCATCGTGATATGTGCGATTTCACCCAAGTTGGTCAAACCAAGTTCGTTAGTCATGAATGAATCTTCACGAACAGTCGTGTCTGACAAGTCCTTGATGATGATGATCAACAAACTGATTACCAAACCGGCCAAAACGCCAACCATAGTAATCATCTTTACATTTGGATACGACTTAGTCCCCTTGGCCGCTTCCGCAACGATAGTCACGTTGTTAACGTCCATGATCTTAGGAATCTGTTCCTTAAATTCCTTGGCAACCGCGTTAGCAATTGCTTGGGCCTTGGCTGGAGTTTCAGCCGTAGCTGACAAGGTGAAGACCTGGGAAGAAGTCGTAGTGGTTACTGAAACCGCGCTAGCCAATTCATTGGCTGAGACTGAGTAACTCTTGCTTTCCCGCTTGTAAACAGCTGGCTTAGCCTTAACCGCCTTCTTAACCAGGGTTCTAGTACCATCATTAGTCTTGTAAACAGCCTTCTTGGCTGGAGTTGCCTTCTTAACCAGAGTTACCGGGTTAGCCAGGTACTTGGATGCACCCTTTAAAATAACGTTACTAGTGATAATGTCTTTGTAAGTAGTAACGGCGTTAATGTCGGCTTGCTGGTTGGCATAAGCCTGGTTAGCATCCGCATGGTTAGCATCCGCTGTCTTCCGGTTGACCAAGAGTTGTGTGCTAGCAGTGTACTTTGGCACCAGAACATATTCTGAAACCCCATAAGCGATCAAGCCCAGGCCGATCATCCAAATCAAAATGCTAATAATGTGCTTTCTGATTAAGATGAAGAGCCTGCGCAGGTCAATGGTTACTTCTTCATTATTCTGTTGTTCAGCGCTCACTAGTTATCCTCCTTATAAACGTTGACATTCTTAATTCCTAAAGTTTGCCGGATATTATTGGAAATCCGCTGTCTTTCCTTAGTAGACATGATTTCAACTTCCATGTTGCCAAATCTTTGATTGTTGACGCTGCTGCTCTTCCCTTGAGCGTAGTCTGACTTGACATTGTCAGTTACCCCTTGGTAATTCATGGCCAACTTAATCATGTCGTTCAAACTTAGATCAGTCTGCATGCTGTCACCCAAAGATTGCATGAATGAGCTGTTTAAGATGGTCTTGTATGACACGCTCTTCTTAATTGCAGCCATCATCACCAGCCGTTCACGCTCCTGGCGGCCGTAGTCTTGCCGCGGATCACCGTGGCGGAGCTGGACGAAAGCCAAAGCCTTCTTACCAGAAATGTGGTACATCTGCCCCTTCTTGAAGGAGTAGCCCATATTGTCAAAGGTCAATGGAGAGATGACATCCACCCCGCCCATCTTGGTGATAATCTTCATGGTACTTGCCCAGTTGACCAGGACATAACCATCAATCGGCACGCTGTAGTACTTATCCAAAGTCTTGATCGTCTCGCTAACCCCGCCTAAAGAGTAGGCGCTGTTCAGCTTGATCGGTGAAACCTCCGGGTAATCCGGCAGGTTAACCTTGGAGTCCCGGGCGATCGTGGTTACCCGCGTCTGCTTCTTGCTTGGGTTGACCGTGACGAACATCATCAAGTCAGTCAAGCCGTGGTAGTTCTTTACGCTCCGTCCTTCAGCCCCGGTGTCAGTCCCCAGAATCAAGAGGTTGACTGGCTTCTTGGCATCTAGGATCTTGTCTAAGCTGGACCGGTTTTTGTTTGACTTGGTAGACTTTGAAACCGGCGTGTACATCGTCGTTGCAGCATCCCTGGCATTCTTATAAGCATAACCGATTACTAATGACACTGCCAGAAGCAAGACCCCAACAATCCCCGCGATCCAGCGGCCGATATGACGCTTACGGCGGCGGTGATGGTGGTGATGAACACGACTTTGATCAGGTTCATTCATAATTGCCTTTTCTTATTCTCCTTATATCCCATACCAATTTTTATCTCTATTTTTCCTAGAACATAATTGTTCTTGTTGGATAAGCATTGAGTATCGCATGCGCAATCCACGCCATTATCCCATTATACAACATGTGGCCTTCACAAAAAAGTTTAAATCGTTTTTAATCTATTTCCATGAATCAAATTCCTTTAACATTTATCTGTTTGAGCAATTTCCACCTAAATTTAGGCAAATTCAGCGATTTTTCTTCTCCGCTTCTTTACAATAGATAATAAATAGATGTACAAATTCATCATCTAGCAATATAGAAAGGAAGTTATAGATGATCGACAATCAAGCTCACTCAGTTAAGGCCTACTTAGCCGGCGTCAACCTTGACGATCCCAACTTTGACTACTCCATGACTGAACTGGCCAATTTAGCAGAAGCCAATAATTTCACCGTTGTCGGCTCCAGCCAGCAGAAGGCGGAAAACATCGTCGCCTCCAGCTACCTGGGCAAGGGCAAGGTGGCTGAAATAAAAGACCTGGCCCAAGGACTCGGGGCCTCCGTCCTCATCGTCAACGATGAACTGACCCCAGTCCAAATCCGTAACCTGGAACACATGACCAAACTCCGCGTCATCGACCGGACCGAACTCATCCTGGAAATCTTCTCTTCCCGGGCCCGGACCAAGCAAGCCAAGCTGCAGGTCCAATTAGCGCGCCTGCAGTATGAACTGCCCCGCCTGCACCCGTCTGAAAACAACCTCGACCAGCAGCACGGCAGCGGCGGTTCCACCGGCGGGGGCTTCGCCAACCGCGGGGCCGGGGAATCCAAACTGGAAATGAACCGGCGGACCATCGGCAAGCAGATCTCCGCTATCAAACATGAATTAAAGGAAATCTCCGGTCAGGAAGAAATCAAGGCTGCCCGCCGCAACCAGAGCCAGCTGCCTAAGGTCGCCCTGGTCGGCTACACCAACGCCGGCAAGTCTACCACCATGAACGGCCTGCTTAAGGCCTTTGGAGCTGGCAATGAAGATAAACAGGTCATGGCCAAGGACATGCTCTTTGCGACCCTGGACACCTCAGTCCGCCGGATCGACCTGGACGGCTTCTCCTTTATCCTGTCTGACACGGTCGGCTTCGTCTCCAAGCTCCCCCACAAGCTGGTCGACTCTTTCAAGGCGACCCTGCAGGAAGCCAAAGACGCTGACCTTTTGATCAATGTCGTTGACGCTGCTGACCCGAATATGAATCAGATGATCAAGACCACTCTGGAAGTCTTGGACGAAATCGGCGTCAAGGACCTGCCAATGATCACGGCCTACAACAAGGCTGACTTGACAGACCGTAACTACCCGCAGATTGAAGGGGGCGACCTTCTTTACAGCGCGGTTGACCCAGCTTCCATCCAGGCCCTGGCCAAGCTGATCACAACCCGCCTTTTCAGCAATTACCAGATCACTGGCCTTCGCCTGCCGCTAACAGCCGGCAAAGACCTGGCCTACCTGCACCAGCACTCCCGGGTCTTAAAGGAAGACTACCAAGCTGACGGAATCGAAGTTTCCGCCCGCCTGTCGCCCCAAGACCGGGCACGTTTTAGCGCCTACCAAATCTAACACACGTAAAAAGCCAGACTCTATCTCTAGAGCCTGGCTTTCCTATTGCTATAGGACTCTTCTTGCCCGACTAGGCCAGAAGTAGGTGGACAGGCTCGCTTGTATGACACCCTGCTGGTCTCCAGCAGCGGTAACGTACTTCCCATCCCCCACGTAGATGGCTACATTATATGGTTTATTCTTGGAACCCCAAAAGAGCAGGTCTCCTTCCGCAAAGCCAGAGCTTGGATCAACCGCGATCCCCTTCTTGACCTGGCTCTTGGTGCTGGAACCTGTATTGACGCCAGCTGCCTGCTTGTAGACATAAGCAACTAAACTGGCATTGTCAAAGGCATTCGGGCCCTTGGAGCCCTTGACATAGGCCTTGCCGACCTGCTGCTTAGCCAAAGACACGACTGCCTTAGCCCGGGCCTTAGACCCCATCGGGGCAGACCAAGAGGCTGCCAAACTGGCAGCACTGCGGGCCTTCTTAACCGTCTTCTTAGATTTAACCTTGGTCTTCTTGGCCTTCACGGCCTTCTCGGCAGACTTGACCTGGTTAAAGTACTTGGCCATGACCCATTCCTTCTTGCCAATCCGGTACCACAGATTGCCCATGGAGTCAGTTGCCGTCTGGTAGACGAAGTGACTGCTACCCTTCTTTAAATGAGTCGCAACATGCCGCCCCTTCTGGTAGTTGGTCCAGACAGTGACAGATTGCTTGCTGATAACCTTGATCCGCTTGCTGGCGGCCTGGACCGGCTGCTTGACCGGCTTGACCCCTGTCGCTGAGATCCCTAAGAAAGTCAGCGCTGCAGCAGAGAACTTGATCATATTAGACTTCTTCATGCTCATTTCCTCCCTTACACCGCTAACTCTATTTTAACACGGAAACTAGAGAATCCGCCGGGCCGTTGTTGGCCAGAAGTAACTGCTGATGGTTGCCAAGATAACCCCTTGCTGCTCATCAGCGGCGGAAACATATTGATCATTACCAACATAAATTGCAACGTGATATGGCGCTGCCACATCCCCCCAGAAGAGGAGGTCCCCCGGCTGCAGGCTGGCCGTTGATACCGGCACAGCTACGCCTTCCTTAACCTGGGTATAGGTAGTCCGGGAAACAGTTTGCCCAATCGCGGTCTTGTAAACCCATTGGACTAAGCCGGAGCAGTCAAAGCTGCTTGGACCGGTCGCGCCCCAGACATAAGCCTTGCCGACTTGCGCATTTGCCAAAGCAACTACCTTCTTTTGCTTAGCCGCCTTAGCAGCCTTAGCCTTAATTGAAGCGTACTTCTTAGTCGTGACTGTGTTAGTCCCCAGAATCCACTTGTTGTCCTTGATCCGGTACCAGGTCCGGCCCTTGTACTGGGCTTGACCCGTAGCCGTGAACTTGTAGCCGGACTTAACCTGGCCAACCAATTTCTTGCCGGCCCCGTAAGTGGTCCAGGTGTTGACCTTGTTACCCTTATTGTAGGCTACCCGGGTCTTCTTCACGATCGTAATATTGCTGTCCTGGCTGTCGGTTGCCGCGTAGGCCTGCTGCGCCCCGCCCAGCCAAGCTGCCAGCAGTAAAAGGACTAAACTGAATTTCCGCTTCATTATAACTGTTTTCTCCTAAATTGAATTCGCTTTTTCTAGTGTAAGAAAGTTGTGTTACAGAAAGGTTACAAAAAATATAGTTGTTTTTTAATAACAAAAGGCAAAAGAAAAAGGACGCCAGCTGGCGTCCTATATAAAGGATATTTCTCAATTAAATCAAGCGCTTGGCAGTTGATGGCCAGAAGTAGTAGCTTAGACTCTGCTTGATCACGCCCTGGCTTGGAGTAGCCGCGTGAACAAACTTGCCGCCGCCCACGTAAATCCCCACGTGGTATGGTGAAGACTTGGAACCCCAGAAAAGCAGGTCCCCCTTCTTCAAAGTTGCCGTAGAAACAGCAACCGTCTTGCCTTGGTGCACTTGCGTGTAAGTGGTTCGGGTAATGTACTTGCCCAGGGCCCGGCTGTAAACGTAGCTGGTCAAGCCGGAGCAGTCAAAGCTGTAAGGACCAGCAGCGCCCCAAACGTAAGGCTTGCCCACTTGGGCCTTGGCCAAGGCAACAACCTTGTTCTGCTTGTTCTGCTTGCTCTTAGATACCTTCTTGGCTGCCACAGCCTTCTTAGCTGCCTTGGCAGCGGCCTTCTTAGCAACTGCTGCCTTCTTGGCCCAGGCTTTATGACTCAAAGTGTAAGAAGCCAGAATCCATTCGTTGTCAGCGATCTTGTACCAGGTTCGCTTCTTGTACTTAACTTCGCCAACCACCGTCAAAGTAGTCCCGTGCTTGAAGCTGATGCCAGTGTCATTGGCCGCGCCAAGCTTAACCTTGTAATTCTTCCAGGCCTTAACGCTGTAGCCAGATACGTAGTTGACCACAACCTGCTTGTTAACAGCCTTAACAGTAGCTGCCTGGGCGGCCGGAGCTTGGGCGCTGGCGGCAACAGGTGCGACCAGAGCCAGGGCCATTAAAACTTTGACTAATAAACTCTTGAACTTCAAAACTTGATATCCTTTTCTATTCTAATTTTTTACACAGGTTCTATAATAAGTTACCGATGTTACAAGAATGTTACAAAAAGAATACTAGATTGTTAAAATTAAATCTAATTTAAAAAGGCCAGCGCTTTTTGCCGCGCTGACCTTCTTTTTTATCGTTATTATCGTAATTTTAGCAGGTAATGATAAATTAGATAACCCGCTTGGCGGTTGATGGCCAGAAGTAGGAGCTCAAGTACTGCTTGCGGACACCTTGGCTTGGAGTAGCCGCGTGCACGTACTGGCCGCCGCCCACGTAAATCCCAACGTGGTATGGGGAAGACTTGGAGCCCCAGAAGAGGAGGTCACCCTTCTTCAAGCTGGCAGTTGAAACCTTAACAGTCTTGCCTTGGTAAACTTGGCTGTAAGTAGTCCGGCTGATGTACTTGCCAATGGCGTGGCTGTAGACGTATGAAGTCAAGCCTGAGCAGTCAAAGGCGTTAGGACCGGTTGCCCCGTAAACGTAAGGCTTGCCGACTTGCTTCTTGGCCAGGGAGACGACCTTGTTGCGCTGGCTGGTCTTAGAAGCAGCTTGGACAGTGTTGTTTTGAGTGTTAACAGTATTTACGGCAACGAAACCGGCGAAGGCCAGGGATACGGCTGCGACTACTTTGGCTAATGACTTCTTGAACTTCAAAATGATTTACTTCCTTTCCTTAACTTGATGTTTTTCTTAACTTGATGTTTAACATCTTACAGGAGAAATATTTCAATTCTGTTTCAAAAAGGTCACGCCTTTTTTACAATCTATGAGGAAAAGCTTAATTTTGTAATTTTCTCACCAAACTGTCCAAGCTGGCATAGGTCGCTTGCAGGTCGTCATTGACCAGGACATCGGCGCAAGAAGCCAAATCTTCCGGCAATTCGTTCAACTCGCTGCCGGTCAGCCGCTTCTTGATCTGGTCACTTGCATCACCCCGGTCAGCCATTCTTTGCGCCAAGGTATCCAGGCTGCAAGTCACATAAAGGAAGTAAACCTGGTCACCTAAAGCTTCCAGGTAGGACCGGGCTCCCTTGATGTCCACGATCAAGCTGACCAGGTCGTTCTTGGCCCAGGCTCTTTCCAGCCCTTCTTTACTGGACCCGTACTGGTAGTCCCCGTATTTGACATGTTCAAAGAAGTGCAGCTGGGCAAAAGAATCATCGTCTTCAAAATAATAAGCTGACCCGCTTTCCCCAGGCCGCTTTGGCCGAGTGGTATGGGTAATCACCCGGGGGATCTGGTAGCGGTCGGTCAGGTATTCAGATATAGTCGTCTTGCCCGCCCCGCTGGGACCGGCAATCAAGATAATTTTTTTAGCCAAAAAGGGATCTCCTAACTTGAAAATTTTCGCTCTATACTATATCATAGCCTAGACTATATCATAGCCTAGTTGAAATTTTAACCATTTGCGAATTAAGGAGATTGCCATGAAGAAAGCCGATGTTGAATTAGGTGCCGTCGTTAACGCCAAGTCAGAAGAAGAACTGAAGAAGCAGTTCCAAGGCACGGTGGAAAAGATCTATGAAAACTCCGCCCTCCTGGCCATCACTTCCTTTGACGACGTTGATGCTGCTGCCGTCAGCGACCTCAACTACAAGCTGGTCGTCAGCTTCAAGAACATGAAGCCGGCCCGGGCAGCCAAGAAGGCCAAGGCCCTCTCCACCAACAACGTGACCATCGAAAAGGTGGCCCCAACCATAAAGGCTGACGACAAGGATAAGGACAAGAAGGAAAAGAAGGCTCCGGCCAAGAAGAGCAAGTAAGAGAACTCCGTGGTTATCCCGCGGAGTTTTTTGTTAAGATAGTAGAGAAAGCGAGTCGACAACATGAAAGAAAAAACTAAAAGCCTGCTCTACTGGTTCATCCTCCTCCAGCCCTTCCTGGATTTGGACTTCTTCTACCGGGGGAAGCTGGCTACCATCCTGCCCTTCACCATCCCGACCATCATCCGGATCGCCGGTGTCATCGTCTTGGTGGGCCTGCTTGTCTGGGGGCAAAAGCAGCTGCCTCCGGCCTGGCTCTGGGCCTACCTGGCCCTCTTGACCCTCTACGGGATCTTCCACCTCTGGCACATGCAGAACTTCAAGAGCCTCAGCCCGAACGATTATGGCTACTCGAATTTCGGGGAGATTTTTTACCTCTTCAGAATGCTCCTGCCCCTGGCCTTGATCTGGGTGACCAAGAAACTGGAAATCAGCCAGGACTTCTTGTTAAAAGCCTTCGCCTGGATCAGCGGCCTCTTCACCGGCACGATCGTCTTGAGCAACCTCTTCGTGGTCTCTTTGAAGTCCTACGAAACTGGGGTAATCTCCGGCAACATCTTCACCTGGTTCATGGGGCCGCTTTACGGCTACTCCCACAGCGCCTCCAAGGGTTTCTTCTACTTTACCAACGCCTTGAGCGCCATCCTCTTGATGCTGGCCCCGATCGTCTTCTACCTGCTTCTTGAGCGCTTCTCTTGGCAGACCGGCCTTTTGGCCCTCAGCCAGACTTTGGCTATGCTGGAAGTCGGCACTAAGGTCGCCCTCTACGGCTTAGCCGGAACCCTGGCCGTCAGCTTGATTGCCTGGCTGGTCCACCTGTTTTGCTTAAAAAACATCAAGTTTTCTAAAGGCGGCCTGGTCACCCTTTTGGCCTTAGCCGGGATCACCGGGGTCTGCTGGCAAGTCTCCCCGGCTGTCCAGCGCTACAAGTACGAGATCTACTGGGCAAACAGCCATGACTCCAAGATCGACCAGGAAAACGCGCTCTTAAAGGCGGGCCTGGCCAAATACAAGAATGACCCGGACAAGCTGAAAGAGTTTGAGAAGGACTTTTTGGCCAAATATTACCAGAAGTACGCCTTAAACAAGCGCTTCATTACCAAGTCCTACCCATATAAGTACGACCCGCAGTTCTGGATCGACCTGCTTAAAGAGACGGCCAGCGTCCGTTTAGCCAACCGCAAGGTCGAAGAGGCCATGCTTAAGCAAGTGGTCAAGTATGACAATGATCCTTTGGACAAGTGGCTGGGTATCGGTTATATGCGGCAGACCAACATCTTTAACCTGGAGCGGGACTTCACGGCCCAGTACTACTCTCTGGGGCTAGTCGGCGCCTTCCTTTACCTGGCCTTTTACCCGGCCATCATCCTCTATGGGGCCTTTGAGTGGCTGAAGGAAAAAGCCTGCCGGACCTTTTACTTAACCAGCCTCTTGATCGCTAGCGCCCTGCTACTGGGGGCCAGCTACATGTCGGGCAATGTCCTGGACTTCCCGACCTCTAACCTGCTTTTAGCCTTCCTCGACGGCGGCCTCCTGGCTTACATCAAGGAAGAAAAAGGCCGAAGCACCGGACTCCGAATCGTCAGATTTGAGAAAAAAGTAATACCAAAAAATCGTCTTCTTTAATTAGAAGGCGATTTTTACTTTGTTTTCAATTCTTACTTGCTTTCCTTATCAATAAAGGAACTGTCCGGCACCCGGATCAGGTAGAAGCGCTTGGCCCGGCGGCCGGCATGGAGGCCGATCCCGTTAGCCGCGGTGTTCTTGTACTTGGCCGTGTAGATGGCCACGTAGGCCTGCTGGTAGCGGGAATCTTCCTTCTTCAGCTCCTTGCGGCTGAAAGGCAGGGCTGAGGCAGTCACGTTGATCGGGTCCTTTTCATAAGAGACCGTAGCCAGGTAGCTAGGCACGGTATACTTTTTCCCCTTCAGGTAAAAAATATACTGCTGGCTCAAATCCCGGTTCTTGGTGGACTTGACCTGGACATAGTAGCTCTGGCTGGCGCTAGGCTGCAGGACCAGGGGCTTGTAGGTCACGGATGAAGTAATCCGGGAAGTATCCGTCAAGTTCGGGTCGTCAAAGAGGCTGACAGCTAAGAGCCAGCCGGCCAAAAGGCAGAAGCTGGCGACTTCCAGCAGGCTGATCAGAAAGTTGCCCCATTCAAATTTATGCTGGCGCTGGATGATCATCTTCAGCCGCCGGCGCCGGATATTTTGCACGATAAAGACCAGGTAAACGATGGCTCCCACCCAGAGGGCCACCCCCAGTACGTTCCAGCTCCACATAATTATGCCTCTTTCTTCGTCTTGGCCTTGGCTTCTTTGGCAGCTTCCTTGGCGGCTGCTTCGCCTTCCTTGACCTGCTTGATCTTCTCGCTCATGGCATCAGCCAGGCGGTCGGCTGCTCCTTCAACATCGGCTACTAATTCGTCGCCATCCATGAAGAGGTCGATCCGGAAGTGGGAAGCGTTCAGGTATTCGCTGGCCGTTTCAAAGTAGACCTTGACCGGCTGGGCTTCTTCTTCGTCAAAGAAGTTGATCAGCTTCTTGTAGTTGGCCAGGGGCAGGTTGATGATGTTGGTTTCCAGGGCAAAAGTGATAGGGTTCTTCCCTTCCAAAACCAGCTGGACCTGCATGAGCCGGTCTTTATTCAAGGCCGTGGCCACTTCCTGGACCATGGTCAAGGCGTGTTCACGCAGCTTCTTCTTGCTCCGGGAGACTTCGGAATATTTGATGGTCTCCATGTCAGACAGGTAGGTCTGTTCTTCGATTGCTTTAGTTAAGTCTTTCAGGTTGATCTGCATTTGTTGTCACCGTCCAATTATGTCTGTATCTACATTAACTAAAAAAGTCCCCGGGTGCAAGCGAAAAAAAGAGCCGGCCAGGGGGGGCCGGTTCTCATTAGGATTAATAGGAAATGTAGGTTGTCACCAGTACTCGACTGATTTATAACCTCCGGGGCGGCGATAACATGGGGAAAACACCGCCGCTCCGGGAAATAGAGCCTGCCGCGCGGCAAGTTCTCTATTACTCTGCTATTTTACCATATCCATCCTCAAGAATCTCTCATGATATGCGATCTCAGTGAAAAAATCTTCGGCTATAGCTGAATTATTAGCCAGCTATTCTGGCCAGAAGAGGAAAGCAATTATAGCGTGAAATGACAAAAAAGCCGCCAGAAGCGTACTTGCTTCTAGCGGCTTTCTCAACTCAAGGCACTTGCCAAACGGCAAATGTGACTCCTTCTCGTTCACATCAAGGGTGTGTCAGCATCGACGCTTCCCGCGTCTGGCCAAAGGCCTGATGCCCTCTATCTTAAAAATACGCACCTTTGCGTTTTCCTCGACTCGTCGATATTTGATTATACGCTCTTTCCCAGGCCTTGTAAAGCTACTTTTTCAACTTCTCCCGCAGCTTGAGCCGCTTGATGTACTTGTTCCAAGCTTCCTGGAACAGGGTTGACAGCAAGAAGCCCAAAGCGATCGACACAGTCACGATAGCCACCCGCATCATCATCTGCTGGGCAGCAATATACTTGCCATCAATCAGCCGTCTGACCACCATATAAGCCGGCGCTCCCGGCACCAGCGGCACCAGGCCCGGTACGCTGAAAAGGGTGACGGGACACTTTTTCCACTTAGCCAAAACCACCGCGACCAAGCCCACGGCAAAGGCCCCCAGGGTGTTGGAAATCATCCGCCCGCCAGAAGCCTCCGTCACCAGCCAGTAGACCATCCAGCCCGCGCAACCGCAGATCCCGCTCCAGTGAATCACCCGGTGGGGAATATTCACCGTCAAGGCAAAACCCACCGTGGCAATGTATGAAAAGACCAAGTTGATCAAGACGTCCCAGATGTTGAAACTAACCTGCATTCCCAGCATGACTAAGCTCCTAAAAATCTAATCACGATCCCGACGCCACCGCCCAGGGCAATCGCCGTCATCGCCGCCTCACACATGCGCACGATCCCTGACACCCAGTCGCCCATAAACAAGTCTCTCAAGGCGTTGGTCAAGGCCAGGCCGGGCACCAGAGTCATCAAGGCCCCAGTCAAAATATTGTTTACATTGCAGGCCAGAAAAATCCCATTAATGATAATGGTGAGTAGCCCCATCCCCATGGCCGCGATCATTTCCGCCAGGAAGCGGATCTTGGTGTGGCCCTTAAGCCAGGAGTCCATCAAATAGCCGCTGGCCCCGATCAGCCCGGCAACCGGGAAGTCGATCCAGTCATAAACACCCAAAAAGAGAACCATCAAGGTGGCACTCAAGATCCCGGCCCCGATGACCTGCAGCCATAAAGGAAAAGTCGGGGCGTTCTCCTCGATTTCCCGCAGCTTCTCTTCCAGCTCCTCCAGGTCAATCCGCTTGTCGGCGAATTCCCGGGAGAATTCATTGACCTGGTCGACCAGTTCCAGGTTGATGGCCCGCTTCTTTACGGTTTCCAGTTCCGTCACCGTGCTGCATTCCCCATCATCCAGGCTGACGAAGAGGCCGGTTGGCATGGCAAAAACATTGACCTCCTTGATGCCGGCGTTGACAGCGATCCGGCGCATGGTATCCTCCACCCGGTACATTTCGCTACCGCCGGCCAGCATGAGGCGGCCAGCCTTCAAACAAGTATGAACGACTCTTTTCATGTACGCGTCTGTGCTCATTTTTTCACCGCGAGCCTGCCTAAAGGCAGCTAAATCAATTATTCATGGCTTCAATATCGACGACCTTATCGACCCAGTCACCTCTGAAAAAGTCCTGCTCGTGACTGACGATGATGACCCCGCCCGGGAAGTTGACGATGGACTTCCGCAGGCTGTCCTTAGTTTCATTGTCCAGGTGGTTGGTCGGTTCGTCAAGAAAAAGCAGGTTGGCCGGCTCAAACTGCATCTTAGCCAGCTTCACCTTCTCCTGCTCGCCCCCGGACAATTCCTTAAGTGGACTCATGACCAATTGGGCGGTCAGCCCCATCCGGGCTAAAGCCTGCCGTAATTCCTTGGGCTTCTTCTGGTCAAATTCACTCTCTAAGTACTGCAGAGGCGTCATATTCTGGTTGGGCCAGGTCAAGTCCTGCTTGAAGTAGGCCAGCTTAGCCGTAGCCGACAGGTCAAATCCCCCGTAGATCGGCGGAATCTGCCCCAAGAGGGTCTTCAGCAAGGTGGTCTTGCCGATCCCGTTAAAACCGGTGATGGCGACCTTTTCCCCATTGCCAACGGAGAAGTTGAAGGCTTCCTTAACCAAAGCCTGGTCGTAGCCGATCACCAGGTCCTGCGTCTGCAAAAGCAAGTTAGAGGCCGTTTCCACGTATGGGAAGTCAAATTTGGCCTTCTTGCCGTTTTGCGGGGGCGTCAAAACTTCCATTCTGTCCAGCTGCTTTTGCCGGGACCGGGCACTTTTGGCCCGGGTGCCGGCTTTATTTTTTCTGATATAGGCTTCAGTCTTGGCGATCTGCCGCTGCTGGTTGGCATAGGCCTTCATATAAGTCTGCCGGTTGGCTTCCTTTTGCCGCATGGCTTGCTTTAATGTACCGGTATAGCGGGTGATGGTCCCGAAGTCGATGTCGATAATACAGTTGGTTATCCGGCCTAAAAAGTCGTAGTCGTGGCTGACAACGATAAAAGCGCCGGTAAAATCATTCAAGTAGTCGACCAGCCAGTCGATGTGGCCGACGTCTAAGTAGTTGGTTGGTTCGTCCAGGACCAGGACTTGAGGCTGCTCTAAGAGGAGCTTAGCCAGGATCAGCTTGGACCGCTGGCCCCCGGAAAGCTGGGATACGTCCCGGTCAAAGCCCAGTTCAGCCAGGCCTAAGCCGCTGGCCACCCGGTCGATTTCTGTGTCCAGGTCGTAGAAGTTGTTTTCTTCCAGGTAGGTCTGCAAACGCCCGGCTTTAGTTAAAAGGGACTCATCGCCGCTTTCGCTGTAATCGATGTAAAGCTGGTTCAACCGGGCTTCATCTTGGTAGAGCTGGTCAAAGGCAGTTTTTAAAAAGTCCCGCATGGTCAGACCGGGCGTCAGTTTGGCGTACTGGTCCAGGTAGCCGACGGAGAGCTTGTTTTGCCACTTGACTGACCCTTCATCGGGGAGGATTTCCCCGGTCAGGATTTTGATCAAGGTGGACTTGCCGACCCCGTTTTGGCCGGTGACCCCCATGTGGTCTTCCTTGTTTAAAACGAAATTGGCGTCTTCATAGAGGGTCTTTTCCGCAAAGCCCTGGGTCAAGCCGCTGACGGTCAGTAAACTCAAAATTTTTTCCTTTCTTACAGGTGAAAGTTTTCCGCCTGCTTGCGCTCATGGTCGTACTTCTGCAGGGCCTTGAGGATCCGCGGCCAGAGATAGCGCGGGGCGGTCAAGTGCAGGTGGTCGTCAGCCACCCGGAAGTAGCTGGGACTGAGCTTGGTTAAGCCGGAGAGGAATTCCTCATCTAGGTGGTACTTGTCAGAGATTCGCTGGATTTCGGCAATCGCGTATTCGGTGTAAGACGAGCTCACGAAGACCAGGATGGCGCCGATGATGCCCCAGACCAGGGACTGGGTATTGGTTAAGGCGAAAGAGTGCCGGCAGATGTAGAACATGGCGATGAAAGTCATTACGCCGGCAATCCCGCCGTAGATGTATGGATAATAGCGTTTTTTCACGAAAATTCCTCCTAATTCTATCAACTATCTTAACGTATTTTGCCCCCTGGATAGTAGGAAAATTATTGCTGAAAGGGAAAAATACCCCTAGCTAAGCTAGAGGCATGATTGTCAGCACTACCAAGAATCACTGCTTCTTGGCGTAATTGAGTTGGCTTCATAAATCGTGTAGTTGGTGATGGTCTCATTGCTGGAGAAGTCGACCCCGTTATAGGTCTCGTTCAGACTGTTCTGCCGGGTTTCCTGGTTGGTCAAAGTCTGCGTGGACAGGCCCAGGCTCTTTCTCAGCTTGTTGGACCACTTCTGCAATTCTTCAGTTGACGCGATCTGGAGGCTGGTTCCGGAAATCGTCGCGTCGTGGCCCTGGATGTAGCCGCTGGAGATGTTGCTGGCCGCGCTTCTGTAGTTGATGGCCAGGCTGGTCATGTCGCCAAAAGTCAAATTGGTCTTGACGTACTTGGCAAAAACCTTGAGCAGCTTCTGGTAGTTGGCTAAACCGTTGACGGACAAGCCCTTCTTGACCACGGCCTGGATGATCTGCCGCTGCCGCAGCTGCCGGCCGTAGTCCCCCCGGGGGTCGTCATAGCGCATCCGGGCATAAGCGATGGCGTGGCGGCCATCCAGGTGCTGCTTGCCCTTCTTAAAGTCACACCAGTCATAGCTGAAGCTGAACGGCACGTTGACGTCAACCCCGCCTAAAGCGTTGACCAGGCTCTCCAAGGCCTTCATGTTAACTTCCACATAATAGTTGATCGGCACGTTGAGCATGGCCGAAACCGTCTTGATCGACCCGCTACTGCCCCCAAACTGGTAGGCCGAGTTGACCTTGAACATGTAGTAGCTAGTGTTGCTCGTTTCACCCAGAATTTCCGTCAAGGTATCCCGGGGAATCGAAGTCATGGTCGCCTTCTTGGTCGTTGGGTTGACGGTCACTAGGATGATGGTGTCCGAGTTCCCCTTGTCATTTCTCCCCTCAAGCCCCTGGTCGACCCCTAAAACCAGAATCGAGATCGGCTTCTTGGCCGCGATCCGGGCACTGGTCGCCGTGCTGCCGTTATTGCCGTTCATGCTCACCAAGGCTGAATGCAAGGAGAAGTAGGCATGCGCCCCCCAGGTCGCCGCGATCATGACGGCAAAGGTCACCAAGAGGCCAATGATGGTCGGCAGGGGACGGCGGGACTTTTTCAAAAAGCCAGCCTGGACAAGAGTCACATTACGAAAAATTTTCTGTTGTCTTCTGCTGTGTTGCTCTTCCATGGACTAACCCCTTTAGTAATTTGCTATTATTTATTTTCGCATGAAAAAGGCATTTAATAAACCAGGCGTGGTAATATTTAGACTATCTTATTTTTTTGGCAAAAAGCCGCTTTGATAGTAGAATATCAAGTATCGTAAACGCACTAAAAGAAATAAGAAAAAGAAGAGGTATCGTATGGAAATCCCTTATCGCAGTGAGGTTCCCAAAGAACAGACCTGGGACTTGACCCGGGTCTTCAAGACTGAGGCGGACTGGGAGGCCGCCTTTAAAGCTGTCAAGCAGGAAGTCAAGGCCCTGCCGGCCTTGGAAGACGGCTTTACGGAGAGCTCGGCCGTCCTCTATGACCGCTTGACCCAGATTTTTGCCGTTGACCGCCGCCTGTCCAAGATCTACGTCTATGCCAGCATGGCCAGCGACGTCGACACCAGCAACCAGAAGAAGCTGGCCCTCAATTCCCGCGGCCAGAGCCTGGCCGCTGAATACCAGGCGGCTGTTGCCTTCATTCAGCCGGCTGTTTTAGCCTTGGGGAAAGAGGCCCTGGACGCCTTTTTCAAGGAAGAGCCAAGACTGGAAAACTACCGGCACTATTTGGAACAGATCGTCAAGCAAGAAGAGCACGTTTTGCCAGCTGAAGAGGAGAAGCTGGTATCGGCGGCCGGGGATGCCCTGTCAGCTTCGGCCAACACCTTCAACGTCTTGACCAACTCCGATTTGCAATTCCCTTACATTGAAGATGAAGACGGGGAAGCAGTGGAACTGACGGAAGCCAACTACGACATCTTGATCCAGTCCCAGAACCGGGAAGTCAGAGAGGACGCCTTTGACGCCCTTTACGCTGGCTACGGCCAGTTCGCGTCAACTTTTGCCTCAACCTTGGCCGGCAATGTCAAGGCCCACAACTTTGATGCCCAGACCCACCACTACCAGGACGCCTTAGCCGCGGCTCTGTCAGAAAACAACATCCCTGTCGACGTATACAACCAGCTTTTGACTAGCGTCCACAAGCACCTGGACCTCCTCCACCGCTATGTCAACTTGCGCGAAGAGATCCTGGACCTGAAGGGCGACCTGCAAATGTGGGACATGTACGTGCCGATCACGGGCAAGCCAAGCCTCAGCTACACTTTCGCTGAAGCCAAGGCCCAGGCCAGAGAGGCCCTGCAGGTTTTGGGCGAGGACTATGTCAAACACGTCGACTACCTCTTCAATAACCGCTGCATCGACCACGTGGCTAACATGCACAAGCAAAGCGGGGCCTACTCCGGCGGGGCTTATGACACCGACGCCTATGTGCTCTTGAACTGGCAGGGGGACCTGGATTCCCTCTACACCCTGGTCCACGAGACCGGCCACTCAGTCCACAGCATGTACACCCGGGAAAACCAGCCATACGTGTACGGGGACTATCCGATCTTTGTCGCGGAAATTGCCTCAACAACCAATGAAAACCTGCTGACCAACTACTTCCTGGACCGGGTGACGGATCCAAAGACCCGGGCCTTCCTGCTCAACTACTACTTGAGCTCCTTTAAGGGAACGGTCTACCGGCAGACCCAGTTCGCGGAATTCGAGAAGTTCATTCATGAAAGCGACCAGGCGGGTGAAGCCTTGACGGCTGACTACCTGTGCGGCTTCTACGACCGGCTCAACCAGCAGTACTACGGCCCAGCGATCAGCCTGGGCAGCGACATCGACCTGGAATGGGCCCGGATCCCCCACTTCTATTACAACTTCTACGTCTACCAGTACGCGACCGGCTTTGCCGCGGCGACTGCCCTGGCTAACAAGATTACTTACGGCAGCCAGGAAGACAAGGAGAAGTACCTGGACTTCCTTAAGTCCGGCTCCAGCGACTACCCGATCAACATCATGCAGAAGGCCGGCGTCGACATGACCAAGTCCGACTACCTGGAAGATGCCTTCAAGGTCTTTGCGGAAAGACTGGACGAATTTACTGACTTAATCAAAAAATTGTAGAAAAGAAAACGAAGCTGCTCAAAGTGAGTAGCTTCGTTTTTTGCTATTAAACTTGACACATGTTCAATATTAGTGGTGTGAAGCACCAGTAGCCGCGTCTGGTTCAGACTTGATTTGGTTGACCGCGGTAACTGGGTATGGCTTGCGCACCCTCGGGTCAGTGCCGGATGGCTTAGTGTCGCCAGCGTACTGGAAGTCAGTCAAGCGGGCGTGCTTAACGTCTTCAATCGTCTTGCAGCCAGTCAGTTGCATGTCGATCTTCAATTCATCGTTCAATTCGTTGATGATTGAAGCAACCCCGTGCGGGCCACCCAAAGCCAGGCCGTAAAGGTAAGGACGGCCAATACCAACTAGGTCAGCACCTAAAGCCAAAGCCTTGAAGACATGGGAACCCCGGCGGACACCACCGTCGAAGATAACCGGGCAGCGGCCGTTGACTGCTTCAACAACTTCTGGCAATACGTCGATAGTTGCAGGAGCACCGTCGATTTCCCGGCCACCGTGGTTAGTCACGTAAACGCCGTCTTCGCCGGCAGTCAAAGCAACTTCAACGTCTTCAGCACAGTTGACACCCTTAACGATGACTGGCAAGCCTTTAGCGTTAGGCGTACCTAATTTTTCCAAAACGTAGTCGCCGTCACTGTCCTGGCTGATGATCCCGTTTTGGTAAGTGTCAGTCACGCTGGTGTCATCATTGTCACCGGTGTAAGAGAGGTTGTGGGTGACCGTGTAATTGGCGTAAGTCTTGCCGCTGCCGGCCGGGCTGGTAGACAGGACGCTGCTGACGACTTCGTTGTAATTAGCGACTGAGTCAGAGTCGTCCCAGTTGTCATGCAGCTTCTTGATGCTGAGGTAGCCGGTATTGCTGCTGCCGTTGACCCAGTCTTCGCTGTCGTTGTCATCCCAGATGTCCTGGAGAAGGTCTTCAGCATCTTCGCTGCTTGCCAGGCCCTTGTCGTCCAGGTCGGCTACCTTCTTATCGTAGATGTAGACTTACGCTGCTGACCGTGAAGCTGCCAGTAGTGATGTTCAAGCTGACCTGGTGGTTGCTGAAGAGGTCCAGCTTAACCGGGCTAGGTGAAATGGTCTTCCCGCTCAAGTTGGCTGAAACTGAGAAAGTATAGCGGCCGGCGATTATCGGGTCCAGCTTCTTTTGGTAGTAGTCCCCGGAGGCAGACAGCTTGCCCACGTTTTTCCCGTTCATCTTAATCGTGGAATTCTCGTGGTTGGTCACAACCGTTGGTGAGTAGGTCTTAACCATAAGCTTGTATTTCGGGAAAAAGAAGAAGTAGTGGCCGTCTTCGCCTAAAGAAACGGAGTCTTCAAAGACGTCGTCAAGGTCGTCCTCCCACTTCCGGACCTGATTGAGGTCGGCCCGCCTTTTGCCTGTTTTAGCTGGCTTAACGGGTTGAACTTGCTGAGTTAGCTGGCTTGATTGTGCCGGCTTAACTAACTTTGCCCCGCAATTGGCGCAGAAAGTAGCATTGGCCTGGTTTTTGGCGCCGCAGTTAGCGCAGTAGATCATTTTTACTTCCCCCTTTTTGATAAAAACTCTGTATGCTTAACTGGCAAAAAATGCTCTCAAGCCCAGTATTGCATAGAAAAATACAATTTTAGGCAAAAGAAAAGGAGCTCAAGAGCTCCTGAAATTCCATATTTGACTACGCCCGCTTCTTTCTGGCTTGGGTGAAGTAAACCAGCAGGTAAGCCGTTACCTCAATTACCGAAATGAAAAAGGTTACCGGCCAGTTGGTGATATAGCCCAGGCACAGCCCGGCCCAGACCCCCAACAGGGCCAGGCCGACCGACCAGGCCAGCATGCTCGGAATCGACTTGCCCAAATAACGGGCCGTTGATGACGGCATGGTCAAAAGGACAAAGACCAGCATGGACCCGACCACCTGGGAGCCGATGGAAACCGCCATGGCCAAAGCTACCAGGAAGACCACCCCGACAAAGCCGGTATTGATGTGGTGGGCCGCTGCCCCGATATGGTCAAAGGAATCATAGTTTAGGGGCCGCTGGATAGCAAAAATGATCAATAAGACAACCACTGACAGGCCGACCAGCTGATAGACGCTGGATCTGGACACCCCGATAATGGACCCGAACAAAATGTTGGTCGCGTAGCTGCTGGCTGAGCTGGACAGGGACAAAAAGAGGATCCCCAAGCCGACGAAGAAGGCGGAAATCGCGGAAATCGACGACTCCTTCTGCTCAGTCTGCATGGACAATTCTCCGACCCCGATTGAACCCAGGAGGGCAAAAATCAGCATCCCCGTCAAAGGCTTCAGTCCCATCAAAATGGCAAAAGCCGCCCCGGCAAAGCCGATTTCCGACAGGGTGTGGGCCAGGAAACTGAAATTGCGGGCCACGACATAGACGCCCACCACCCCGCAGGTAATCGCGATAAAGGTGGCCGCCCAAAAAGCATTGCGCATGAATTCGTAGGCAAACATCAGTTGAAATTCTCCTTAAAATCTTCCATCTTCCCCTGGCTGACCGTCCCGTCGCTTAAGTAAAGATAGTCCTTCATATAGCGCTTGGCCAAAGGAATGTCGTGGGTGACGAACAAGACCGTCATCTTGTGTTCATGGTTGATGTGGGCGATCAGGCTCATCAATTCTTCCTTGGCCTTAGGATCCAGGCTGGCCGTGGCTTCATCCAAAATGATGAAGTTCGGCTGGTCCAAGAGGGCCTGGGCCAGGTAGGCCCGCTGCTTCTGCCCACCGGAAGCCTCCCCCATCCTGGTGTCCGCCAGGCCTTTCAAGTGGGTCTCCTGCAAAATATGGTTGACCTGGTCCTTAACCTTCTGGCTCTTCCAAAAAGGCGTGTTTAATTCGATAAAAGACTTGATCGACAAGGGATAGTCCGGGTCGATATTGCGGAACTGGGGCACATAGCCCACCTTTACGTCGTCAGCCAGCTCAAAATAGCCGTGGCTGGGGCTCAGCATCCCTATCAGTATTCTGACCAGGGTGGTCTTCCCGGCTCCGTTAGGGCCCAAAAGAGCCGTCATGGACCCGGTCTCCAGGCTGAAATTGAGCTTTTTAAAAATCTCCTGGTCGTCGAACTTCATGCTCAAGTCCACGACCTGCAAAGCTTTACTCATTTACTTACCTCTAGTCTCAGTCTCTCTATAGCTTCTTCAGCAAGTCCAGGACCCTGTCCTGGACGGCACTTTCATCGCTTGAACCGATGATCCCGTTAGCCGCCCGCTTGGCTTCCGGCAAAGCCGTAGCTGTCGCGTAGCTCTGGCCCACGTATTGGAGCATGGCCACGTCGTTGCCCCCGTCGCCGAAGGCCACCATTTCGTCAGCCGGGATCCCGTAGCGCTTGCCCAAAAGCTTGAGGCCTACCGCCTTGTTCATGCCCAGCTTGCTGATGTCAACGGCTGAGTCGCTGCCGGCCACCATGTCCAGGCTCGGGAATTCCCGCTTGAGCTGCTGGGCAAAGGCTGATGATTCCCTTTCCCCGGTCACCACAGTGAACTTGAAGATCCGGTCCTTGACGCTTTCGTAGTCGTCAACTGCTTTCAGTTCCTGGTAAAAAAGGTGGAGGTAGTTGTAAAACTCTTCCCCGTAGCTCTGCAAGGTGTAGGCGCTATTCACCCCGGCCAAGACAGTCGGGTGGTCCTGGCCGTACTTTTCCTTGATCTCGTGGATCGTGGCCAGTTCATCGCTGTTTAAGTCCACGATGTTGAGGATTTCCCGCCCCTTCAAGACATAGGCCCCGTTTTCAGCCACGAAGTAGAGCTGGCTGAGGTATTCTTTCGGAAAACGGGTAACCAGGTTTTCATACTGGTTGCCGCTGGCGATGACGAACTTGACCCCCTTTTCCCTGGCCAGGTCCATGATTTGCTTGAACTTGTCCAGGTCGTACTCCTTCTTGGAGTTGAGCCAGGTACCATCCATGTCGGTCGCGATTAACTTGATCATCTTTTCTGCTCCATTCCCGTAATAAATCGTCTCATTTTTCAGTAAGTATAAAACTTTTGCTTTCTTTTGCTTTTTCCACTATCTATCTTACAGAATTTTGCCCGCTATTACTTGCTTTTTGTCCGCATTTAAAAAATCTGTAACAGTGAAATATAACAAATCTTCCAGGAGAATGCCAGTATTTTTTCTAAAAAGAAAATTTAGGGCTAAACACAAAAACAGGAGGGACTTAATCCCCTCCTGTTTTGCATTTTAACTTATTTGTTTACTTTTCAATTGGTTTCTTCCAGAAGCCCATCATCAAAGCAGCTACGATTGAGCCGACAGCTACGGCGCCCAGGTAGCCCAGCCAGTTGCTGGACAAAGCGATAACCCAGAAACCACCGTGAGGTGCTGGCACGCCGACGTGCCACAGACCTACCAGGGTCCCGCCGACAGCACTGCCGACGATTGATGAAACGATAACGTGCAGCGGGTCAGCACTGGCGAATGGGATAGCCCCTTCAGTGATAAAGGAGAAGCCCAGGATCCAGTTGGAAACACCGGCCCGGCGTTCATCTTCAGTAAACTTGTTCTTGAAGAAAGTAGTCGCGATAGCAGTCGCTAATGGTGCTACCATACCACCAACCATAACGGAAGCCATCAAGATAGCTGAGGTCTTGGAAGTCGGGTCGTTGGCGAAGGCACCTGAAGCGAAGACGTAAGCGGCCTTGTTGAAAGGACCACCCATGTCGATACTCATCATGCCGGCCAGGATCGTGGTCAAGAGAACCAGGTTGCCAGTGCCCATGCCGTTCAAGAAGTTGGTGATAACCCCGTTCAAGGCACCGAAGACCGGGTTGATGATGTAGTACATGATCAAGGCTACGAAGAGCAGACCAAAGATTGGGTAGAGCAACATTGGCTTCATACCTTCAACGTTCTTCGGCAGCTTAACGAAGAGCTTCTTGAGGCCCAAGATCAGGTAACCGGCGATGAAACCGATGGCAATCCCGCCCAGGAAGCCGGCTGGTGAAGCAGCCTTGGCGTTGGCGTTAACAACGTAAGAGCCACCCAAGGAAGAGTTGGTGATTGAGGCCATGAAACCACCGACGAAACCTGGCATCAAGGCTGGCAGGTCACCGATTGATTCAGCGATGTAGCCGGCCAGAACCGGAACCATGAAGGCGAAGGCCAGGTTACCAGCACTGTTCAAGAAGATGAAGGCCGGGCTCTTGGCGCCACCCATGTATTGTTCAACCAGGAAGGAGATGGCCATCAAGATACCGCCACCGATAACGAACGGAAGCATGTGGGAAATACCGCTCATCAAGTGCCGGTAGATGGTTGACCATACGCTGCCGTCGCTTGCAGCTGAGCTTTCACTGGCTTCACCAGCTTCTGCATGGTAAACGCTGCCCTTGCCGGACAGGATCTCGTCAATCAGTTGGTCTGGCTTGTTGATCCCGTCAACAACTGGGTGCTTGACCAGTTTCTTGCCGTCAAAGCGGGCCATCTTGACCTGCTTGTCGGAAGCGATGATAACACCCTTAGCCCGCTTGATTTCGTCAGCAGTCAGTTCGTGCTTAACGCCTTCTGAACCGTTGGTTTCAATCCGGACTTCAACGCCGCGCTTTTCACCGGCCTTGATCAGGGCTTCTTCAGCCATGTAAGTGTGGGCGATCCCGTTGATGCAGGCAGTAACGCCGACGATCAATGGCTTCTCGTCACTAGCTGCCTTAGCTTCTGCTTCCTTCTTAGCGGCCAGCTTGGCTTCGCGTTCAGCGTCTTCCTTGTCCTTGTCAGCTTCTGCCTGGCTGAAGAGGTCGATAACTTCGCCAGCCGTCTTAGCTGCCTTCAGCTTTTCAACCAGGTCAGGGTTGATCAAGAGACTGCTCAGCTTAGCCAGGGCTTGCAAGTGAGTGTTGTCCGCACCGGCTGGGGCAGTGATCATGAAGAAGAGGTGGACTGGCTGCTGGTCTAATGAGTCGTAGTCCACGCCCTTTTCACTCTTGGCAAAAAGCACCCGGGCCTTGTTAATGTATTCGTTTCTGGCGTGAGGCATGGCAATCCCGCCACCGATCCCGGTAGTGGATTCCTTTTCCCGGGCCCAGATGGATTCAACGAACTTTTCCTTGTTGTTGACGATACCCGTAGCTACTTCCAAGTCGGCCATTTCGTTGATGGCTTCATCCTTGGTGGTAGCCTGCAAGTCCATAATCATGGACTCTGGGCTCAAAATATCTTTAATCCGCATCTTGTTTTCCTTAGTTACTAAAAAATACTCTGTTACTTCTTATTCCCTTTATTCAACGACGTCGATCTTGATTTGCGGCAATACGGCGTCGATTTGGCTCTTGATCGCGATGTCTTCAGTGAAAGCCGTTGCCCCGCCGCAGGCGCTGCCGACCCGGAGGCCTTCAGCCGCGTCGTGCTTTTCAAACCAGGTGCCGACGAAACCGGCAATCATGGAGTCCCCGGCGCCAACGGAGTTGACCGCCGTGCCCGTGGCCGCGTTGGCGTGGTAGACGTGGTCAGCAGTTACTAGGTAAGCTCCTTCGCCAGCCATGGAGATCATGACGTTTTGCGCGCCCAGCTTCTGCAGCTTCTTGGCTGCTTCCAGCATGTCGGCAGTTGATGAGAAGCTGGTGTCAAAGAGGTCAGCCAGTTCGTGGTGGTTTGGCTTGATAACCAATGGATTGAACTTCAAAGTACGCAGCAGGGCTTCGCCAGTCGTGTCAACGACGAATTCCGCCCCCTTTTCCCGGATCAGCGGCAAAAGGCTTTCGTAGAAGTCAGTTGGCAGGCTTGGAGCCAGGCTGCCGCTCAAAACAACGACATCGCCTGCTTCCAGGTCGTCCAGGCGGGACTTGAAGGCTGCGACTTCCTGGTCGGTAATGTCCGGGCCAGCCGCGTTTATTTCAGTTTCTTCCTGGGCGTGGATCTTAACGTTCACCCGGGTGTCGTCGCTGATTCTTACGAAGTCGCTGCTGATCTTCTTGACGTTCAATTGGCGGATCAATTCTTCGCCGGTAAAGCCGCCGACAAAGCCCCAGGCAGTGTTGTCCACGCCTAATTGGTTAAGAATCTGGGAAACGTTGATCCCCTTGCCCCCAGCTAAGAACTGGGTGTCGCTTGACCGGTTGGTCTCCCCGTCCTTGACTTCTGGCAGTTGCAGAACGTAGTCCAAAGCTGGGTTGACAGTCACGGTGTAAATCATTATTCAGCCTCCTCAAGTTGAATATTTACTGGCAATTTCTCCCAGTCGCCAGCCTCCAGGCGGCTGATGATGGTCACCTGGTCGGTCTTGGCGAATTCGGCAAAAGTTACCGCGTTAAATTTGCTGCGGTCGATTAAAACGAAAGCCTGCTGGCTTTGCTGGATAGCCGTCCTTTTCACGGCAGCTTCCTCAGTGTCCGGCGTGGTTAAAAAGCCGGCCGGGCTCAGGGCGTTGGCCCCAATGAAAGCCGCGTTGAAGTTCAGCTCCTGCAGGCGGGAGACAGTGGTCGCGCCAATGGCCGCGTGGGTCTGCCGCTTGACATGGCCGCCTAAAAGGCAGCAGTCAATTCCAGCGTCAGTCAAGGCCAGGGCCGTTTCCAGCCCGTTGGTCACCACGTGCAGGCCGCTGATCTCTTTTAAAAAGGGAACCATTTCATAAATGGTCGTCCCCGCGTCTAAAAAGAGATAGTCGTGCGGGTGGACCTTCCTGGCGGCCAGGCGGGCAATAGCCAGCTTGTCATCCTTGTTCAGATTGAAGCGGATCTGCTGGGCCACATCCTGGCCAAAAGTCTGCAGGCTCTGCGCTCCGCCGTGGACCCGTTTAAGCAGGCCCCGGTCTTCCATTTCACTCAGATCGCGTCTGATCGTCGACTCGGATGTCGAGGTCAAGCGGCAAAGTTCCGTTACGCGGCAAATCTGATGTTCGTCTACATAATGGGCAATCATTTGTTGCCGCTCTTCCGCCAGCATCTTTATCTCACCTCGCCATCTATTGTAAAGGCTTTCTCAGCCAAAAGCAATCATTTTCCGTCAAAAATGAGCGATTTTCCTAAAAATTAACTGTTTCTGACTGAAACATACTTAAAATTAGCAAAGCAAGCAAAAAAGACCAGGATTTCCTGGTCTTTTATTTAGTCATATAGATATTTCTGGCAGGCCTGGCGGGGATCTTGCCCGTTCCTAATCGCCAGAGCCAGTTCGATCGACACGTCAGCGATGATCGACTGGGGGTCGATAACCTGGTAGGGGTGGTCCGGCGCCTGCTCCTGGGCTAAGGAAAGTTCCGTGCAGCCCAGCAGGATCACGTCGCAGCCATATTCGTCGTGCATCTTGCGGAGGATCTCATGGTAGAGCTCCTTGTCGACGATCCCCTTCTCCTTGATGTCCCGGTAGATCAATTCCGTCACCATCGGCTGGATCTCGGGACCGCCGAATTCGACTTCCCGTCCCACCCGGTGGATCTCGTCTTCATAAAGGTGGTCGTAAATTGACCCTTCAGTCGCGATCAAGCCGATCTTGGGACTGTTTGGGAACTGGTCGACATATTGGTGCACGGCAATCCGCATCATGTGCAGGAAGGGAATGTCGGTCAAGGCCGCCAGGTCGTCATAAAAGTAGTGGGCCGTGTTGCAGGGCATGACCATGAAGTCCGGCCCCAGCTTGGCCTGGCCTAAAACATCTTCTTTAAGCGCATTGAAAAAATTCGGCTGGCTGTGGTCCTTGATGTAGGCCGTCCGGTCTGGCACCTGGGCATCATTGACCAGGATGTAGTTCAAGTAGTCCTGGTCCTTGCTGATCTTGACCCGGTGGTTGATCAAGCGGACATAGCTTTCGGTCGCAATGGTCCCCATCCCGCCAATAATGCTAAAGAAATGCTTCACTAAATATCAATCCCTACTTTTCTAATTCCTGGATCACTTGCCGGGCGATAACAATATCGCCGGCATATGGAGTGTCTACCCCGCGGATCTTCTGGAAGGCGTCAGCCCCCTTGCCGCAGAGCAGGACCACGTCGTCCGGGCCAGCTTCGGAAATGGCTTCCTTGATGGCCTTCTCCCGGTCCAGTTCAATAACCGTTTCACACTTGGAGTGGTCGATCCCGGCATCGATTTCCTCGCAGATGTCCTGGGCATTTTCAAAGCCAGGGTCGTCCGTGGTCAGGTAGGCCTTGTCAGCTTCCGCCGTCAAGCTTTCACTGAAGCCCGGCCGGCGGGAAATTCCCTTGTCCCCAGGCGCGCCGACCACGACGATGACCCGGGGGGTGGTGAATTCCCGGCGCATGAACCGCATCAAGGCCAGCATGGAGGCCTTGTTGTGGGCATAGTCCACCACAATCAAGCCGTGCTTTTGGGTCGTGACGGTTTCCATCCGGCCTGGGATGGTCACGTGCCGGATCCCCTTGGCGCAGTCTTCATAACTCATTCCGGCTAGGCCAGCCCCGATGATGGCGCCGGTAGCGTTGGTTTCGTTGAAGTCGCCGATCATCTGCAGAGTGTATTCACCAGAGATTGGCAGCTTGTGGGCCTTGCTTGAAGCCGTAGTCAAGGTGAACTTGGTTTCAGCCAGGTCAGTTTCCACGGACTTGTAGCGGAAGTCGATTGGCTTCTTCAGATCCGGATTTTCAAAGCCGTCCCGGGCAAACAGGTAGATGCTGTCCGGGTTGGTCGTGGTCGTTGCTGCCGCGTAAACATCAGCAAAACGGTCGGTTTCCGCGTTGATGATGCACTTGCGGGAGTTAACCAAAAGCTGCAGCTTGCAGTGGAGGTAGTCCTCAAAGTTCGGGTGCTCGTTGACCCCGATGTGGTCCGGGCTGATGTTCAGGAAGAAGCCCAGGTCGTAGGTCAGGCCAAAGACCCGGCTCTTCTTATAGGCTTGGGATGACACTTCCATAACCATGTGGGTCATGCCGTTGTCAACTGCCCGCCGCATGTCTCTGAACAAGTCCAGTGATTCCGGCGTGGTCAGGCTGGACTTGAAGGTGTCTTCCGGAGCCGGCCCGAGGATGTTGTCGACTGAGGACAAAAGAGCAGTCCGGCCCCCGTTGAGCTGGTCCAGCATCCCCTTTAAGAAGTAGGCGGAAGTGGTCTTGCCCTTGGTCCCGGTAAAGCCAACCAGGAAGAGGTCGTCTTGCGGGAAGCTGTAGAAGGCAGCTGACAAAAGGGCCATCGCCTTGGACACGTTGCGGACGATCAAGGCGTGCATCCCCGTGCCTTCCGGGTATGGCTGCTCAGCCACGTAGGCAATTGCCCCGTTTTCCTTGGCCATGGTCAAGTAGGTTGGCCGGAAGCCCGCCCCCTTGCAGAAGAAGAGGCTGTTGTTCTGGACATCGCGTGAGTCATAAGAAACAGCCTCCATTATAGTCTGGACAGTGTCCTGGACGGCACTGGACTTGAGCAGGTGGTGTTCTTTTAAGATTAAAATACAGGTGTTTAATGAGATGTTCATTTTTACTCCTCAGTGTCAATTAAGATTCAGTTCAAATTATACCACAGGTCTAAGAGCAAAGTTGTTTGCCTGGGGATCCCGGGGCAAGAGAATGATGAAACTGGTCCAATCCTTGTTTGATTCACAGCGGATCGTCCCCCCGTGCAGCTCGACGCCCCCTTGGACGATGGACAGGCCTAAGCCCGTGCCCCCGGTCTTGGTATTGCGCGAGCTTTCCACCCGGTAGAAGCGGTCAAAAATCTTCTTCAATTTGTCCTTGGGAATCGGTTCCCCGTTATTCTCCACCCGCAGCTCAACCTGCTCGTGGTTGATCAGGTTGGCCACCAGGTTGATCCGGCTGGCCCCGGCCGCGTACTTTAAGGCATTGGAGATCAAGTTGTTGTAGACCCGGACCAGCTTTTCCACGTCGGCGTTGACGATCAAGTCATCCGGCCGGGCCTTGACGCTAAAGGCAATGCCCTTCTTCTCCGCTTCCAGCTCAAAGCCGGCCGCCACCTGCTCCATCATGCCCTTGATATTGATCGGGGTCACGTTCAGCTTGGTCTTGGTCGACTTCAAGGTGGTGTACTCGAAAAGGTCATTGGCCAGGGACTTCATCTGCTCAGCCTTGTCATAGGCGATATTGATGTACTTGAGCATGTCCTCCTGGCTGGTCACGGCCCCGTTCTTCAGCAGGCCCAGGTAGCCGATGATGCTGGTCAAAGGGGTCCGGATATCGTGGGAAACATTGGTGATCAGTTCGTCTTTCGACTGCTCGATCGCCTTTTCTTCATTGATCGCCCCCACGGTCGAGTCGACCAGGGAGTTGATGGAATCGATCACCTTCTGCATGTCGTTGTTGACGCTGAAGGAAATCCGGTGGTCAAAGTGGCCGTTGGCAATATAGTGCAATTCGGAAATGATGTGCCGCAGCTGCATTTGGTGGTAGCGGCGGATTAAGCGCCAGTACAAGACGATGACGTCAGCGATCCCCATCAAAATGATCCCGATTCTTTCCCAGGACCAGATATGGTAGCCCGGTCCGATCGTCATGGTCTTTTTCAAAAAATAAATGCCGTTGACCAGGCTCTTGTCCTGCAGGACCGCCAAATGGTAGAGGATGATGACGGACATGTTCAAGAGCAGCATGATGATGACCGTCACCACGCCTTCAGCAAAAAGCTCGCTCTTCTCAGCCGCGGTCAGCTTGACCCGGGGCCGCTTGCCCTGGACGACTTGTTTTTCTTTGTCTTGCTCAAGCTTCAACTTTGTAACCTACACCCCATACAGTCTTGATGACTTCTTCGCCGTCGGTGGCCTTATGGATCTTGTCCCGCAAGTGGGAAACGTGAACCATGACCGTCTTGGCGCTGACAATGGACTCTTGCTGCCAAACCCGCTCGAAGATCTCATCAGCTGAGAAGACCCGGTTGGGGTGGCTGGCCAAAAGGTAAAGAATGCCGAATTCCAGGGCTGTCAGTTGGATTTCCTTGCCTTCAACCGTCTTGACCTCATGGGAGTCCTTGTTGATGATCAGAGGCCCGACTTCCAAAACGTCAGGCTCCTCTCCCTTGACCTGCTTCTGACTGCGGCGCAAAAGGGACCGAACCCGGGCCATGACTTCCAGGGGGTTGAAAGGCTTGGACACGTAGTCGTCGGCCCCGGTGATCAAGCCCTGGATCTTATCCATGTCGCCGGTCTTGGCGCTGATCAGCTTTGCCACAGCACCCACGTCACCGGCACCGATGCTCTCTGTCTCGGTCTGCTTCTTGCCCAGAACGGTGAGGGGCTTGCCCAGCTTCTCGGTCTCGCCGGTGCGGGCATTGACAAGGGAAGCGCCTGCGGTGATCTTGCCGCTGAGGACGCGCAGATAGCTCAGCTTGCCCACAAAGGGGTATGCAGCGGTGGGGGCGCTCTCGGCACAGTTCAGCTCGACGGGGTCGCCGTTGGCGTCCTCTGCCAGAACGCTGTTGTGCTCCGGGCTGGGCAGCAGCTTATGCATATTGTACAGCAGCATATCCAGAGCCTGCTGGTTGACGGCGCTGCCGCAGAACACGGGGGTGATCTGGCCGGTGCGCACGCCTGCGGCCATGCCGGTAACGATCTCTTCGGTGGTGAACGGCTCGCCC
>OICS01000087.1_pt1 | contig 36322 bp, 25 predicted proteins | sample 1581341 | NCBI WGS metagenome assembly OICS01 (sample SAMEA3882550, study PRJEB24775) | human gut metagenome | biome: human-associated habitat; feature: intestine environment; material: feces | place: Netherlands | collected 2009/2010
TGACGGACGGGATCAGGAACAGGAACTGCCATGCGATGGAGCTGAGCATGCCGGCTGCGAACACGCCGATGGATGCGGAAAGCTGGTATGCGGCGGTGAACAGACCGAAGAAGATGACCTTCAAATCGTTACGCAGGTACTTGGTGGCCACCACCAGGAAGGCGGAACCTGCCACCTGTTCACCTGCGGTCTGCAGCACGCGTGCGATGATCACGGTCCACAGGTTTGCGGCGAAGAAGTAGTTTGCCACGAAACCGAAGATGGAGCCGACGAACAGCGTCACGAGACCGACGGTCACAAGCTTACGCAGGGAGACGAAATCGCCCAGGGAACCGTAGATGAAGCACACGATGCCGAGCACGATGCTCGGAAATGCGGTGATCAGGGACGCCTGGTTCGGTGCGCCGACGTCGGCGCCGACCTGCTGGAACACCAGGTTGAAGCCCTGCAGGCACAGGGTGCCGAGCACGAAGGTGATCAGCAGCGGGATCAGGGCGCGGATGGCCATCTTGTTGCTGGTCACCGGATCGTCGAACGGATCGGCGGATGCGGTGCCGGTCACAGCGGTTGTGTTGTTAGACATAATAAAAATCCTTGATTCTCTCGAATTGCGCGATATGCGATACGCAATATGCGATACGCGATTGCTTGGCCGGTTACGCTTATTCAGCCTTGGCGGCGAGGCCGGAGATGCGGGTCATGAATTCGTTGAGGAACCTCGGCACGTCCACGCCGACGGCGACCTTCATGGTCTTGACCGGGTCGTTGAGGCGGGTTTCGTCGCCGATGGTGCGTCCGCGGGTCGGGCCTTCCACGTCGACCTTCATATTGATGTCGAGGGTGGTGACGAGGGTCGGGTCCACTGCCACGCCAACGGCGAGCGGATCGTGCAGGCCGCAGCCGCCCAGATGCGGGGACGTGGTTTCGTAAGCCTTGATGTAGAAGTCGGTCATGTCGGCCAGGAACTTGCCGGCCTTGGTGCCGAGATCGCGCCACTGCTGAGTTTCCTTGTAGGTGAGCAGGGTCTGCAGGGTCACGTCGAGGCCGATCATAGTGGTCGGAGCGCCGGAACGGAACAGGTAGTCGGCGGCTTCCGGATCCTGCGAAATGTTGGCTTCCATGCAGGCGTTGCAGTTACCGGGCACGGTCAGTGCGCCACCCATGAGCACGATCTGGCCGATTTCGTCTTTGATTTCCGGAGCCTTCTTCAGTGCGGCTTCGATGTTGGTCATCGGGCCGGTCGGCACGTAGACGAGATCCTTGCCATAGGTCTTCACTGCGTCGATGATGAAGTCGACCGCAGATTCGGTTTCGACGGAACGGCTGGAATCGGGGATTTCCACATCGCCGATGCCGTTGTCGCCGTGGATGAACGCGGAGATTGGCAGTACTTCGAAATGGTCGGTGGTGCTGGAGTGCGGCAAACCCTGATACACCTTGACTTCCGGGTGGCCGAGCAGGTCGGTCACGGCCAGTGCGTTGCGCACACCCTGCTCGACGAGCACGTTGCCGTAGGTGCCGGTGATGCCGATCAGCTCGACTTCCGGGCTTCCCAGAGCATACGAAATGGCAAGCGCGTCATCAACGCCGGTATCAAGATCAAGAATCATCTTTTTCATGTGTGTGCCTTTCCTCTTTGACGGGCCTGACGACGGTCCGCCACCATACGGGTGCGTCGTCAGTTATACATCGAGCGCATTCTCGATTGTGTTGTGTTGACAAGATTTATGATAAAGCGTTTTATCAGGAACGCAAATTCGGCACTACCATACGGCGTGTTGCTTTTATTTCCAGCAATTTAACCGTATAAGAAACTCCGACGACACTTTAATCAAGATTTATCAGCGCCACCCGTCTCATCATGATCCGCAGGTATCTAAAAATCCTCAATCCTACGCGCAGGCGGCCTGCACCAGTTTCGGCGTAAGCACTTCAACCTGCGGATTAGAAAGCCACGGGCGAGCATCCCCTGATTCCGTACCGGACTTGGCACGAACCGCAACATCAATCCGCTCACGCAACATACCCCAACAGGCGGCGGCCAAATCAGCCACGCTCTGCTCAACGGTGGTCATACGCCAACCAAGACCGAATCGTTTGAGAATATTGTCGTAACCAATCACCTGCATATCCTCAGTAACGCGCAACCCACGTTCCGCCATACGCTGACGGAAACCAAGCGCCATCACATCATTGCAGCAGAACACGGCCGTCGCACCGCCATCAATAATCTGATCCGCAGCATGATAGCCACTACCGAAACGGTAATCCCCCTCAACGCATAGCGACGAATCAAAACACTCCCCCGCCTGCTCGACGGCATCCACAAACCCACGACGACGCTCCGCAGCACTCGACTCCGCAGTATCGCCAGTCACAATGCCAATACGAGTATGACCACCCTCCAACAGATAACGGGCAGCCAAACGACCACCAAGATAATTGTCAAAACCAACGGCATCGCACCAACCGCACTGCGTCAAACGATCAATCAACACCACAGGGCACGACACAAGCGCCACATCCTCACGCAACCGCTCAGCAGCATCGCCAGCGCAGGACTCGCGCGCCGGAATCAGCATCACACCGTCCACCCCACGAGCCGGAAGGCGCTGCAACAACTCATGCTCCGCAGCACGCGAATCATCGGAATTGGCCACAATCAGCGAATACCCCTGCGCGGCGCACTCATCCTCCACGCACTTGGCAAGCGCCGCGAAAAACAAGTTCTCAATATCAGGCACGATCAGCGCAACCAGCTGGGACTGCTTGGTCACCAAGCTTCGCGCGCTCTGATTCGGCACGTAATTCAGTTTCTTTGCCGCGTCGGCAATGGCCTTGCGCTTCTCCTCGGACACGCGAGCCGGTCGATTATTCAACACCAGCGAAACCGTCGTCACAGACACCCCCGCGGCAGCGGCCACATCCTTCAGTGTCGCACGATACGCCATCAAACCCCCTTAAAACGTTTCTCCCTCCAGCATAAATGCCATGCGATCCTGACGCGCCCAGCATCGCAATCACAAACAAATTCCTTTCACAGCAAAATAATCCGCATTATTTCCAGCGGTAAATCGTTTCTCGGAAGTGTTTTTTGTATACTCGCAACGTTTTGTCTGAAATGAGAGCCACACGAGAAGAGAGGAACCACCATGCAGCCAACCATGCAGAAAAACAATGTGAAACAGCGCAAGACCATCGCCATCATCGCCATGATCGCAGTAGCTGCCATCGCGCTCGCAGCCGTCGCCATCATCGCAGTCTCCAACAAGCGCGAAATGACACAAGCCGCCAGCGACACCTGCGCGTTGAATGCGAAAGCGCTCGCCACGCATCAGGAGAGCTTTGAAGAAGCGAACAAGAAGCTGAAGAAGCAGCGAAACTCACCGTGAATGACGTGGCGGACGGCACCACGCTCGAAACCCTGAAGGATGCGATCACACTGGCCAAAGCCGTGGAAAGCGCGCCAGCATGCCCCGCAAGCGGCAATGCCAGCGACTTCACCAAAGCGACGGACGACATTCGCAAATACGCCGACAACCTGCGCAACATCACCAACGAACTCGACGCGGCCGCCAAGTCGGTGGTCGCCAGCCAAGAACTCAGACTCGAGTCCGCCGAGTAAGTCAGGTAAGCCGCCCCGACGGTTAGCGCCGACGTCAGCGCCAAACCCTACGTTTAACGGGGCCAAAGTCATCCAAGTCTGCAACTTCGCCCCCATTACAAGCATTTTCGCACCACATCGGGCTTATATATGGCAGATTCGACAGGTCGCCCGGAGACATTTCGCTTATATATGGCAGGTCATTCCGGAAAGACCGCAGTTAGAGGGTACAAAATTACCCCCTAACTAGCTTGTTTCAAAAACAGACTGCCATACATAGGCGAGATGCCTCCGTACAAACCCCAAAATCTGCCATACATAAGCGAGATATGCCCATGAATTACGCATCTATGCTGTGCAGGCGCGACCTCGCGTCGCTTAGAGGCTTGACAACACCTTCCATTTGACAAAAGTTGTCAGTTGCCACGCACCAGGAGACGCAATAGGGGCCGCACCTTCGAGGTGCGGCCGTTTTTCATCCTTCACCAAACCTGGATCTGCAACTAAGGCTAGCGAACAAAATGTACGCCAAACCACACATCCATTCCCCGGCGAGGTTGACTCGCCTGCAACGCGTCTCCTCGATCACCGCTTACCGAACTTCAATTGTCCGGCTTGCGCCACACGAACCGAATTCTTACTGGCCTTGGGCGCGGTAGCGGGCTTCGGTGGCGGCTTTGGCGGGCTCCCACCAGGCGCGGTTGGCAGCATACCAAGCGATGGTCGCCTGCAAACCGGCTTCGAAATCGGTATGCACGGGCCGCCAGCCGAGTTCGGTACGCAGCTTATTGGAATCGATCGCGTAACGTCGATCATGCCCAGGACGGTCACGCACCCAGTCGAATGCGTCCTCCGTACACCCCATAAGCCGCAGAATCATACGCATTACGGCAATGTTGCTCATTTCGCCGTCCGCGCCGATCAGATACGTTTCGCCGATGCGACCGCGCGTCAGAATCGCCCATACCGCCGAAGAGTGGTCTTCCGTATGAATCCAGTCGCGCACGTTCTCGCCGGTGCCGTACAGTTTCGGCCGCGCGCCTTCCAGAATGGATGTGATCTGTCGTGGAATGAATTTTTCCACATGCTGGTATGGCCCGTAATTATTGGAACAGTTGGAAATGGTGGCGCGCAGGCCGTATGTGCGCGTCCACGCGCGCACCAGATGGTCGGACGCGGCTTTCGACGCGCTGTACGGGCTTGACGGGCGGTACGGCGAGTTTTCAGTGAATTTGCATGGATCGTCGAGCGCGAGGTCGCCGTACACTTCGTCGGTGCTGATGTGGTGGAATCGCACGTCATGCTTACGGGCGGCTTCAAGCAAATGGAACGTGCCTTCCACGTTTGTTGTGATGAAAGGTTCAGGATTGGCGATGGAATTGTCGTTGTGCGATTCGGCCGCGAAATGCACGATCGCGTCATGACCAGGCACGATACGTTCCAGTAACGCAACATCGCAAATATCACCTTGCACAAGTTTGACTTGCGATTGCGGAAGACCGGCGATATTCTGCGGATTTCCGGCATAGGTCAGTTTATCGAGCACGGTTATGCGCACGTCAGGATGGTTACGTGCCACATAGCGCACGAAATTGGCTCCGATAAACCCGCAGCCGCCGGTCACGATGATATTGCGCGGCTTGAAAATCTCACTACTCACAATTTCAGAGTACCGGCAGGATTGCATAGCCATAAAGCGATTCCACAAACTGGCTTATATATGGCAGATTTGGAAGGCTGACCGTTGAGCTAGCGGCCAAAATGCACGGTAAGACGTCACTTCCACAACCGCACCATCCGCACCGACCAGCACACGGTTCCCCGATGCGATCACGGTTCTTCTAGAGCTAAACCGATCCGATGAGGAAATGAAACAGCACTCATGATTCTCCCACACAGTTTCGCCCCACCTCAACATACTAGTTTCTGAAAACCGACAAGTTGTCATTTTTGTCAGAAACTACACTTATCCCCATTATCAATTGCAACATGCGTGCATTTGACATAAAATACACATTAATTGCACGCAAAATTAGGGCAGGTGATTCAGGTGGGCAATATTACCATTCGTATGAACGACGATTTGAAAGCTCGAGTCAACCAGACACTCGACGCCATAGGCATGAATTTCAACACTTACGTAACCATGGCAAGCATCCAGCTCGTAAATCAGCAACGCCTGCCTTTTGACACTTCCGTGCGCGCCGCGGAGCCAAACGAGCAGACCAAGCGAGCCATGCTCGAAGCCGAAGCCAAGGAACGCGGTATCCTCCCAGACGACGCGGCCACCTTCAACAGCGCGCAAGACGCCATCACCTGGCTGCACAACAATCACGGCTGAACAGGCAAAACGCCATGATTACCATCAAATTCGACCAACAATTTCAGATCGACTTCAAACGCATCTCACGACGGATACCTCAAATCGTCACGGAACTCGAATATGTGATCGAAGCCATTGAGGAGTACGGACGCGTTCCGGAATCATATAATCCTCACATGCTTGATCGCCCACGAGGAATCTACTCGGGATATGCAGAATTCCATCTTGCCGAAGGGAAAATGGATGTGTTGGTGATCTACTCGGAGCGATCGGAAGCGTCAACAATCCGATTCATTCGCCTGGGATCCCACGACGAACTGTTTGACGGTCCGTTGCTTTAGATGAAACCATCGTAGGCTCCAACGAGATTCAGCCATCGATTTCCGCCTAATAAAACTTTTTCTCAACATATCGAGCTTATATATGGCAGATTTGGAAGGCTGACCGGAGACATCTCGCCTATGTATGGCAGTCCATTCCGGGAAAACCGCAGTTAGAGGGTACACAATTACCCTCTAACCGGTCTGTCACAAAAAACGAGCTGCCACATATAAGCGAAATACGTCCGGACAAACGCCAGAATCTACCATATATAAGACCACCTGTCAGAAATCTAATTCAAGCCGATCAGCAAACCGCCATTACATTACCCTTGATTTGGTGTATAATTAAGCATGTTATTACCCTTGATTCGGTGTATTTACGGCGGTGAGACATGGAGACTTTCGAACGAAAAGCGTACGAAAAACTGGCTTCCTGGAAGGATTCTTCCCAAGGAAGCACAGCCCTGCTCATCGAGGGCGCGCGGCGCGTCGGGAAAAGCACCATCGCGGAGGAATTCGGACGACGGAACTATGCATCGTATATGCTCGTCGACTTCTCAAAAGCCCCCGATGACGTGCTGGGCTACTTCGTCGACCTGCGCAACGACCTCGACGCGTTCTTCATGTACCTGTCATCCTTCTACGGAGTGGAACTACACAGGAGGGATAGCCTCATCATTTTCGACGAGGTGCAGCTGTACCCGAAGGCCCGCGAGGCCATCAAGCAGCTGGTGGCTGACGGGCGTTACGACTACATCGAGACAGGCTCGCTCGTCTCTATCCGCGAGAACGTCAAGGACATCCTCATTCCATCAGAGGAGGAGTCGATCCGCCTGAATCCCATGGATTTCGATGAATTCCTCTGGGCTTTGGGAGAAAAGCCACTGTCCACGCTCATCGCGGACTCGTTCAAGAAGCGCAGGCCGCTCCCCGATTCGCTGCACAGGAAGGCCATGCGGCTATTCCGTGAATACATGCTGGTCGGAGGCATGCCCCAAGCTGTGTCGAAGTACGTCGAGACCCATGATTTCAGCAAAGTCGACAACGTCAAACGGAACATCCTCCGACTGTACAGGCAGGACATCTCCAAGCATGGCGGCAGCGACCGGATACGCATCACGCGCATCTTCGACAACTTGGTGGGTCAGCTTTCCAAGAAGGAGAAGAAGTTCAACATCACATCGCTGGGAAAGGAAGCGAAGACCCGCGATTACGAGGACGCCTTCTTCTGGCTTTCCGACGCGTTCATCACCAACGACTGTTTCAATTCCACCGATCCGAGCGTGGGCTTGAGCATTAGCGAGGACCATTCGACGGTCAAATGCTACGCCGCCGATACAGGGCTTCTCACCACTCTCGCCCTGGCCGACTCGGAACAGACCGGAAGCAACCTGTACCGGGACATCCTCCTAGAACGCATCGAGATCAACGAGGGCATGCTCGCGGAGAACGTCGTCGCACAGCTTCTCCGGGCCAACGGGCACCGGCTGTTCTTCTATTCGCGCAGCGATCGCGACGACCCGTCGAACCGCATGGAGATCGACTTCCTCATCGTCGAACCGTACGAGAACGCGGCAATGAAGTACAGGGTCAGCCCCATCGAGGTCAAGTCATCGAAACGTTACCGCACGGTCTCGTTAGACAAATTCAAGGCAAAATTCGATAAGAAGGTCGGCACCAGATACGTGCTGCATCCGAAACCGCTGGTCGTGGAAAATGACGTGGTCAAGCTGCCGATCTACATGGCGGGACTGCTGTAGAAGGCTTCATGCAGACAGCGCTTTTTGGTGCACTACCAGCAAATGACGCCCAACACTTGCGCACGCACATGTTGTCCACCTTGAACACATCTGTTTGCTGCCCGTCACCCAGTTAACCTTCCAGCCACCTTTCAGACATCCGCTAGACACTCGTTCGTCCACAGCCGAACACTAAAATGTACCCGGTTTAATCGTACAGAGCCTCCAATTATAAGGGGACTATCTTTTTGAAGGATGCGACGATGCCTATTTTCTCGCCCGACCGTCACGCTTGTGCACCTTCATACGTAAAACTTACTAAGCAGCCGATTGCGGGTGGAACATATCGCCCTCTTGCGAATGACGAAGACAGCAACGCCTGTGCTCCATCCACCCTTTCAGGCCACCACAGTTCAAGGCTGTATACGCAGAAGTCGGCAATTCACGCCACCTCCGACAACACAAGCGTTTTCATTCCCAAAGTCGATGCGCCCCATCTGCCAAAAACAGCTAACGACGAGTCCATTGACGAAGCCGCGAACAACAGTACCCATTCAGCCCCCCCATCTGCTGAAATTCAACTCGCGCAAGCTAACGAGCATCCTCTGATGCAGGCTATCGAGGTCTGCAAACAATCCGTACACACTACGGCAAAAGCACTCTCCACCGCAGGACATGCAGTTGCAAAAGCTGCCAACGCCACCGGCCACGCCATCCATACCGCCGCCACAACGGTAAAGACCGCCTGGCACACATTCACCAGCCTCAAAGCAGTTCAATTCATCATCAAGTTCTTCCAGAGCACGTATCCCCTGTGGAAGAAACGTCATCGCTTCTCCTATTCCTTCTACGCCATCATCATCGCCGCACTTTCCGCATTCGAAGTTATTTTTATTCAATGGGGCATGTATTCCGAACCGGAATATGAAAAAGGCGTAGAAATCGATAAAACCACAAGAATACTTGACAGTGTTGCCGGACAGACGACGAAATTCGTAACACAAATGTGGCTTGAGCAGAAAAATCTCGTTCTGCTCAATTTTATTATTCTGATTGCTATTTATTTGACGCTTATTTTTGTATTGAACAGATTCTGGGTTTCCACAGCAATCTTTGGAACAGTGATGACCACTTACGCAGTGGCAAATCACGTTAAAATGCAGACCCGCAATGAACCTGTGCTTCCTGCTGATCTGAACTTCATAACCGGCGGCAATACCAGCGAACTCACTTCATTCATTCCCAAATCCAGCCAAGGCTTAGTTAACAGCGCGGTGACAGGCGTTACTTGGCTAGTAATCATCTGCATCATTATGCAGTTTATCGATGGCCGCAATGGAATCATACATTGCACGTGGCGCCGTCCCTTCGCCAGTGTCAAGAATTTCACAGGCACCCTCACTCGCATCGCAGCGGCGGTATGTAGTGTCGCTTTATGTTTCTCCTTTGTATGGGGATTCGGCAATGACGGGTATTGGTCCACTCAGTTCGCTCAAAGCATGGGTGACAGCCCACAAATCTGGAACGGTCTCGCCGATTCCACCAGCAATGGCCCTGTTGTGAATTTCCTTCGCCTGGCACATACGAAAACCATGGATAAGCCAGAAGGCTATTCACAGGAAACCATGCAAGCAATCGCAAAGAAATATGCGAAACAGGCGCAACAAATCAATAAGACCCGTAATACCAATATGACCGACAACACGGTCATCATGATGCTTTCCGAGACTTTCTCCGACCCAACCCGCGTCCCCGGCGTCAGTTTCTCCGAAGATCCGATACCGAACATCCGTCAGATCAAGACGCAAACCACTTCCGGACTCATGCTTTCACCGGGATACGGCGGAGGCACCGCGAATATTGAATATCAGGCGTTGACGGGCCTTTCCATGGCGAATTACAGCCCGACGCTGTCCATCGCCTATCAGCAGCTCGTACCTTCGCTTAAGTGGGCGCCAACGATCAACCAAGCTTGGAATGCAGCCAATGGCAGCAAAAAAGCTTCCATAGCATTGCATGCCTTCAACCGCAATATGTATTTCCGAGATCTGAATTACAAGAAGTTCCAGTTTTCGCAGTTCTTCGCAACGGACGGTAAACCGCAGCTTACTGGTCTTCACGCAATTGATTCCGCTTGGTATGTCTCAGATGAGTCCTTTTATTCGGAGGTATTGAAAAAAGTCACGGACTCCAACGAGAACAGATTCTATCAAGTCGTCACCATGCAAAACCACATGCCATACGAAGACCTCTACCAAAACAACGAATTCAAAGAAATGGATGCATCGAATCTTCCAGCAGATGAAAAACTAAATCTGGATACCTATACCAAGGGACTGAACTACACGGATCAGTCCACATTCGTTTTTTTGAGCCAGCTTAATGAGATTAACCGCCCAATTACCGTGCTGTTCTACGGCGACCATTTGCCAGGCTTTTATTCCACCGCATATTCCGATAAAAAGAACATCCTCGGATTGCATGAGACTGACTATTTCATTTGGTCCAACCAAGCGTCACGCTCGGCTAACACAAAGCTTGACGCTGTTTCCAGCGACTACACATCATCAAACTATTTCTCCGCTCAGCTCGCCGAACATCTTAATGCAAAAGTCAGTCCGTATCTTGCGTTTCTTACCGAAATGCATCAGGCAATTCCGGCAATGTCCGTGCCGGATTCTTCAGGCAGCAGCAGCGCTCCGACCTATCTGGACGCGAACGGCAATCTCATCAAGAAAAAGAATCTCTCGAAGCAGGCCAAGCAATTACTCCATGACTATCAGCTCATTCAATATGACATGAGTATCGGCAAGAATTACCTGAAAGACACCGGCTTTGTCGATCTGCCGGAGTGACTCGTCTACAATAGGTTAGGATTACGGCAGAAACGGGAAAGGCAGTTTGGTTATGAAGATTGCGGTTGCAGGAACCGGCTATGTTGGATTGTCCGTCGCATTGCTGCTGTCCCAGCATAACAAGGTTCACGCCCTCGACATCATTCCCGAGAAGGTCGAGCTGTTGAACAGCGGCAAAAGTCCGATTGTCGATCCGGTGATTACCGATTTTCTGGAGAAGAATACCTCCGGTGAGCGCCCGCTCGATTTCCATGCCACCATCGACGCGCAGGAAGCATATACGGATGTCGATTTCGCAGTGATTGCGACACCGACAAATTACGACGAGAAGAAGAATTATTTCGATACCTCCAGCGTCGAAGCGGCAATTGCCGCAGTGCGTCAGCACTCACCGCACGCCTGGATTGTGATCAAGTCCACCATTCCAGTTGGTTATACGCAACAGCTTCGAGAGAATTTAGATGACGATCACATTCTTTTCTCCCCCGAATTCCTGCGCGAAGGCCATGCTCTGTACGACAATCTGCATCCAAGCCGCATTGTCGTCGGAGCTCCGCAAAATGATGCCGAATCCGTCGAAGCCGCGCACCAGTTTGCATCTTTGCTCGCCGAAGGCGCCGATCCAAGCGAGGAGTTCCGCATCAATCATGACGGCAGCACCGGCATCCCTACTCTGGTGGTCGGCACCACCGAAGCCGAAGCCATCAAATTATTCGCCAACACGTATCTGGCGCTTCGCGTGGCGTATTTCAACGAATTGGACACCTATGCGGAAAGCCGTGGACTGAACACCCGCGAGATCATCGACGGCGTATGCCTCGATCCGCGCATCGGCGACGGCTACAACAATCCCAGCTTCGGTTACGGCGGCTACTGCCTGCCGAAGGACACCAAGCAGCTTCTTGCCAACTACAATCAGGTGCCGCAGAACCTTATCGAAGCCATTGTGGATGCAAACCGCACACGCAAGGAATTCGTGGCATCCGAAGTGATGGAGCGCATCAAGGACGTTCAGAACCCTGTCGTCGGCATCTACCGGCTGACCATGAAGTCCGGTTCCGACAATTTCCGCCAATCCGCCATCCAGGACGTGATGAAGCAGTTCAAAGCCAATGGCATCCCCGTGCTCATCTACGAACCCACGCTGGACAAGCCCGACTTCCAGGGCAGCGAGGTCACCCACGATCTCAGCGATTTCAAGGACCGTTCGTCCGTGATCGTGGCAAACCGCTGGAACGGCGATCTCAACGACGTGGATTTCAAGGTTTACACACGCGACCTGTTCCGCAGGGACTGAACCTCGCATGCTCCTTCCATCTTTAGTAAAACAGTTATGCTAATTGACTCCAAAAGCCGACTGAATAATGTCTAAACATTATAAAAATACACGGAATTCCAGTATTGAATTGCTACGCATCATAGCCACTTATTTAATCATTCTTCGTCATTTTGTGGTATTCAACACTTTTGACGTTTGGAGCCAAACCTTGTCAATCAAAAAGGTTGTGCTCGAAGGGATTTTCTATCCAAGCGGCAAAATCGGTGTAGTTCTTTTCTTCCTTATCTCAGCGTGGTTTCTTTGTGAATCACCCACAAGTCTCAAGGCAAGTTTCAAAAGACTCTGGTTCCTTGAGCGCGAAGTTCTTTTCTACAGCATCGCACTCTTCGGATTCTTTTGTCTTTTCCAACATGCGCAAATAAACACACAGCTGGTACTCAACACCATATTCCCGATTTCCACTAATTTATGGTGGTATGCAACGAGCTACGCTGTCTTCTTGATTCTGATGCCATTTTTCACCAAAGGCTTGCAAACACTCGGAAAACAAACACACAAAGCATGCTGTTTAATATGTATTATTATGTGGAGCATCTGCGGAGGCATCTTCAATTTCATTTCTTTTGACATGCCAGAACAAAATGTTCTTATTTTCTTATACCTCTACACGCTAGTATCATACTGGCGCTGGTATATCAAGGATCCAATTCAAACGAAAATAAGCATATTAGCAATTACCGCTGGATATGCCATCACAACCGTCAGCGTAATCTTTTTATCGTTCACCAATTTCGGAACGCAGAATGACCCTTCTTTACAGGGAATGCTAGGAAGAAATGAATGGATGCTTCCGGTAATGCTTGCAAGTTTTGGCACTTTTGCATTGTTTAAAGAGCACCATTTTGTTAATAAAATAATTAACAGCATTGCAAAATCAATGTTTGCTGTATATTTAATAACAGTTTATCCACTTTCTTCAACGCTATTGTGGCAGAAATTATTTAACATCTCCAATATATACAATTCTCGAGCACTAGTCCCTTTCATTATCATAGCGGGACTATTCATTCTCACCTCATGTATTTGTATTGATTATTTACGTCGATGGATTTTCCGGATTACTATCGATTGTAATAAAGGCAGATGGTTCGACTATGCATGGGAAAAATTACACTCTATCTGCAGGAAAACTCACATTACAGAAACGAATATCCCCTAAGAGATAATTTATTGAAAACTTTGTTGGGATTCAATTAAGCATATTCTCCTAATCGAATCTCAACAATCGAGCAATCACCTCTTGCCCTGTACCTTGCGGGCCACCACCTTCATCAGTTCACGCTGCTTGGAACCGGTGGGAGCCAGCACGTCCACATACTTGCGGATGGGACTGTCTTCCGCAATCGCACGCTCATGGTGTTCCGGCGGAACGGGACGTTCCACACCGCTCATTGCTGCGATCATCTGCGCCACGAAAGGCGTTTCCTGCGCATAATTCCAATATAACGAAGCGAAATCGCACCATGGATTCTTCCATGGTTTATCGAAACCGGCGTAATGCACGATTTTCGGAGCCTTACGAGAAGCCATGTATGCCTTATACACATTGGCGGGCGCGAAATCGAAAACGCCATTGACACGACCGGCGCAGTTGTGCATCACATTCCACGAATAATCCAGGTACGTGACCAGGCCTTCGCATTCCACGTTCAAAATATCCTGGTCGTTATAGATGTATCCGGGTTCGGAGGCGATTTCCAGCCATTCGTGGACGGTATGGATCTTGCGCATACGGTCGAGGTTCATCACCAGCACGCCGGCCTGGAAGTAGCCGTACGCATCGCGCATATGCAATTGCTTGCGCACATATCCGGCCCGTTCACCGTTTTTCATATTGAGATTACCGATGAAGTCGATATCGGGCACAGCGGCAATCGCATTATCCCCAAGTTCAATATCGAACAGTTCGGCGACATCGCCATTGACCACCAAATCGCAATCCATATACAGCAGCTTCGAATAGAACGGCAACGCCTCCTGGATGATGAAACGGTAATACGTTTCGATGCTGATATGCGCATTGCTGGTGGTGAGATTGAAGCCAGCCAAGTAACGGCTCACATCGAAGAAGCGGATCACGGCATTTGGGAACCGTTCGAAAAACTGACGTATGTTTTGCTTGTTCTCGTCGGAGATATTCCGTTCCAATACGATCACATCATATGAACGATCTTTGGAAGCGTTCTTCAGCATCGAATAGATGGTGGTGGTGAGCATCGGCACATAGTTGTTGTCTGCGGCGAACACCACCGGCACCACGTTCTTGTATCCGGCATCAAGCGGCTTGAGAACGGTGGCCGGTTCCGGATGCAGGAAATGCACGCACTGCAGTCGCTTGATCTTCCAATGCGCACCGGTACGCTGCTTGTGCGCAATGAAGATGTTGAGCAGCCGTTCCGAAAGATGCCCCACCGTACGTGTGGTCTGCACGTCCATTCTGCTGAAATCAGTAGCTTCGGCAAACTCATCGAGCAGCGGGAACAACCACTCGTTGTATTCGAAGAAAATGTCTTTCTTCATAATGAACATATTGCAGAATGCCGCAGTTCGACCGTTGAGCACGGCGTCGGCATCCACTCTGTAGTCGGGATGGCGCATGCACAAAATGTCATACATGTGGCGCAGGTCCTTCAAACGCAGGTGCTCGTCGGCATCCCAGTGCTGCTTGAGATTTGAGAATCCGCCGATACGGCGAACGTCATTCAACGGCGTGGTGATGACGTCCCAACCGTCCACGGCACGAGCGATCGCATCATCGTTGATACCGTATTCGGCGAGCGCGTGATTATCGATATACGAATCGATAATCTCTCCGTAATCGTTCTCTTTGTGCGGAGTATCGGTGAAATCGAAGTACCTGCGGTAGTGGCAGAAGCCGTAATAGTCAGCATCCTCGTTTTTCCAGGCCCAGTATTGCGCGGTTAGCTCACAATACCGCGGGTTTTCCGCAGAAATGTTCACACCTTCGTCGTCATGCAAAGTGTTCGTGAAACGAGTCGCAGCATTCGCCGCGCCCACCTGCACCGGAACAATACTGTTCCCCTCAGGGAACGTGGCCTGCTTATGTGCCGACACAAAGATTTTGATATTCGGATGGTGCTGTTCCGCTGTGAGAACCATGTGAGATATTCCGCCTTACTAAGACAAACGTCCTTTCCTCAATAGAATATATGAGAGTACTGCCGAAGAGGGACGCTCTACGAGCTTTTGCACCCAAATACTTCGCACGAGTAGGATAGGACGTTTGTGAAAGACTTTTTCGAAAGCCTCAAGAAGAGGTACCACTATGCGATGGTGGTTTTCAAGGAACTGGTGAAAACCGACTTCCAGCTGCGATATCAGGGCTCATTCCTGGGCATGGTGTGGTCCGTGCTGAAACCGCTGATGCTGTTCGCCGTGATGTACGTGGTGTTCGTGAAGTTCCTGAAGTTCTCGGATGGCACTCCGACTTTCCCGATTTCATTGCTGTGCGGCACCTGCCTGTGGAGTTTCTTCTCCGAATCGACCAGCATGGGAATGCGCGCCATCGTCGATCGTGGCGATCTGCTGCGCAAGATTCATTTCCCGAATTACATCATTGTGGCGTCCACCACGATGGGTTCCATGATTTCCCTGGGCATCAACCTTGTGGTGGTCATCCTCTTCGGTTTCTTCGCCCACGCACACTACACCTGGCGCATCCTACTGGTTCCGCTCAGCATTATCCAGCTGTATTGCCTTGGTCTTGGCGTTGCTCTGCTTCTTGGCTCGCTGTATGTGTATTTCCGTGATGTGGCCCATATCTGGGAAGTGGTGCTGCAGGCCATGTTCTATGCCACGCCTATCATCTACCCGATTTCCATGGTGGCGCAGAACAAGGAGTTCTCCTGGGCTGCCGACATTCTGATGCTTAACCCGACCACGCAGACCATCATGGATATCCGCCATAACCTGCTGTCTCCGGAATACGTGCCGACCGTGTGGACCATGGTGGATAACAAGCTGCTGTGTCTGCTGCCGTATGTGCTGTCCGCTGTGATTCTGTGGCTGGGCATCCATGTGTTCCGCAAGTACAGCGCCAAGTTCGCGGAGGTGCTCTAAAGCCATGAGCGAGGTTTCGATGACTGACAACAACACTGTTGATGAACGTCCGGTCGTACTCAAGGTCGACCATGTGGCCAAGTCCTTCCGTCTGCCCACCGAACAGGCCACCGGTCTGAAGATGGCTTTCCTGAACTGGACGAAGGGCATCAAGGGCTACACCGAGCAGCATGTGCTGCGCGACATCAATTTCGAAGTGCATCAGGGCGATTTCTTCGGCATCGTCGGCCGTAACGGTTCCGGCAAATCCACGTTGCTGAAGATCATTTCGCAGATTTACGTGCCGGAACAGGGTTCCGTGATGGTGAAGGGCAAGCTGGTGCCGTTCATCGAGCTGGGCGTCGGCTTCAATCCGGAGTTGACCGGACGTGAGAACGTGTATCTGAACGGCGCGCTGCTGGGATTCACGCACGAGGAAATCGACGCGATGTATGACGACATCGTGGAATTCGCCGAGCTTGAGGACTTCATGGACCAGAAGCTCAAGAACTATTCCTCCGGCATGCAGGTGCGTCTCGCCTTCTCCGTGGCCATCAAGGCGCAGGGCGACATTCTGGTGCTCGACGAAGTGCTCGCCGTCGGCGACGAGGCGTTCCAGCGCAAGTGTGACAACTTCTTCGCCGAAATCAAGAAAGATCCGACCAAGACGGTCATTCTCGTCACCCACTCCATGGACGCGGTGAAGAAGTACTGCAATAACGCCATCCTCATCAAAGATGGCGAAATTATTGCAAGCGGAGATAAGAATGATGTTGCCGATCGGTATACAGAAGAGAATCTGACAGCAAAGAAACAGAAAAAGCAGGTGGACGGAGCCTATGAACAAGGTTTGAATGAGGCATGCCCCCTCCTGAAAATCAAACCTGTGTCTAAAGTTGTTGTAAACGGAGGTTCTCCTTTCGATTTCGATTTGGAATACGAGTCCAGAGACTCCGGAGATTTATTTATCACGTTCACATTATTTGACGTCAAACGAGGTGGAATCATTTATGATTCTGCCGACTCACTGAGAATAGTAAAACAGGGACATCACACAGCCCACCTACAATTGCCTCTCAATTTATTTACTAACGGCGATTTCAGACTGCAAGCTGCCATGATGACTCCAGATCCAGAACGTCCAGGTCATCCTAAGCAAATTGCATACACCAATGAAGATAACTCTTGTTTCTTCGCAATCCGTGAATCCGGACACCGTAATGGCTACGGACTTATCAACAGCAAATCGCTCTCAATCATACCAAGGACAGCTATCTAGGCACATTAGAATAAAATAAGGGTGTATAAGAACGCCTTATACACCCTTATTTTATTTAGTTATTTGATGTTTAGCCCATCTGGGCAGTGCAGTAATTACAAGCCCTATTTTGTAAGTCCATGAATCTTTAATCCGCTGCGTTTCTTTTTCAAGAAAACTATTATCTTGTTTAAGACTCATATTTTCCGCATGTAGTTCTTCACTTTTGACATGCATATTCGCCAACTGAGTTTTATAAAAAACCTGATACTGCACCAATGAATCTCGGCAGAGTTCATACTGATTCAAATTAAGCAAATCAATTTGATTCCGCTGAAGCAGTTTACAATAATCATCCATTGAGAGAGCCACGAACCGAGAATATATAGATTCTAATGCTTCGTAGACATGATTAGAACAATCACCGAGCATTTTTCGCAGTTCTTCAGAAATAACAAAATGACTAGCAAAACGGCGTATGTAATCATGAGCATCATTGTGCATAATCGAACCCGAACGAATACGACGTTTATATAATTTCTCATTAATTATGCCGACTCTCCTTGCCTTAAGAAGAATCTGTGTCATAAAAAGATTGTCTTCGAACAAAATTCCCTTGTAAAACGGAGTTTTCTCCACGAGCGTCTTCCGGTAAAATGACAAAGGCGCAGACGGAACAAAATGATTACTATTAACCATTGAAATAAAAGCATCTTCGCCCGAAGAAACACAAATCTGATTATTTATGCGATCATAATACTCATCATATTCCTCAATACGGCGTTTCGTCGATTCCTCATCCCCCATAGCGTAAGAATCATCCGCAAAGTTCACCGCAGAAAATGAAAGAACGTCCAAAGCATTTTGATACGACAACTCAACAAAACGGAGCAAGGCGTTTTGCGGCAGGAGATCATCAGAGTCAAGAAAATAAACATATTCACCAGTTGCTAATTTAACACCGCTATTTCTTGCCGCGCTAAGACCACCATTTTCCTGATGATGAACAACAACATGCTGCCGAATCTGTTTCACCGACTCAGCAATTACTTCAAGGGTCCTATCTGTCGATCCATCATCCACGACAATCAGTTCCCAATTTTTATAAGATTGTTCTCGCACACTTGCGATTGTCTGATTAATATATTCCGCCACATTATAGGCAGGAATGACTACAGACACCAAAGGTCCGTTATTGTCTAATTTCATATTCCGGTACCTCATTCATTACCTTGATTGTTCGGACGATGTAGCGTCAAATACTTATAATACTGAACATGTCAAATGCCAAAGAACACTTGGTACAAGACGCAATCGACAAGAAAGGGACCCCAATGCCACTCTTCTCGGTGATTATTCCTGCATATAACAATGCAGAATATCTCGGCAAGTGTCTTCAAAGTCTTCAAAACCAGACTTTTCATGACTGGGAGGCACTCATTGTAGTGGATGGCAGCCCTGACAATGCAGCAGACATTGCTACTTCAGTCGCTTCTCAAGATCAGCGTTTCATCCCTTTGATAAAAAAAAATAATGAGGGCACCCATCTTGCACGTAAAACAGGTGTTAAGCATGCATCAGGCAATTACGCGCTTTTCCTTGATGCTGATGACGAGCTCAAAAAAAATGCACTTCAGGAACTCAAAATAGCTATTCAAGCTAGCGCTCCAGACATAGATGTTATTCATTTCGGAATGGAATTGTTCGGAATCGATATGCCGAAAGACGTGTGTAATGGCATGTTGGAACAAAGCAATGCGCAACTTCCCGATGCCCACAACGAAGAGATTATTCAATCCACTTTCGCAGAGAGGAAACAAGACTGGAGAGTATTGCAACGCCTCTACTCATCAGATTTGCTTAAAAATGCTTTTGCAAATATGACCGATAGTCGATTAGGACGCGGACAGGATGCCTATGAATGGTTAGTTATATCAAGCTCAGCTAAACATGAAACCTTCCGCAATGACCTGATTCTTTACCGCTACTATCTTGGACGGGGAATTACGAATGTCCAACCAATCTCTGGCGAAAAATGGTTAAAGAACGCAAAGGCCTTCAACGATGGAATCCAAGCCGGATATCAGTATGCAAATTCTTTTAAATCCTTCGATATGAAAATCTACGTCGATGACTTAAAAAACCATCAACTCGAATTGCTCATGAACGATTGGCATATTCGCGTTAACAATGCTGAAAAAATATCTGTTGCGCTGAAGTCAGCCGAACTCTTCGGAGAAGATGCAATAGCAGCCGAACTCATGCGCTTAGCACGCGATGACGCATACTATCTTTGGGATCATCAACTTCCTTTCTCTGAACATGAGCCTTTTATTCAATGGATTCGTTGTGCCCAACAATTAGTAAACAATGAAAATCCTTCTGAGAGGTATCGTTCATTTTCAGAAGCAACTCTCAATCATCTCAACGATCTCAGAAATCGAGAAAAGCAATCTCCTCATATTAATACGCTGCTTCAGAAAGTAAAACAGATTTTCATTCGGTAAATATCGAAAATATCTTAAGGAAAATTTATGCCTAAAATTTCTATTATCGTTGCCGCATACAATGTGGAAGAATATCTTCAGCAATGTCTTAACAGTCTCAGTAACCAAACATTTTCGGATTTCGAGGCAATTATTGTCAATGACGCCAGTACGGATGCCACCGCCGAAATTCTTAGACGCTCCGCAGAAAAAGATCCACGCATCATTCCTGTTACGCATCCACACAACCAAGGACTTCATCTCACTCGCAAAACCGGTGTCGAGCACGCCAGCGGCGAATATGCTTTCTTCCTCGACGGAGATGACGATCTCGCTCCGGAAACATGTGCGCAACTTGCAGAAGAGATAAACCAGCATCCCGTTGACATCCTGCATTTTGGAATTTCCGTCATAGGTGAAAACGGCATCCTTGACGATGAATGTAAAGCCTTTGAAGCATTCAATAACACTCAAACCAAGAACTGCACTGGCTCCGATATCGTTCGAAACATCTATGCCGAAGCTAATGGCCAGCAGGTAGATTGGCGAGTAACCCAAAGACTTTTCAAGACTTCCTTGCTTAAAAAGGCATTTAATAATATGACCAGCAAGCGTCTTGAACGAGCTGAGGACGGTTATGAATGTCTCGTCATTTCGGCGCTGGCGCACACTTACCGGTCTTACAAGGAATGCCGTGGATATCAATACCACTACGGCCGAGGTGTCACCGGAACGAATCAGGTCACAGCCAGTAAATATGCCGCTTTTTGTCAGCAATTTAGCCAATGCTTTAACGCGGCACAATTGTTTGCGAATCAGAATCCAAGTCTTGACTTGCAAGATTGCGTAAATGGATACCGTTGGAAGGCGACCGAATTACTTGCCAATGACCTTAATATCCGTATAGCTGATGAGGACAAGGCCGAGGCGATTCAAGCCATGTTCGAAACGTTCGGCCCAGCAATCACCGCCCGCGAAATCTGGCGTTTTACCCGCGACAACGCATGGGCGGCCATTACATCTAAAGACAATAACGATTCTCTGAATCGTGCCAACATGTGGAAAAGACTTGCGGACGCCATCGATGTTCCGGCAACCGGCAACATTGAAAACAACCGTTATCTGACCGTCCGTCACCGTGCCGAGGAATTGCTTGCAGATTTGGACACAGTGCGCAATAGGCAAAAATATGCCAATCAGCGTATCCGTATTTTCGTCACTACACACAAGAACGTCAGCACCTTCAACAGTGCCATCATGCAGCCGGTGCAGGTTGGTCTGCACAATGGCAGCTATCGTTTCCCGTGGGCGTTCCATGATGACGAAGGAGAGAATATTTCAAATCGCAATCCACGTTACTGCGAACTGACCACCCAATACTGGGCGTGGAAGAACATTGACGCGGATTATTACGGATTCTGCCATTATCGCCGCTATTTCGATTTTTCCGAAACCGTGCATGAGGAAAACGCGTTCGGAGAAATCATGGATGACTATATCAGTGTCAAGACTGCGAAGGAATACGGTTTGGACGATGATAATATCGCCCGCGTAGTCAGACAATACGATGTCATCACAACTCCATTTGGCGATCTGGATGAAATCATCAACAAGTATGGAAGTCCTCGTGCTTTGTGGGAGGCCGCTCCCCTGCTGCATGATGACGATTTGAAGCGCTGCTATCAGATTCTGTGCAATATGTATCCCGACTATAAGAAGGACGCACAGGATTTCTTCAACGGCAATAAGGCGTGCTTCTGCAATATGTTCATTATGAAGAAGGAGATCTTCTTCGATTATTGTGAATGGATGTTCCCGATTCTCGAGGAATTCGACAAAAACACCGATTACAGCACGTACAGCAAGGAGGCGCTGCGCACGCCAGGTCACCTTTCCGAACGCCTGCTGAACATCTATCTCATGCATCACAAGCGGATCGGCTCCAACTGGAAATTCAAGGAGCTGCAGTGCGTCCACTTCACCAATCCGGAGCCAGCGGAGCAGCTCAAGCCGCTTGACATTACCGACAAGCCAATCGTTCCGGTGGTGTTCGCAGCGGATGACAATTATGTTCCTCAATTGACCACCACCGTATATTCAGCCATGAAGAACGCCGATCCGAACTACTTCTACGATGTGACGGTGCTGCAGCGCAACATCGCATGGGACAAGCAGGAACGTCTGCGCGGCTTCTTCAAGCAGTTCCCGAATATGAATCTGCGATTCACCAATGTGGACCGTGAGCTTGCCGGATATGAGCTTTCCACCAACAACGCCCATATCAGCGTGGAAACGTACTATCGTTTCCTGATTCAAAAGCTTCTGCCTTTCTATGACAAGGTGCTGTACCTCGATTCCGACATCATCATCAACGGTGATATCGCAAAGCTGTACAACATCGATTTGCAGGACAAGCTGCTCGGTGCGGTGCGTGATATCGATTTCCTTGGCAATTTGAACGTGAAGCATGGCAAGCGTATGAATTACGCGAAAACCGTGCTGAAGATGAAGAATCCATACGATTACTTCCAGGCCGGCGTGCTGGTGCTCAACACCAAGGCGATGCGTGAGCATTACACCATCGAGCAGTGGCTTACCTACGCCTCGAATCCCAATTTCATCTACAACGACCAGGACGTGCTCAACGCGCACTGCGAAGGGAACGTGCTGTATCTGCCGTGGGAATGGAATGTGGTGCACGATTGCGGCGGCCGCGTGGGCAATCTCTTCACGCAAGCGCCGAACGATATCTACGACGCATATATGAAGTCGCGTAGCAATCCGCAGATCATCCATTATGCCGGCTTCCAGAAGCCTTGGACTGATCCGGATTGCGATTTCGCCTCTATCTACTGGAGGTACGCGCGTGAGACCCCGTTCTACGAGCGTTTGCTCAAGCGTGTGGTGAAGGCGAACGAACCGGAAATCCCAGAAGGAGTATTCCGCCCGCAACATGAGCGCGCAGTCGGAGAAGATAATCCGATTCGCAAAATCGTCGATCCACTCATGCCGATTGGCTCCCGTCGCCGTGATGCGGTGAAGGCGATTGGGCGTGTGATCCGAGGAAGGAAGTAATCACGTTGGCGCAGTCAGTAAAGAACTTCAAAAACACCAGCCGCAACTTCGCTTACCTTATTCCCATCATCTTGGGAACATTATTCGGCATGTGCTCCTTTATTGGTAGGCATGAAGGCAAAATCAATATAGGGAATATACTTCTGTATGCAAATATTCTTTTCTATATCCTTTTATTTGCACTGGCTTTCTTTGCTATCACAAAAATAACCGCATATGCGAACCGTCATCGTTCGTCATTGGACAAACCGTTTGCGCCATTGCGCAGGATCACATTAGATTGGTCGCCACGATCCATAATCACATTGTGGTGCGCCATAACTGCGCTCTGGATTCCATATTTCATAACATACTTTCCAGGTGTCTATTGGTACGATACTTCATGGCAGCTGATGGAGTACTTTGATTCCTCTGTACCTTTCACAGATCATCATCCCTTCATGATGACGTACCTGTTTGTCGGATTCGCTCATATTGGTAAAGCACTGTTCAACAACGCTATATATGGATTGTATCTGCTAATACTCATACAAGCTCTGCTGTCCACGCTATCCATAGCCTGTGCAACCTGCTACACAGCCAAATACAACGTGCCTTGGAAATGCCGCCTTTTCATGGCCTTGTTTCTTGCCGTTTTCCCCATCATTCCCATGCTGTCTATGACACTCGCCAAAGACACATTCAACACACCATTTTTTGTGTTCTTTTCCATCGCTTTCTGCGAACTCTGGAAAACTCAGGGAACGATTCTAAAATCTGTACCGTTCGATATTTTCTTTGTTATAGATGTACTGGCTGTGTCTCTGACAAAAAAAACAGGTATGTACATCGTAATTTTGGCAATGATATTTTTAGTTTGCACTGCCATTAAAAGCTGGCGGCGTAAACTGGGTACACTGATTTTGGCAGGTATTCCATATCTAATCGTCGGCGTCGTCATTGCACCGGGAGAAAGCAACGAAATTCTTGCCGTCCCCATGCAACAAGTCGCCAACGTGGCACATAACCACAAGGATGATTTAAGCGCATCTGAGATAACTGATATCGAACAAATTTATCATATGGATATCAACCAACTTCAACAGGCGTATTGCTGGTACAAAGCCGACCCAATTAAAGGGCAACAGCTATCGTCCGAAGACGAACATAAATTAATCAGGACATGGGCCGAACAACTAATCAAACATCCTGGGGATATGCTTGCCGCCTGGGGAGGCCTCTCTGCAGCATGGTTCTCATTCAATGTCACCGTCGGAAATGACCGAAACCTTAGTATGTTACTTCCAATCAGTAATTCCGGCCATCACTATCAAGGCATCGAACGCTACGTCCCTTGGGTTGATAACACTAAAGCAGGTAATGCAGTCGAGACGTTCTACATGGATACGCTATTAGCTACGCCCGTATTCAATGTCATATGGCAGAAGGCTTTCTGGGCAACAATACTTCCCTCCGCAATCATGTTCCTTATACTGACATTCGGACGGCAAAAGAAGAAGCTGAATCTGCTAACGCTCAACGCACCAATGCTTATCACAATGCTCGTGCTGTTCGCAGGACCAATTTCAACTTATACAGAAGCTACGCGATACGTATTGCCTATGCTGTATATCGTCCCGTTGTTCTTGTTCCTCACACTCGGCCAATTGCAATCCGAAGATGATAGGTAGCATATTTGTCACCTGTCATCTCGATGACGCAATCTGCTTTATTTTTGCAATAATCCACTTGCCGATGTATACCGCGATACCGGTAAGCGCATAGACCACAATGGCCTTGATGAACGGATGAGTTTGTCCCAATGTAATAAACCCTCCGATTGGCCCGCCCAAAGTAAGGTTCACAAGCAGCAGATGGAACATATACACACCCAGCGAGACGCTGGATACTTTACGGATCATGAGCTTCATCTTGTCGGAACCGCGCTGGAAAAACGGCTCCAGCGTTTTGCAAAGCATAAATAGCGACACTGCCGATGTCACACAAAGCGGAGAAGCGGTGCCGACAAGATAGTTATAGTACTCCGTTCCCATCGTTTCTTGGAAAAAGCCATTCCAGCACAGTCCTCCAAGGAACATCAATGCCGCAGACCCGACGAATAAACCTGCCCAAGCCGGAGCTTTCCATCGCACCGGCAAGCCATAATTCTCCAGATAATATCCGAGCAAGAAATACAACAAGGCGCTGGACGAGAACAGCGGCCAGCTCAGCAATGGACTAAAGTATTTTTCATTGATTCCAATGGCGTTAACCGCTGGAATGAGAATCGAACAGAACAACGTCAATGCGATAGCATATTCCATGAGACGACGGTCATGGACGATTTTCGAAAGCAGCGGAGTCAACAGATACAAATAAATGATGGAGTACAGGAACCAGTAAATATCGATAATAGAGTTGGTAAGGAATCGCTTGCAGAAATCAACAAAGCCAAAACTATCGGCGATTGGCTGCGCTCCGTAGAATAAACCGGGGAGCAGGCCAAACAACAGATAGCATGCGATGCTTCCCAGAATCAGCGCTCGCCCCACCCGCACGAAACGTTTTTTAAAAAACACTTTCGTCGAATATTTCTTCCGATAATCCAGTAAATTCATACCGCTGACCATGAAGAAAATCGGCACCGCAAAAATGAACACCGCCTGCATCAGCTCCTGAAATGCCCATAACCGGGTTCTCTGAGGCGAGAACACACCCAAAGATGTGTGCAAGCAGACCACCGCAAAACAGGAAACGATGTTCAATACATCAACAAACACAAAATGCGTTCTTGCTTTGCCGTTTTTCCGTTCACTCGCAAAGCCCCGTTCCGTGGCCAACTGTTCCTCTGTCATCGACTGGCGTTCCCTTCTTCCTGACATACGCACTTCAGCATAACAAATAATGACGTCCCTTCTTGACGGAGGACTGCGAGCCTGCGTCCGCTCTCGCCCCTAGGCTATAAAAGCAATGAATTCCCATTAACGTATCGGAAGATCAAGCATGGCAAATAGATTCAGAAACAGTCATATCTGCGTTGCAGAACGGATTCGTACCGGCTCATTTGTCCGAGCGTTCAGGAACCCTTTCGCGATTCTACTTGCCTTTACTCTGCTATTCAGTTGTGCGTCAGCCAGCGCTGCGGAAGACAAGGAAACAGACCAAAACGGAAGTAAGTTGACTTTGCCAAGCTATGTGATGGACGGCATGGTTCTGCAGCAGAACAAAATCACCACTCTGAACGGTTCAACAGCAAAATCCATGTCAGGGCAAACCATCTCAGTCACCTTACGCGGAGGCAAAAACCAATATAATGCTTCATCGCGAATCTCTAAAAACGGAAAGTTCTCGGTTCAGCTGCCTAAAATCAAAGGATCACTCACCCAATACACCATGAAATTTATGGTGGCTGACACCATGGTAAAAACCGTGAATGATGTATACGTCGGCAATTTGTTCATCGCTTCTGGGCAGTCGAATATGGAAATAAACTACAACGACTATTTCAAAAGCGATTCGCTTTTCAAGACAAGCACCTCATTGCACTACACACGCAACGATATTCCACGCAGCATCAATGACAAATATGTCCATTTTCTTTCACCGAACAAGGTCCTCAACACAAAGGATTATCCGCTGAGAGATTTTGAGAAATCCTGGCTTTCCGCCACAGGAGATGACGTCAATTATCTTGGCTATATTCCTCAATATTTTGCACAACAGCTTCGCAAACAATATCCGAATATACCTATCGGCTTCATTCAAGCCGCTTGGGGAGGGACAGCTATATCTCACCATATAAAAGGCGGAGACATCTATAAAAGTCGTGTTGCCCCATTACAGGGACTTGGCGTGGCCGGTGTGTTATGGTACCAAGGTGAAGATGATTCCGGATCGATGGATCTGGCATTACGATATGACATTTCCTTCGCCACACTTATAAATGATTACCGGAATCTATTTGATGACGCTACATTGCCGTTCCTTTACGTGCAGCTTGCCAGATATGACGGCTACGGTTACATCTATGACACCATCGTTCGTAATGCCCAATTGGGCATGCTTAACAATCCCGTCATTGAATCGCATAAAAATCTTGGCATGACCGTCTCCATCGACACGGACAAAGGAACGTCGAAGGCAATCCATCCACTCGGCAAGGAAATCGTTGCCCAACGTATGGCCAACCAATGGATCGCCATAAACGAGCGCAAAGCAGTACCATCTGGCCCGTTACCCGAGGAAGCACATCTTGACTCAGACGACAAGTCAACGGCCATTATCACTTTCAAAGAAGGCACAGCCGTCAAACTGCAAGCAAAGCAACCGAATTACACAATCAGTGCAACAATCGACAATATTGCAAATGTTACCAACACTCCGCTGTCAGGATTCCAGGTCGCCGATGGAGACGGAGCCATGCACAACGCCACCGCAACTATTACTGGCAATACACTTCGTATCCACTCCGACGAAGTGAAACGTATAGCTCAAATCCAATATCTATGGCAAAGCAATCCCAACTGTTCAAGCATCGTATACAACGGCTCAAACTTGCCTTTGAGTCCGTTCACCCTCAATATGAATCAATAATCGGTCTCATACCATCATGCTATATCGGCCAGTGCAAAGGATATAGTGGGATTCATGCCTGATAATTCGAACGTTTCCGTCGCCGTGCTTCTTCCCTGCTACAACGAGGAAGTCACCATCGGCAAGGTGGTGCGCGATTTCAAAGCCGCGCTGCCCAATGCCGACATCTACGTGTACGACAACAACTCCACCGACCACACGGCGGAAATCGCCACCAGCGAAGGCGCCATCGTCCGCAAGGAGCCACGTCAGGGCAAGGGCAACGTGATCCGCGCCATGTTCGAGGACATCGACGCCGACGTGTACGTCATGGCCGACGGCGACGACACCTACCCCGCGGACGCAGCCCCTGCCATGGTGGACAAGGTCCTCGAAGGCTACGATATGGTGATCGGAGACCGTCTGAGTTCCACCTACTTCCAGGAGAACAAGCGTCCATTCCACAACTTCGGCAACCGCTTGGTGCGCGGTTCCATCAACGGCCTGTTCCATGCGAATGTCACCGACATCATGACCGGATACCGTGCCTTCTCGTTCACATTCGTCAAAACCTACCCCGTATTGTCGCGCGGCTTCGAGGTTGAGACCGAGATGACCATCCACTCGTTGAACAACAACCTGCGTCTGTTCGAGATGCCAATTCAGTACCGCGACCGTCCTGCCGGATCCGTCAGCAAGCTTGACACCGTGGGCGACGGCATCAAGGTGATGAGCACCATCTTCCGCATGATTCGCGAGTACAAGCCGCTGCCGTTCTTCGGCGGACTTGGCGCCATCCTCGGTATCATCGGTATCGTGCTATGCGGCAGCGTGACCGTGGACTTCTGGCACACTGGCATGGTGGCGCGATTCCCCACGCTTATCGGCGCGGTCATGCTCGTCATTGCCGGACTGCTATTGTTCATCACTGGCATCATCCTCGATGTCATGGCCAAGAACGACCGCAAAGCATTCATCATTGACGCCAATCAATTCGCCATGATGCGGCGCCAGAAATAGCACAGATTCCAAATATGGCTGAGAGCAGAAAGATACTTGTCCTCAGCCATATTTTATTGGTTAATTTGTCTGCTATTTCACCCACTTTTGGGCATTCGTGCCATTTGCGGCATATAGCTGCACATTGGCACCATTCGAGGTAGAAGCACCCGAAACATCAAGGACTTTGTTTTCCGCGAGCGCTGACTGGAAAGTGTATGAGCCATCGGAGTTTTTGATGGCGATCCACTTCTGGGCGTATGTGCCGTTCGAGGCATATTGCTGCGCGTTGGCACCGTTGGCAGTGCTCGCACCATAAACGTCCAGAGCTTTGTCTGAATTCGCACTGGTTAGTGTCACATAACCGTTGTCATCGTGCGATACTCTCCATCTTTGAGCATTCGTGCCATTCCCAGTCCAAAGTTGCACATTGGCGCAGTCCGAACGGGACGCACCATATACGTCCATCTTCATGTTCGTCTTTAGCTTTGAACCGAAAGAATATGTGCCATCAGGCAAATCCTGCCTATGCTTTGCCGCCTGCTCATTCAAACGGTCGCGCATGGTTTTAGACTTCTCGATGATCCATTGCTGGGCAGCGGTATCATTTGGCGAATACAGCTGCAATGCGACGTTGGACGAATAATTCGCGCCCGGTACATCAATAGCTTTATTCGCGTTCACTGACATCAATGAGATTTTCCCATCGCCATAGTTGCGAACAGTCCATTGTTGAGCAACCGTACCGTTACTGTCATATTGCTGTAGAACCGCACCATTGGACGCAGAAGCGCCATAAACATCCAGTACCTTGCCGGAATTCACATTGACAATGTTGTAGGTTCCATTGCCAATCTGCTGGAAACGGAATTTCTGTGCGTTCGTTCCATTAGCCGCATACAGCTGAATTCTAGCGCTGTTTGCGGTAGAAGCTCCTGGCACATCAAATACAAGATTGGATTTCCCTGCGGATTTGATGTTCACCGCAGCATTTACCGGTACACTAACTTCGCTAGAGGAAACAACGAATCGTTGAGCCTGAGTACCGTTTGGCGCATAAAGACGAATCGCAGTACCGTTAGAGGTGTTGCCACCGCTCAAATCAAGCACCCAATTACCCAAAGCCGACTGCAGATAATATCCCGCACCGGAATCACGAATGAACCACCGCTGTGCATTCGTTCCATTAATTGCATACTGTTGCACCACAGAATTATTACCCGCTGCCGCTCCTCGAACATCCAAGGCTTTATCGGAATTCACATTGGTAATCACATAGCTGCCATCTGATTGTTTAGAGAATTTAAATTGTTGCGCTTTAGAGCCATTACCAGAATATAGCTGAATAGCTATGGAATCAGACGCGTTGGCTCCTGGAATATCCACGCTGGAAGACACCTTGGAATGTAAATTGATGAAATAATTCCCATCAGGAACACTCACCACAGGCATCTTGCGCACATCAATGACGGACGAGTCCTGGGCATAATTCTTGCTGCCAAAAGCATTCATGTCCACGGAACCGCTGATGCCGTTGATATGGCCGGAACTGGTGTATTGCCAGCCGCGGTCGTTGGTGCCAAAGGCGTTGTATCCCATTTGAGCACCATACTGGGCCACCCAACGGGTCTTTGCGTAGATGCTCGAATTGTTCAGCGGGCCTTGCAGATAGCTCGTGTACGAATACACACCGAGATTCTTGTATCCGGCGGACTGCAGTGCGCCATACCAGGCGTCGGCCATACCGCTATAAACATTCGGATTGGTCGGCGGGGTATGACCAGCCCACGTCCACTTCTCCAGGTCATAATACACAGGGTATTTCAGATCGTTCGGGCTCACGCCCATCTGGCGGAGTTTGGCAGCCACATCATTGCCTTCCGCACGTGCGCAGTTCGCATCGTATGCATACGAATACCAGTAGATGCCAAAAGGAATACCAAGACGTTTGCATTCATTGATGTTGCGCTGCGCCTTGGCATCGGCATAGTTGCCCCAGCCATAACCCAAACGGATGATCGCACCCTCCACACCATCGGCCTTCGCCTTGGCCCAGTCAATGTCATACTGCCATTGGGAAACATCGATCACACCCTTGGCCTGCTGTGCGAAGAGGTTGTTCTTATAGTCGAAAAATGCCTTTGTTCCGTTGTAGGTTCCCCAGTGTGCTCCGTATTCGTTGCTCTCGAATTTAGTGAGCCGGACAGTCGAGCCACCCTTCAAGGACGACTGCTCCGCAGACTGTTTCACAGGTTGTTCCACAGCATCTTTCACATCCGAGGCACTCACCGGAATGAATGATTCGCCATCCGTTTTGGCCAGTGGATCAGGTTGCTGCGATTGCGTGCCGACCAGCTGAGCGTCCGTCACGGTTTCGCCGGTCTCAATGTTCTGTACATCACCTTCCGGCGTAACCGCAAGGTTCTCCGAAACCACAGTGGAATCGTCCGAAATGTTTTCGCTTACCGTTTCCGGCAGCGTCGCGTTCGGATTGTCCGGCATGCTGTTTGACGAATTCTGCACATCATCCACAGTTGCGGCAAAAGAACTTGGCGCATCCTCAATCGCAATATCCTGCATGGCGTAAGCCGGCACCACGGCAACGGAAACCGTCATTGCAGCCACGGAAGCGGTGGTCGCAATCTTCATTAAGCTTTTCGGCGATATCATCGTCAGCCTCTCTCACAAAACGCATTTTCACTCGTTGACGCAATTGCACACGCAAAACTTAAGTGTATTCTGAGATGTCCCCACTTAAAATAAAGCAGCTGGATTCCAGACCAAACTTCACATTTACCGAATATGCCACAACATGAAGTGCTGGCATTCGGAAGTGGAACGGGTAACATACCTTATGTATTGTCATTTGGGAACAGAGGACCTTGTCGGACCACCTCCAATAGACAACATCAAAACGGTATCGCGGACTCCTGGAGGGAAGCATGGCACGGCACGAAAGGCAGCCAAATAAAGCTGACAGTCAAGCAAGTAACGTCCGCAAGCCCCGAACGTTCAGCAGTACCGCGACCGTCGAAACCAGCAAACCCGACAATTCCGTTAACATCACCAATCGTAACGGAAAGCCTGAAACAGACGCATCAGGGGTTTCCTATCAAACAAACACCGAAGATCCATTCCAAATCGCCATATCGCAAGGCGTGCAAGATGGCGACACTTGGGTGCACAACCATGTCAAGAACTTGATTCGCCGTTCCATCATCGTAGCCGTTATCGTCGTTGCGGTATGCATTGTGGTCTTCGGCGTCATGGGCGTGAGAACATCGCAGAAAATGCGCGAACTGAATGCCATTAACGACTGCAGAGACGCGGTTGCCGCCATGAACGCTTCATATTCCAAGGATTTCCAGCTCAAGGGAAAGATTGTCGACGCATTTTCCAGCATGGATTCCTCATATGATCTGGAAAAGCTCAGCACCTTGTATCAGGAAGAAGTCAAATCGCCGAAGGCGCTTGACTGCAAAGCCGACCCGTCCGGAACCACCAGCAAAGCCAACACCGAACGAGCCGCATATGACAAACAGGCCAGAACCTTCGAGCGGGCGTTGACAAAGAACGAGGCAAATCAGAATTGAATACGAAACGATTGGCAAGAACGGCACTTGCCGTTATCGTAACCGTAGGAATAGTCGTTGCCATCATCGTCGGGTGCGGCCCCAAATGGGGCAACGGAACGGCAACCGGTAAAACCGGATCGCAATCCACCGCCACCGCCCATACTGCGGCCACTGTTGATGTGCAGCTGCCCTCATACTACATGGACAATATGGTGTTCCAGCGCGATCAGCCAATCGTAGTCAAAGGCAACGTCAGCTCCACGGAAAGCAACCCCATCGACGTTTCGAAACTGTCAGCGACACTTACGCAAGGCAACACCTCCGAGAGCGTCAAGGCAAAGGTAGCGAAAAACGGCAGTTTCACCTGCACGCTGAGCGCGCAAAAGGCAAGTCTCAATCCGTATTCGCTGCAAGTGCAGTACGCCGGCAAAACCGTGCTGAAACTGGCCAAAGTGTATGTGGGAGACGTCTTCGTAGCCGCTGGCCAGTCGAATATGGAACTCAACTATGTGCAGTATTACGAAAACGCTACTTACAATTTTGGCAATGGACTAATCACGACAGGCGATTTGCCGAAACCGCTCGTAGATGACAACGTGAAATTTGTCATCGCAAATCATGATGCTGAAGACACTGATTTTCCACTGTCCGCTGTTAATCAGAGCGCCGATGCATGGCTGACTGCAGATTCCACGAATTCACTGCACCTCAGCTATCTGGCTCAGCAATTCGCCATGCAGTTGCGCGCCAAGCACCCCAATGTGCCGATTGGCATCATCCAGACCGCGTGGGGTGGCACGCCTATTCGCCGGCATGTACAAGGCGGCGATATTTATGCGAACCATATCGCGCCGTTGAAGGGATTCCATGTGGCGGGCGTGCTGTGGTATCAAGGTTGCGATGACGCCAATAATTACGGAACTGCTTTGCAATACGAATCGCAAATGACCACGCTCATCAACCAGTACCGTAACGTGTTCGGACGCAAGGACCTGCCGTTCCTGTACGTACAGCTCGCGCGCTGGCCAAACTACCAGTACACGCAAAACGTGCGAGAAGCGCAACGGACTACGCTCGGCAACACCAACCTGCACGATTCGTCAAACGTGGCGATGACGGTTTCCCTTGACACAGACAAGGGCACATCCGCGCTAATCCATCCTCTCGGCAAGGATATTCTCGGGGCACGCATGGCCGCGCAGTATCTCGCCATGGAAGACGGCACCACCGTACCCAACGGACCGCTTATCGAACGTGCCCGGCACACTGCGAACGGCGCAATCGCCTTGTCTTTCCGGAACGGCACCGCAAGCAGGCTGAAAGCCATGCAGCCGAACTATTCGAAAACCGCGAGCGCAATCGCACCAAACTATAAGAGCGCTCCGAAAGCGACCCCGTTAAGCGGTATCAGCAATATCGCCGCTCCCACCACTACGGCATTGCAGGGGTTTGAGGTCGCCAATTACTCCGGTCAATGGCAGGCGGTCAATGCCACTATCAGGGGCAATCAGGTGTTGCTCACCGCAGCCGATGGTTCAATACTGAACGATCTCAACGCCATGAGCCAGGTACGTTACCTGTTCAGTGGCAATCCGAAGTGCGCGAGCATGCTGTACAACGACTTTAATCTGCCGGCTAGCCCATTCATTACTATTGTTGAGTGATCTTTGTTGGGGGCCGCCGCTAGATAAACCAATACGGGCGGGATAAGTACGAGCGGGATAAGTACGAGCGGTCTGAGCCGTTGCTGGGCCTGCTTGGTCATGTTTTGAGCAGGCTGTTCCGGCTTCTGGTTTGGATTCTGGTTTCCCGCTTAAACTATGAAGACTGCTGCAGCATCGCAGAAACTAGACAAATGTCATTTTTCCACCGGTTTATTTAGGCACATTCCCCTCCTACTATGACATACGGAACGAACGCGAGCGCACAATCACAGATCGAATGCAAACGTGCGCAGGAGAGGAATCACCATGAGGAATCGTATTGCAGCAGCTGCAGCGGCGGGAATATTAACCATCGGCATGGCCGCCTTGCCTTCCGCGGCTTCGGCCAGTGAAGTCGCACCGTCTACGGACGGATTGGCCGGCAGCACCGCCATCAGCGGGCAGATCGACCAGGATATGGCCGTGTGCACCGATCAGGCGTGCGAGGCCGTGCAGCACTTGAACAAGACGAATCAGCAGATCAAGTCGGATATGGAAACCGCCAAGCAGCACGCCGAGCAGCTGCATCAGAACGCGCACGAGGACGCCGATGCGCTTCGCCAGTACGGCGAGCAGGCCTGGAAGAACTACCAGGAGGACCGCGAGGATATAAAGAATGCGATTGACGGCGCGGTCAAGCGTGGTCAGGAGCGCCACGACACTCTGCATCAGGATATGCAGGATACGCAGACCCAGCTGAACCAGATGCATGCCGACATGAAAGAGACTCACGACGAGCTTAAAACCAGGCATGATGCGTTCGCGGCGAGCAGCCATCAGTGGCATCAGTCGTTCATCGCGGCGTTGAAGGACGCGAACTCCAAGACGGGTCAGCAGGGCGGCTCATCCGTTGCTACCGGCACGCATGGCATCACGGCTGGGACGAATGCCGGTACGACCGTTACTGGAGTCAACGGCACCACTGGCACTGTGCGCACGGCTGCCGACACTGGCGCGAATGGTGCTGCAACTGGATCCGTCACAGCGTCCGGCGATCAAACCGCCGCGTCCACCGGCGCGCTGACCAAGTCGGAATATGGACAGCTTGCACAAACCGGCATCGGCATTTCCCTTGCCTGCGCAGCCATTCTGCTGCTTGCCGGCCTTGCCTACGCCATGAAGACGTTCGTGCAGTATAAGCGCGAAACCAGCGAAGACTGAGCCGGCTCGCTGCCGGACAGCGTTTGCTTCATCGACTCATGAAAAACGGTCTCGAATATATCGGGACCGTTTTTTCATGCGCGTTTTTCGTATGTGCTTTTCATCTGCTATACGCATTGTTGCGATTCAATTGGAATGACGTAGTACAGCGACGTACAATGCAGCGCGAAGCGCGCGTACCGTGCATGAACCGCGTGTATGTCCAGTATTCCCACTGATTTGTTACGTTGGCCGTTCTGATCAGTCCACTGGTCAATTCGCATAATGGGGAGCACTGCTGGCGATTCGCGGCGACGGCGTATCGCCATTCCCCGCCGTCCGTCCGGTACTACCCGCGCTCCCCACATCGCCGGCCTTTTCAGCATTGCCGATGTTGGTTCTACGCAACGACCCCGCGGCCAACGAGCGGATGGATCGCCTGCGCTGCGCCTGTTCCGTCTGCGAAGCGGACTGAACTGCGGGAAAAGCGCCCGTTACGGGACGAATACGACCGGTTGCGGTCGGAATAAAGCTTGGTGGCAAAACCTGCGTTGTGATGGCGCTTATGGATGCCATTTGCGGCTGCTGCGTATTATCAGAACCATCCACAGCGTCTTTTTCTTTCACGGTTTGCGATTCTTCCGCACGATTCACGTCATCATTCGCATCCTCGCCCGTTTGCAAGGCAGACCCAGCTTCGCTCTGCTTTTCTTGTTTTTCCTGCTTTTCCTGCGGAGCGGCCTGCACATCACTCTGCAATACGATTGGCGATGAATTCGAACGGCGTCGGGCAAGCGCCGCCAGAGAGTCACGAGTATCAGCATCGCGTTGGTCAGTCTGCTGGCTGCCGGCAGCCGTCTTGTCAACCATCGTCGTGCTTCTTTCTCTCAACGTCACGATTTCGAGCGTAACGTAACGCAGCGCAAAAGTGCGCGTAAAACGACGATGTACGCAACTCCCCCACCGAATCGCAATCAAATATCGACATATGAGGGCAAACAATCCCATTATTGAGACCACAGACTGGCACCAATAAGCCGCAGCATGGCAATCAGAGACTTTCCTGGATGCCGGCCCGTACACGCGAGACTTGCGATACGGGACGATTCAAAAAACCGAGGCCAACGAAAGAAGCATTCGGAGGGAATCTGGAAGGAACCGGAAAACGGAGTGGAAAAGAAGGAACCCCAGAAACCGAATGATTCCAACGGTTTCCAGGGTTTCAATCCGGGCGGAGAATACGAGATTCGAACTCGTGAGGCTGTTACACCAACACGCTTTCCAAGCGTGCGC
>OICS01000091.1_pt1 | contig 36146 bp, 31 predicted proteins | sample 1581341 | NCBI WGS metagenome assembly OICS01 (sample SAMEA3882550, study PRJEB24775) | human gut metagenome | biome: human-associated habitat; feature: intestine environment; material: feces | place: Netherlands | collected 2009/2010
GCGGCGTAGTCGCTATTTATTCAGTCCAAGTTTCGGGGCGCAGTTCACTGTCCCCTTTGTGGTGGTTCTGGCACCCTATAGCCCAAAGAAGCTAAGAATCTGGTCGCGGCTTACGGGCTTGTAGTCGTTGGCATCGAGACCGACATCGTAGCGAAAGATAGGACGTTCGCGATCGCGGTTGCGCGCGTTGGTGCGGTCTCCCCTGCTGTGGATATGCCCGTGCAGCATGATGACACCACGCGCCTTGCCATTCCAGCTGAGCATGGGGTAATGGCTCAACACCAGTCGATGGCCCTTGGCATAGCCGGGAGCAATCTCCAGGTAATCGCGCACGTCTTCCCAAATTTGCGGCACGTCGGGATCTTCCCAGTCGCCGTCATGGTTACCACGGATGAGTGTCACGTTCTGACATTCGATACCCTCGCGCAGGCGCACCGCCTCCGCCAGGGGCAAACGATAGGTAAAGTCACCCAGAATATAGAGGCGGTCGTCCGCAGCCACGCACTCATTGATGGCATCGATGACCTTGCGATTCATCTCTTCGACCGAGCCAAACGGCCGGTCCATGTCGTGCAAGATATTCGTATCGCCCAGGTGCAGGTCGGCGGTAAACCACATCATCGTCTATGCCCTCATTTCGCAACGCGTCAAACTCGTGCTAAGTATACAGACACAGCGATGCGGCGGTTAGCCAAAGAGCCCGCCGAACAGACCTCGGCGGCGCTTGTCTTGTTTTTTCGAAGCGTCACCCTGAGTTTTCTTGTCCTACCGCATCTTACGGTCCTGCTCCAGCTCATCGTCGTCGAGCAGCAAATCCCACTCAAACGGATCGTCTGTCAGATAGAGCAGGTCATCGTCATCAAACATGGCCGCCTCCATTGCCGACTAGCGAGCATCCACCACATAAAGCCCAACGCGAACCTGATGCCACGGGTTGCGCTCGGGAGCAACCTGTTGCACGCGCGCCTCAAATACATCCTCATGTCCGTAATACATCATCAAGGACAGCGGACCGACCTCGTTCCCCGGAACATACCCAAGCTTGGTGTTGCCGTAGTAGATCGCAACCGCCTCGGGATCATGGGGATTATCGCGCTCGGCGCACAGCGTCAGCTTATCGCCAACCTTAAGATCGCCCAGGACAAAGGCGCCATCGGCATATTGAAATCCCGCGATATGAAACGACAGAAGAACACGTGAAGGTTCGTACATAGCAGCTCCTCTAACGGCCGGATAAACCAGCGTTTAACCTCACCGAGAAGTCTACGGGCCCGTGCGGACACGAATTCACCCACTCACGCCTTTCACCCAGTTGCCGCAACGCTTGCGAGACAGAGCGCTTGCAGATAAGATAGAGGCACGGATGGCACCCGTTGCAGCGGGTCTTGCCAACTCCAGTGCACGTTTACATCGTGAGAAGTGGCCGTCTTCGCTTACGCGGGGGCGGCTATTTCATTCGGCCGATAAACAGGCCGAGTTCGATAGCCGCGATTAACAACGCCAGTAACGAAATAACATCGCTTACGTTCATACCAATTCCCTTCTAAAGGGAGTTGGCCCATCCGTACCCCATGGCAATAGTCTAACGTAAATGGCAGGTAATAGGAACACCTGTTCGTATTACCTGCCATTTCCTAATGCACAAACATGCGCACGAACTTGTGCTTCCAGCTTGCGTAAGGAGCGTAGCGGAATGGCACGTCCAGCCACGTTGCCTTGTTCACGACGCTCTTCTTGTGACTAAACGCATCGAAGCTCTCGCGGCCATGGTACTGGCCCATACCGCTCGCGCCCATGCCGCCAAAGCCCATATGGCTCGTGGCCAAATGCATGATGGTGTCGTTGACGCAGCCGCCGCCAAAGGGCACGTAGCGCACAAAGCGCTGCTGAGCCGCACGGTCCTGGCTAAAGATATACAGGGCCAGCGGCGTCGGACGATCCGTAATAAACGCTTCAGCCTCGTCTAGGCTCTCAAACGTCAGCACCGGCAAGATGGGGCCGAAAATCTCCTCCTGCATTACGGCGTCATCGGGGGCCACGCCGTCCAAAATCGTCGGCTCGATCTTGAGCGAGGCCTCGCGCGCGGTACCTCCAAGCACGACCTTATCGGAATCTATCAGCCCGCGCACGCGCGCAAAATGCTTGGTGTTGACGATATGCCCGTAGTCCTCGTTATCGAGCGGATGCTCGCCAAACATACGGCGGACCTCTTCCTTGATGAGGCCCAGCAGCTCGTCGTGCACGCGCGTATCGACCAGCAGGTAGTCGGGCGCCACGCAGGTCTGCCCCACGTTGAGCCATTTACCAAAGGCGATACGCCGTGCCGCAACCTTCAAGTTTGCCGTCGCATCCACGATGCAGGGACTCTTTCCGCCCAGCTCAAGCGTCACGGGCGTAAGGTTTTTACTTGCGCGCTCCATAACGAGTTTGCCGACCGGAACGCTACCGGTAAAGAAGATCTTGTCCCAGCACTCATCGAGCAGCGCTTCGTTTTCGGCGCGCCCGCCCTCGACAACCGTCACCAGGCGCGGATCAAATGCCTCTTCACAGATTTGCTTGAGCACCGCGCTCGACGCCGGAGCATATGCGCTCGGCTTGATGACCACGATATTGCCCGCGGCAAGGGCGCCGGCGAGCGGCTCGAGCGTCAGCAAAAACGGGTAGTTCCACGGAGCCATGATGAGCGTGACGCCATAGGGCACGGCTTGCGTCTTGCACACACTCACGGCATTGGCAAGGTCGCACGGACGCAGGCGCGGACGACTCCATTGAGCCACATGAGCGATCTGATGACGAATCTCGGAAAGCGATGTGCCAATCTCGCACATATAGGCCTCGTCATGCGATTTTCCCAAATCGGTCTTGAGCGCATGGGCAATATCGGCCTCGTGCGCCCGTACCGCATCGCGTAAACTCACGAGCGCACGACGTCGAGCATCGACATCAAACGTAGCGTGCGTCTTAAAGTAGGCGCGCTGCTCGCCGACGATGCGCGCAATTTCCTCGGTGTTCATGGCACCCTCCTAGTTCTCGTCCTCAAACATACCACCCGCGACGACCTCGTACATATGCTCGAGCTCCGAGCGGGCCATCAAAAGCGGAACGGGGTACAGCGGATTGGCCTCGGCATCGGCATGTGCCGCCATTTCGGGAATGTCGGAGCGGCGAATGCCCGCCACATATTTGGGAATGTCCAAGGCGGCGTTCATTCGATCGACCCAATCGATAAAGGCCTCGGCCGCCAGGCTGTCCTGCGCGGTCACCGGCGCGATGCCGGCCATGCGGGCGAGATCGGCGAGCTTAGGAGCAGCGGCTTCGCCATAGGCGCGAAGCATATGCGGCAGGATGATAGCGTTGGCCAAGCCGTGCGGAATCCCGTAACGCCCGCCCAGGCTGTGTGCGATGGCATGAACGTATCCGACATAGGAGCGCGTAAAGGCAACACCCGCCTTATACGCCGCCGAAAGCATATTGCGACGCGCACGCATGTTGTCGCCATGCTCATAAGCCTCAAGCAAATTGTCGTGGATGAGCTTCACCGCCTGTCGCGCCATCTTGCGCGTATAGGGCGTAGTGCTTCGCCCGATAAAGGCCTCGACGGCATGCGTCAGGGCGTCCATGCCCGTCTGCCCCGTAATGGAAGCGGGCAAGCCGCACGTAAACTCGGGGTCGTGGACTGCAAAACGCGGGATGAGCACAAAGTCGTTAATGGGGTATTTGTAGTGCGTCTCGTCATCGGTAATTACCGCCGCAAGCGTGACTTCGCTTCCCGTACCGGCGGTAGTGGGAACGGCGATGAGCAGCGGCAGGAGACGATGAATCCGCAGTAGGCCGCGCATCTTGTTGATGGGCTTGTTTGGCTGCGCAATGCGCGCCCCCACACCCTTGGCGCAGTCCATGGCTGATCCTCCGCCAAAACCGATAATGGCCTGGCAGGCGCTCTCTCGATACAGGAACGCCGCTTCCTCCACGTTTGAGACCGTGGGGTTCGCACGCGTTTCGGCATAGACCGTAACGCCAATCCCCCTGGATGCGAGCGCCGTCTCGAGCGGTGCCGTGAGCCCCAGACGGGCAATGCCGGGATCCGTCACGATAAGGACCTTCTGGATCGAGCGCTTTTGAAGCACCGCGGGCACATCCTCGGCATGCTCTAAAATGCGCGGCTCGGTATAGGGCAGGATCGGTAATGCAATGCGAAAAACCGTCTGATATGTTCGGCACCAGGCACGACGGGCTAGATGCATAAAGGAAACTCCTTCATTTGTTGATAGGTCAACATTTGCTCGCCCGATTGTACTCAGCAAAGATCGCAGACGGCCTCCCAATCGTTAATCAATCAACATCTTCATATCTCGAAATTGTTTTATTAAAAATCATTCCTAATAGGCTTCACATTTGGTTGCATTTATGGATAATAGAACTCGTCAAGACGCACGTCCGGAGAGGGCCCTTACGGGACCGGACGAGCGCACAATCGCCATCGATCGAAAGGATCGAATCATGAAGTTTGTTTGCCCCGTTTGCGGTTATGTGGAAGAGTTCGACGGCGACCAGCTGCCCGAGGACTTCAAGTGCCCCCAGTGCGGCGTTCCCGGTTCTCGCTTCCTGAAGCAGGAGGAGGGTCAGCTCGAGTGGGCTGCCGAGCACGTCGTGGGCGTCGCCAAGATGGAGGGCGTCTCCGAGGACATCGTTGCCGACCTGCGCGCCAACTTTGAGGGCGAGTGCTCCGAGGTCGGTATGTACCTGGCCATGGCTCGCGTCGCCCATCGCGAGGGCTATCCCGAGATCGGCCTGTACTGGGAGAAGGCTGCCCACGAGGAGGCCGAGCACGCCGCCAAGTTCGCTGAGCTCCTGGGCGAGGTCGTGACCGACTCCACCAAGAAGAACCTCGAGATGCGCGTTGAGGCCGAGAACGGCGCCACCGCCGGCAAGACCGATCTTGCCAAGCGTGCCAAGGCCGCCGGCCTCGATGCCATCCATGACACCGTGCACGAGATGGCTCGTGACGAGGCCCGCCACGGCAAGGCTTTTGCCGGCCTGCTTAAGCGCTACTTTGGCTAAGCCAACCGCTTGAGACATAACCTCTAGCTCGATGAGGCCCGTACCGTATTGGTTCGGGCCTTTTTCGTGCCTCACGAACTTGTTAACGCCCTGAAATAGGACCGTCTTCGGCATCGGCTTCTCGTCAAAAACTAAGTGAGTAGACTTTTTGGAACTTGCCGAGCAGACCATCCGTATTGCTTTATAAAGTCGCAGGTAAATGACTTGTTTCAAAACGGCCTGGTCGCCAAAGTGCCAAAAGCCTACTCACTTAGAACCGCAGCCGTCCACGATCGAGCTGTTTTGTGTCTAACGGGCGTCTTTCCGTCAATTACTCCCAATTTTGTCCAGTCAACGAATAGTTCAGACCGGAGTAATGTCTCAGCCCTTTGCTCATCCGAGCTTTTATCACAATATTCAGCATCGAGCATCCTGCATATGGCCTTAACGATCGCGCGGAATCTATTCTCATCGGATATCTGTCTGTGTGTCAGGAGAAGTACATCGTAGCCCATGGCCTGAAGGGCCGTCATGCGGTCAGCGTCACGCAAGCCATCCCCTGCGCGTCCGTGCGAGGCCTTTCCCTGACATTCAATGGCCACCTGTCGCCTGCCGTCCGGCGAAGACAGAAGTAGATCGATATACACACGGGACTTTCCCACAATCGCTCGAGCACTTGTGCTTAACGTCACTTCGACATTGAGCTCTATGCCGCAAAACCCTTCGCCTCCCAGGGATCGCGGCAGTCCAAGCAACAAATACGCCTCAACCTCAAAAGGCGACGCGGCACCCAATGGAACGAGTTGCGATACCGCCATAAATCTATTGCCGTAACGCATCCCGCAAACATCTGAACAAAAACGGTCAAGGTCTCCGCCCAAAACCAAAGCGTCTCGACGCCATAAATTTGAGGCGGTGCCGCCCTCGGACGGGCAGCGCACCCAACCGAACGTTGTCGAAATCGCGCCCGAATCAATTGCACGCGTAAGCTCCGCCTCAAGTGCCGCCGGCAGAGCGCACACCGCAAACAGGCCACACATCTCCGCCAATACCAAAAGAAGTTGAAGATCCGTCAGATGCCGCGACATGATGAATGCCGTCAGCAGAGGAGACGTAACCAAAAACCCATGCTCCGTTTCCAGCACGGATTCCCTGGGGAGCTCACCAAGAAACAGCCGCTGTCTAATGCTGACAGGACAAGTCCGCTTGTTTCTCGTCCGAACCAATGTATACAACGGGAAGCCGAGCGCAACCGCAGCCGTCGGGTTACGGACGAGGTCATATCGCTGCCGGTCTTCTTCCGGCCGTGGAAGCGGCGGACACAAAGCGCGGACCTGAGGCGGCAAACGCCAGTACTTAAAAGCCGATATGTCACAAAGTAGATCCTTCATAGGCACAGGAAAACACGAATTTCAACCCAGCCTGTCTCGCATTGGCGCGAACGCACCAAAAATGGCGCCGAACGGACTGCTAAATTTTCAACAGCCCTCCCCAACTGGCCAAAAGCTTGCCGAGAGCTGGACGAAGTTCTGTTGAAAACCCCATTTTTTTCGCATGCAGAAGCTTTGCGCGACAAGTGAGTAGACTTTTTTGAACATCCCGAGCAGGCCGGTCATCCTGCTTTTCAAAACCGCAGGTAGATAGCTTGTTACAAAACCGCCTGGTCGCCAAAGTGCCAAAAGTCTACTCACTTAGATTGCAGAATGCCCCCGTTAGCTGCAATTCCAAGGTGTTAAGCACTTTTAGACTCAGATCGTCATACTGGACAAGAATTTTAGTTGAGTCTTCAGGAACAGACGCGCCATCGGCACACCAATAACAGTCATTGATATCGACAAAAGGGGTGCTCGAGCGCGCGAGGGCCCGCACAAAAGAGCTTCCGCCCGCTTCGCACTCCGCAACCACGGTACAGTAAAGGCCCGCGTCTGCATGCTCGATCGAGACTTCCCCTGCCGGAAATGCCTTCCGTACAAGCGCCACTAGGCCATCACGCGCCTCGCGAGCACGAACGCGCACGCGGTTCACATGTCGCTCGTAATCACCCGATTCCAGCAAACGAGCCAAAGCGACCTGGTCAACAGAACTCACCGACGAGGCGTAAAAACCAAGGTTGTGCCTAAACCGCTCCATCAGCTCATCGGGCAGCACCATGTACGCTAGACGCAACGCCGACGACAGGCTCTTCGAAAACGTGTTGGTGTAGATAACCGACTGGGCGGCATCGATCGACGCGAGCGCGGGAATCGGCTTCCCGGCAAGGCGAAACTCACAATCAAAGTCATCTTCGATGAGATACCGACCCGGTCGCTCGGCGGCCCAGCTCAGCAGAGCATAGCGACGCGCAATGCTCGTCACAAGGCCGGTCGGATACTGATGGGACGGCATCAGGTGAAGGACATCGGTCCCGGTTTTCTGCAGAGCGCTCAAGTCCACGCCCTCATCATCCAACGGGATATGTCGAACTTTGCAGCCCATAGCCTGATAGATGCGTGTCAGGCGCAAATAGCCCGGATCCTCAACGGCATACACCTTGTCCGCGCCAAGCAACTGAACCAACATGGTATCGAGCAGCTGGGCGCCCGCACCGATAACGATGTTATTAGGATCGACATTCATGCCCCTCGTCCCACGCAGATGGTGAGCGATTGCGCGTCTTAGCCGAGCGGTGCCCTGTGCCGGTGCGGGCGAAAAGATTTCGCGTTCGTCTTCGGACGTCAGCGTCGCCCGTAGCGCGCTTTGCCAAAGCCGCGCCGCCTCCAAAGCGGAAGGAGAAAGTGCATCGAATCGCTCGACCTGTCCGTTGACATCATGCGCGCTGGGGCCCACAGAGACGGCATCTCGCTCGACACCCTCCGCAGCCAAAGGCAAAACCGGTGCATCCGGAAGCTCACAAGCGTAGTAACCGCGACGCGGCATTGAGCAAATATAGCCCTCGGCAAGCAACTGGCTATATGCATTCTCGATGGTAATGACACTGATTCCCAGATGACTGGCAAAGGCGCGCTTAGACGGAAGATGCTCCCCCGCCGCAATGCGCCCAGCAACAATATCGTCTCGAATTTGCTGGTAAACATACTCATAGAGCGATGCTTCGCCGCGTTTTTCCAAATTGTAGTCAAGCATGAGCCTATCACCTGACCTTATTAAGTCATTCAATCTGGAATTAGTCTGACCTTATTATTATCTCGAAAACTGAGTATTTTGTCATACCCAGCTCCCCGATAGGATGTTCCGTCAAGCAATGCACATGCCAACCAAGGGAGCAACCATGGCAGAACAGACCAGCAAGGCCGATCGAGTCAAACTCAATCGCGAGCTCGCGCAGATGCTCAAGGGCGGCGTCATCATGGACGTCACCACACCCGAGCAGGCACGCATCGCCGAGGAGGCAGGCGCCTGCGCCGTCATGGCACTCGAGCGCATCCCGGCCGACATCCGTGCCGCAGGCGGCGTCTCGCGCATGAGCGACCCCAAGATGATCAAGAGCATCCAAGAGGCCGTCTCCATTCCCGTCATGGCCAAGTGCCGCATCGGTCACATTGTCGAGGCGCAGGTCCTGCAGGCCATCGAGATCGATTACATCGACGAGTCCGAGGTTCTCTCCCCCGCCGATGACGTCTATCACATCGACAAGACCCAGTTTGACGTGCCGTTTGTCTGCGGTGCCCGCGATCTGGGCGAGGCGCTGCGCCGTGTTACCGAAGGCGCCACGATGATTCGTACCAAGGGCGAGCCGGGCACGGGCGACGTCGTCCAGGCCGTGCGTCACATGCGCAAGATCCAAAAGCAGATCCGCGACGTTGTTGCTCTGCGCGATGATGAGCTCTTTGAGGCAGCCAAGCAACTGCAGGTTCCGGTCGAACTGGTCCGCGATGTCCATGCCACGGGTAAGCTTCCCGTCGTGAACTTTGCCGCCGGCGGCGTAGCGACTCCCGCCGACGCCGCGCTGATGATGCAGCTGGGTGCCGAGGGCGTCTTTGTGGGCTCGGGCATCTTTAAGAGCGGCGACCCGGCCAAACGCGCCGCCGCCATCGTCAAGGCTGTGGCAAACTTCAACGATGCCAAGCTCATCGCCGAGCTTTCGGAGGACCTGGGCGAGGCCATGGTGGGCATCAACGCCGACGAGATCGAGATCATCATGGAGGAGCGCGGGCGCTAGTCCGGCAGAAAGGATCGCACATGAGCGATTATGCAGACCAGACGGTCGCCGTGCTGGCGGTCCAAGGCGCTTTTGCCGAGCACGAGGCAAGACTATCCGAGCTGGGCGCACACTGTATTGAGCTGAGGCAGGCGGCCGATTTACAGCAGGACTTTGACCGTCTGATCCTCCCCGGCGGCGAGTCTACCGTTCAGGGCAAGCTGCTTGCCGAACTCGATATGCTCAAGGGGCTTCGCACCCGCATTGTTGAAGGCATGCCTGTATTGGGAACTTGCGCCGGCTTGATTCTGCTGGCGCGCGGCCTTGCCGCCCACGACGATAAGGGAACGCCGCGCCTAGCAACCATGGATGTGCTCGTCGAGCGTAATGCCTATGGCAGACAGCTCGGCAGCTTTCGCACCAAGGGGCAGGTAGACGGTATCGACGATGAAGTGCCATTAACATTTATCCGTGCGCCCCGCATCGTCGAGGTGCACGGCAATGCCAAGGCCCTGGCCGAGGTCGATGGCCGCATCGTCGCCGCCCGTCAAGACAATCAGCTCGGTGTCACCTTCCACCCCGAACTCGACGACGACACGCGCCTCCACGAGCTCTTCCTCCAAATGTAGGCAGAAACCAAACGAGCGTGGATTTTCGGACGTATAGCAAATGAGAGTGGATAATCTCCCACTTTGAACTTGGATGCAGGCTCATACCGGGAGATTATCCACTCTCATGCTATGTAGTCGTTTAAGAACGTCCCCAATGACTACCTTGATCATGGCAATGCCGATGTTTTGGCACCGACAGCGAGCGCCCACCAGAGCGAACAAATTGGCATGAAAAGAGGACGGCATAGACCTTCTGGTCATGCCGTCCTCTTTGAATGACAAGTTGTCGCTCTGGTGGGCGCGCAGCGTCAACTAGTTACGCGGTTCGTAGAACCGCGTAACCCCTAAAAGCGGTTGCCGCGGAAGCCGCCACCGTTGCGGCCGCCACGGTCTCCACCGCGACCGCCGCGGTCGTTACCACGGTTGCCGCCAAAGCCGCCACGGTTGCCGCCGCGGTCGCCATAGCCACCACGGTTGCCGCCAAAGCCGCCGCGACCGCCACGGTCGCCGCCACGGCCGCCACGGGGACCACGGTCGTCACGGGGACCGCGGGGACCACGGTCGTCACGGCCGCCGCGAGGACCGCGATCCTCGTCCAGGCCCATGGCGACGAGCGGAGCGATAACCTTATCGAGAGCGGCCATCAGCTCGGTGGCCTCCTCATAAGAAAGCTCGGGCAGGAGCTTCTCCTTCTTGTTGGCAAGCTCGACCAGGCCCTCAGCGGCATCCTCGGCAGCGAAGACGACGATCTTGCGCATATCGCCCTCGGCGTCGTCGATGCGGCCGACCAGATCGGCAGCCTCGGCCTCGGCCATCAGACCATCGAGCTCACGAAGGCGCATGCCCAGCAGGTCGGACATTTCCTTCTGCTCCATCTTGGGCTTGAGGTCAAGAAGCTTGATGGCGCGCTCGATGTTCGCCATGCGCTCGGCCTTGGCCTCCTCCTCCTTGGAAATAGCAAAGCGACGGCTACGCAGCAGGCGGGCGGCCTTCTGCATCTTGTCCATCAGCTCTTCGTCATCGTAATCAACGGCGGCCTCGACAACCTCGGCCTCCTCCTCGGCGGAAACCTCGTCAGCAGCCTCAACCTCGGCAGCTTCGGTCTCCACGGTCTCGACTGCCTCGACCTCGGCAGCCATGGTCTCGTTCTCGGTCTCGTTCATGATCTCTTCGTTCTCGGACATGAGACTCCTTCTTGGCCCTCTCGGGCATCATCGCCCCATTCGCGGGGCCCGTCGCGCACTCTTTGCGCTTTGAACATTCATGCCTCTCGGCAAAACGTCCATTAGTTTATGGTGTCGCCATCCAATCTAGCTGCAGAATCTATGTGCACACATTAATGCGACATGTGCGACTCGCGACGAGCGTACACCAGCGACGCCACGAACCCGACCGCGGCAATTACAGCCGCCACACGCACGGCAGCTGCAAATCCAATCGCCTGGGCAACGTCCGTCGCAACGCCAGCGGCGCCGGCAGTCGCCGCAGAACTCGAGAGCAGACCGATAAACAGCGACGGGCCAAACGATGCGGCAATCATATTCCACGTGTTAAGCAATGCCGTTCCGTGAGGATGCTCAGCGGCAGGCAGCGTCTCCAAACCGGCCGTTTGCGAGGGGCTCAGCACCAAACCGACTCCGGCATACACCACAACGGTCAGCGCCGCGACGACGCCGATGTTCATGCTTGCCGCCGTCATCGAGATGGCAATCTGTCCCACGGCAATCAGGGCAAAGCCGACCGGCAGCAGCGGCCATGCGCCACGGGCGTCCATCACGCGTCCGCCCACAATCGAGGTCACGGCGTTGCAGGCAATCGCCGGCAAAATGAGCAGGCCCGCAACAAGTGCGGTCATGCCGTATGCGCCCTCAAAATAGAGCGGCAACAAAACGCTCATCGAGAACGTCGTCATCATCGACACCACCACAAGCAAACACGCAGGCCAAAAACGAATGCTCGCCATGGGACGCACGTTAAGCACCGGATGCACGAGCTTGAGCTGACGGGCCGCAAATAGGCCGAGCAGCACAACAGCGGCGAAGAACGTCACGATGCCGGCAATCAGATTGGTCGAGAACTCGCCTACGGAATACACAAATGCCGTAATGCCGGCGGCGAGCAAAACAACCGACAGAATATCAAGCGTGGTGTTCGAGCGCTCTCCGACATTCTGAACAAGCTTTACGCCCGCTGCAGCGACCGCAATGCCGCCCACCAGCGGCACTACGAACACCGCCCTCCAGCCAAACAACGTGCACATAAGACCGCTGATCACGGGTCCAAACGCCGGCCCTAGCGTAATGCAGGCACCGCCCAGACTCAGATACAGACCAAGCTTCTCGCGCGGGGCGCAGAACAGTACCACGTTCATCATGAGAGGGAACAAAATGCCCGATCCCGCAGCCTGCAGGATACGGCTCGGCAGCAAAACGCTAAACGACGGAGCGATCAGGCACAGGACTTCGCCGGCGACCATACATCCGCATGCGAAAAACAACAGCTTGCGCGTCGAGAAACGGCCGGATAGGAAGGCCATGATGGCCGTAAAGATCGACGTCACGATCATGTAGCCCGAAACGAGCCACTGCGCCGTGGTTGCACTCACCGAAAAGGCCGCCATTATGTCGTGCAACGCCACGTTAATGATGTTCTCGTTAAACGCGGCAACAAAGGCTGCAATATACATTACGACGAGAATCGCCGCAGTGGCCGATGGCGCTACTTGAACTTGTTGCTGAGATTTGCTCCCCATGCATTTCCTTCCTCTTGGAACGACAGTCGCATCGCCCCAGAGGAACAGTCCAGGGCGAAAAATGAGCCCTAGACTTACGCCAGACACCGTACACGACGAGTCTGGCAACATGGTCCAACGTCGAAAGATTGTAACGCGGACGCACAGCTTTCCTTCCGCGCTATTATTAAAAGTCCACGAAAGCATAAGACATGAGGAGCCCGCCATGATTAAGCCCATCATGAAATCCGAGTTCTTTTTGCGCCTGCCTTCCGAAGACGCGGGACCCGACGATGCCGCGACCGGGCAGGATCTCCTGGATACGCTCCACGAGCATGTGCACGAGTGCGTGGGCCTCGCCGCCAACATGATCGGCGTGCGCAAACGCATCATCTGCGTAAAGGACGGCAGCAAGTCGCTGCTCATGTACAACCCGCAAATTCTTGAGCAGGTCAATGCCTATCAGACGAGCGAAGGATGCCTCTCGCTGATCGGCGAGCGTCCCTGTACCCGCTATCGCCGCATTAAGGTTGAGTATTTGGACGAAAACTTCGTCCACTGCATCAAAAACTTCTCGGGCTACACCGCCGAGATCATCCAGCACGAAATCGACCACTGCAATGGCGTCGTGGTTTAGGCCACCTGCCAAAATGAGGGTACCGGAGGCCTCCCTATGGATATCAGCCGCTTTGGCGAATTCGCCATCTTAGCGCAGTCACGCACGTTTCTTGATGCGGCGGAACTGCTTTTCATGTCGCAATCAACCCTCTCCAAGCACATCATGGCAATGGAGCACGAACTCGGCTGCAAGCTCATCGATCGAAGCCAGCGCCACGTAACACTCACCGCGCAAGGTGAAGCGCTCCTCCCCTATGCGCAAAAAATTGCGACGCTTCAGCACCGTTATCTTGCCGCCATTCAAATAGGCGCAGGTGAGCCGCTCGAGCACCTCACCGTAGGTTCTATCCCCATTATGGCCCCTTATGGGATCACGGACGCCGTCATCGATTTTCAGCAGGCGAACCCCTCATATTCCGTTGAGCTCATCGAGGGCGAGGGCGACACACTCAAGCGCATGCTCCTGCACGAGGACATTGACCTGGCCTTCATCCGTGACGGCGGCGCCATCGAGCCGGAGTTCAAAAAGATTCCCTTTACGACCGACCGGCTCGTGTCCTTCCACTCGACCATCCGCTCGCCGAACGTGACACCGTCGAGATAGACGACCTTATCGACGAGAATTTCCTCATGCTTCCCCAAGGCTCGTTCGTAAGCGAGCTCGTCCTTTCCCTTTGTCGCGAAGCTGGATTTGGCCCACGTGTTACGTTCACCGGCAAACGAGCCGAGAACATCATCTCCCTTGTCGCGCGCGGCGCCGGCGTCTCATTCCTCATGCGCAAGCCGGCGGAATCGCTCGCCAGCGGAAAGGTAGCCCTGGTGCCGCTCGAGCCCGCGACGACCTCCGAGGTCAGGCTCTACCTCAAGCGAAACGCCGCGCACTCGCAGGCGGTCGTCTCGTTCATCGGCTTCCTCCCCTACCGTCAGCTCCTGCAGGGCGACCGTACGTCTTCCACCGCGGCACGACCGTCATAATCCCCGCTGCTCCACAACCGCAGATTTGTGTCCGCAAACACGCTGACAACGGCACAAAACACAAATATGCCTCGGGCGGCACGTCGCCGTCCGAGGCATATTTAGTTAAAGTGCGCAGACAGACTAGTCCACCGAGATGTTGAGCGCCTTACCGCCCTCGTCCTTCCTGGTACCGATCACCATAGCGGCGACAAGAGCCAGAACGAAAGCGACCACACCGGAGATGACAAGGCCGATAAAGCCCATGTCGATGCCGGCAGGGTTAATAAAGCTCGGAAAACCGAGCGGGCCGGAGGCACCGAAGGCATAGAGTTTGGCACCCATGAGGCCGGCGATGGCGCCGCCTACACCAGCGGAAATAAAGGTTGCCCACATAAGGCGCTTACGCGGCAGCAAGATGGCGTAAAGCGCAGGCTCGTTGACACCGAAAATCGAAGAGACAAGGGCGGGAATGTTGACGGCAGCATTTTCCTCGGAATCCTTGGTTCGGATGATCATGCCAAGCACAGCACCGGCGATGGCACAACCGCCTGCATACACGAGCGGATTAATGAGGTCATAGCCGTAGGTTGCGACATCGAGGAACCACAGCGGGATGATACCCCAGTGCAGGCCGAACATGACGAGCAGGCTCCAGAACGTGCCGATGACGAAGCCGGCGATGGCGGGCTGGAAGTTGATGAGCATCAAGATGATCTGGGCAACGATGTTGGAGAGGACCGTCATGACCGGACCGACCACAAGCAGGCCAAGGATGCCGCAAATGAGGAGCGTCAGGATGTTGGAGAAGAACGAGCTCACAAGCGCGGGCAGCGCGTTAGAAAGGGCCTTGTGCACCTTGGAGGCAATCCAGACGATAAAGATCGCAGGCAGAATCGTCGATGAGTAATTCTGCATGATCAGCGGGATGCCAAAAATATCACCGTAGACATTGGACTCGAAGACCGTGCCGGCGCCGAGCGTGTAGAGCGGATCTCCGCCCATAAGGGCAACGAGCGTCGGGTAGACGAGGATACCACCGAGCGCCATTCCCATAACGGGCTTAAGTCCGAACTTCTTGGCCGACGTCCAGCCAATGATTAGCGGAAAGTAATAGAAGACCGAATCTCCGATTGCCGAGAGCGTCACATACGTATTGCTGTCCTTGGCAAGCCAACCGGCAACCGTGCAGAGCGCGAGCATCGACTTGATAAAGCCACCGGCCATAAGCACGCCAAGAACCGGTTGCAGAATCTCGGAGATGATGGCAAGCAGACGCGAGAATGGATCGCTCTTTTTGACGTCGTCGCCTTCATCGATATCGAGCGCGGGTTTGGAGTCGAACCCGCCAATCTGAACAAGGTCGTTGTAGACGGCCTCGACAGTGGCACCAATCACGACCTGATACTGTCCGCCGGCCTGGATAACGTCAACGACGCCCTTCGTCGCCTTAAGCTCATTGGTCTGGGCGAGCGATTCATCCTTGAGGTGGAAGCGGAGACGCGTAATGCAGTGGCTCACGTCTAACACATTGTCTCGACCACCGACCTTTGTGATGATTTCATCGCAAAGCTTCTGGTATTTCATGGAATTCTCCTTTTTCTGAGCGGGGTATAGCATCGATTTCATGCCTCCGTAGTCGACGTGGGAGGACAAGGAACCCGCTTCCCCCTTTGAAATCCGCGGACGCACGTACGCCCGGGATGGGAAACGGCAGAGAAGATGGAAGATACCGATCACATGGCAGCGAGCCTCATTGGCCCATGCCACGCAATCAGGCCTACAGACGCGAAGCTGCTGCGCCGAGAAGTCTCGTCGTCTGGCAGAACTTGTCACACAGACGTTCCGGTTCGCCCTGGGGAATCTGAGTACGCTCGGTCTCAAAGGAGAGGCCGTACTCGCGTGCCGGAAGGAAATACTCAAAATAGCCGTTGGTGTAACCGCAGACTATTCCCTCGACCGGACATTCGCGCTTCATGCGAATGCCCAGGTCGCTGCCGAGTTCACTCGGGAACACAAAGAGATGCAAGCCGCCCAGACTGATGACGGCACACTTAAGCGTGAGTGAAAAGTCGTCATGGGCAACGGTGTGATAGAACGTCTGAGGCTCGATGCGGTCAAGAACGACCTCGCAATCGAGCTTGATCTGGGAAATCGCCTCGGCAAGACCGGTCGAAACGCGCTCAACCTCGGGAATGCCGCGTCCCTGACGAAAATTGCGGTCGCTACAGTCGCCAGCAGCACCGACGACCATGGCCGGATAGTAACCAAGACTCTGAGCGAGCTTTTTGCCGGTAAGACCGGCGAGTTCGCTCGTGAGCTCCGTGCAGTCGGGTCCGACGCAAGCGGAATGCACCGCCCAGTTCACAAAGCCCGCAAATGGCTTGCCTTCGGTATCGAAGAACGATACGACAATGACCTCATTGTCGGCGAGTTCACCTGGGATGATGCGGTTGTCGTAGAAACCGGTGATGACCTGCTTGCCCAAGCGACAAATCGCGGGCTGTGCGTTGGCGCGGCACTCCTCAAAGCATTGGCAAATGGTATCGAGGAACCAGCGGTAGTAGTTCTCGTCGAATTTTCCCGTCCACCAGCTGCGGTGGTAAGCGACGATTGAAGTATGGTCGTGCGTCGCCGAGAGCAGGACGCAATCACGGTCAATGCCGTAGCGCTCGGCGAGCATTGTCTTGACTTCCTCGGCCATGCTTTCCTCGAACTCGAGGACATCGGCATTAAAGAGAAACACTTCACGTTCGCCTTGCTGGAAGAGGATGGCGTTGGCGAAGACGTCGTCATGGACGCCTGTCGCAGGCTCCAGACGGTTGGGAAGATTGCGGTAGCCAATCAGGTAGATGTCGCCCTGTGGGGTGATTTTGCGGCGCGCGTGTCCAATGTTCATGCACGTTCTCCTTCTGTGTCACGCCGCATTCAAGGCGGCAATGATGATTTCGACGAGGCGCTCATGGGATCCGGCGGCAAAACCGGAGTTCATGGCCTCATAGGTGATCTTTTCGTACGCGTCGGGAGCCGGTAGGTACTTCTGTCCGCCGTTGACGAGCGTGGCAAAGAACACAGAGCCGGACCGAGCGGCGCGCACAGTGGCGCCGAATGCACTCGAGACCTCAGGTTGTACGCCGACAAGCTCGACGTTTCCCAGCCGGAGCAGATAGACCCTCGTGCGCTGCTCGCCAGCGGCATGAAATTCATACGTTCGGTGCGGAGCCAAAGAGTGAAAATCGGCGCGTGTCTGAGCGGGCAGAAAAACGTCGACCGTGCGGGCATCGATGCCGGTGGCGTCATCCTCACGCGCCATGCGAGCGGCCTCGATCAAAGCATCGCCCAAGGCCTGCCCCTGCTGGTGCAGCATGCGGTATCCGTCTTCATGGGCATCGACCGTCTGCTTAACGCCGGCCGCATCGAACATGACGTTCATGGCGCGCTCCGCCGGACCTTGGTCGCCCGCGGCGCCTGGCAGCAACAGGGCAACGCCGCCCAGCTCGCGCTCGAGTGACATGGCGGCAAAACCAAAGAGGTCTCCGCTCGCCATGTGCCTCCCCTCGGAGTCGCGCGACCCGTCGAGCACGGAGGACTGAACGTCCGCCGTCGCGAGCACGGCAACATACTCGCCCCCGGCATCCCTTATGGCGAGTACGGGCATCGTGTGGTCGGCAAACCCCCTGGGATTCGAGCCCAACCACCAGCCGGCAGGCGTCTCAATGTCGCGATTAACGTTCACGGGGCATTCGCCCTCCACAGTGGCGAGCGTGGCAGAGCGAATGCCCGCAACAGCGCGCTCGACAGCCGTGCGGGCGGCAGCGACGAGCGCTGCGCGATAGCGCTCGTTGCGGTTGCGGGCAGCATCGTCGACAAGATGCCCGGGAGTGCGGACGTGAGGCATGGAAAACGTGTGGGTAGGAACCACCCAAGAATAAGCACCGCTGCAATTGGCGGCATCCTCAACAACCTCACGCAGATCGGCGAGTAGAGCCGGAGCGATCGAGGTGACCTCAAGCGAAAGGACGCAGGCGCGTCGCCCCGTCCCCTCGATGATAAGGGCACGGGCGAAGACCTCATGACGGAGTTCGTCGAAACCGTCGAACGGCAACACGTCCCCAAGATCGATGGCCACACGAGCGGCCCCAGCCCTCATCTCTCCTTCGTCCATGGCAGATACTCCCCTCTGATTGCCGCTCACTCGACACCGTACAGTTGCTGCGCCGTACCGCCAAGCACAAGGTCGCTGTCTGTATCGCTCAGATTTGCAGCGCGAACGCAGGCGACACCCTCGGTGAGCCACTCGCGTTTAACGGGATAGCTCGTGCCAAAAACAATATGGTCTGCACCCAGCACGTCAACCGCGCAGGCAAGGAGTGTCTTGCCCCAAGGCTGAGCATGGGACATGTCGAAATAGATGTTGTTCTCGAGGCGCCTGGAAACGGTCTCGGTATCGACCTGAAAACGGCCAGAAGCATCAGGGCGCTTGGGACCATGAGGCAGCAGCATCTCCTTGAACGCAAAGTATGCGCCGCCGAGCATGGAGTGGACCATCTTGATATTGGGGTAGCGCTCAAAGAAATCGCCAAAGATCTCTCGGCCGATCGCCGTAGTTTGGTCGACGCAGCGGCCATAAGAGCGGCGAAGGTTGTCGTACGCGAGAAGCGATTCGTTCTCGACCGGCACGGGAACATGGTGCACGTAAACGGTGACATGGCGTTCGTTCAGGTGCTCGAAAAAGCTCGAGAAGACCTGGTCGTCGAGATAGCGCTTGCCGTAGTGAGCGCAGAGCTGCACACCCGCAAAACCATCGTCGAGCCTGCGATCGAGCTCCTCCAAATTCGCTTTGGTGCCAAAGGGCGGCACAGCGACAAGCGGAATCAGACGGCCACTTGACGCCTTCGCGTCAGCAGCCATACCGTCGTTGAAACGCCGGCACATCTCGAGCGACATCCACTCGTGACAACCGGGGAGCTTGAGGATCGCCTTGTCGACCCCCGCCTCATCCATATCGGCCAAGCGCTTCTCGAGGGTGTAGTCGCCCTCAATGTAGTTAAGACCCGGAGAACCGGCGGGCATCTCGATCACGATTTGTCGTTTGCCGGCGGAATTCATGGTCAGATAGCCTTCGGTGTCATAGGCGCGGGGTACCTCGGCCAAAAACTGTTCGCAGAGCGTCTCGTCATGAAAGATGTGCTCGTCGAACCAGTAGGAATTTGCATCGATAATCATTGGTTGGAACCGCCTTTCATCTTGTTGAAAACATTCTAGAAAAGCAGGTACCCGGACATCAATTCCAGCTTAAGCCCACTGTATTCCATTTTGGAATAGAACTTACCGCTCACACGCGAACCTCGCCCGCTCAACGAGACAAGCGCTAACAGCACGGGCTTAGACAGAAAACGGTCGGCCCGCATCCGTTGCGGGCCGACCGTTTCATTACAGTCTACCTTTGCCGTTACGCCTGGCGGTAGTGATCGAAGAAATCGGCGAGGTCTTCGAGGGACTCTTTGAGCACTTCCATGCGCGGCAGGTACACGATGCGGAAGTGATCGGGCTCGGCCCAGTTAAAGCCGCCGCCGCGCGTGATCAGAATCTTCTTCTCGTGCAGCAGGTCGAGGGCAAACTGCTCGTCATCGGTGATGTTGAACTTCTTAACATCCATCTTGGGGAAGATGTAGAACGCCGCGCGCGGCTTGACCACCGAGATGCCGTCGATCTTGTTGAGCGCCTCATACACAAAGTTGCGCTGCTCGTAGACACGACCGCCGGGACGGATGTAGTCGTTGACCGACTGATGGCCGCCGAGCGCCGTCTGGACGATCGACTGAGCCGGCACGTTGGAGCACAGGCGCATGTTGGAGAGCATGTTGATGCCCATGATGAAGTCGCTCATGCAGCGCTGGTTGCCCGAAAGCACCATCCAGCCAATGCGATAGCCCGCGATCATGTGCGACTTGGAAAGGCCGCTAAAGGTGACACAGGGCAGATCGGGGGCGAGCGAGGCAATCGAGACGTGCTCGTAGCCGTCCATGCACAGGCGGTCGTAGATCTCATCGGCAAAGATCATCAGCTGATGCCTGCGTGCAATCTCGACGATGCCCTCGAGCACCTCGCGCGGATAGACAGAACCCGTGGGGTTGTTGGGGTTGATGATGACGAGGGCTTTGGTCGCGCTCGTGATCTTGGACTCCATATCCTCCAGGTCGGGATACCAATCCGCCTGCTCATCGCACAGATAATGTACGGGATGACCGCCAGCAAGGGTTGCGCACGCCGTCCAGAGCGGATAGTCGGGGCTGGGGATCAGAATCTCGTCGCCATTGTCGAGCAGCGCGTTCATCGAAAGCTGAATGAGCTCGGACACGCCGTTGCCCGTGTAGATATGCTCCATCTGAACATTGGGCAGGCCCTTGATCTGCGAATACTGCATGATCGCCTTGCGCGCGGAGAACAGGCCGCGCGAATTGGAATAGCCTTCGCAGTCGGGCAGCTGCTGGCGCATGTCCTTGATGACCTCATCGGGCGTGCGGAAACCGAAGGGCGCCGGGTTACCGATATTGAGCTTGAGGATGCGCTCGCCCTCGTCCTCCATACGGGCGGCCTCGTCGACGACGGGACCGCGCACGTCATACAGGACGTTATCGAGCTTGGTGGATTTAGAAAAAGTACGCATGGTGGTGCTCCTTGCAATTTGAGCTGAGGGATGGGGTTCGGGCTTGGAATCGTTGCGGGGTGATGATGCCTCGCCTTGATCGGCGTCGCCGGCAAGCAGCCAGGTAACATCGACCTCCAAAATACGGGCGAGCAGCTCGGCCACATCGCGTCGCGGGATCGTCTTGCCGCTCACATATTGGCTCATCTGACTCTTGCCGAGTTTTTTGCCGAGCATCTCCGATGCGCGGATCACGTTCGACTGGCGAACGCCGCAATCGGACATAGCCTGTCGCAGGCGATCGCTAAACGTCTCTTGGGCCACAGGAGCCTCCTTGCTGGCAAAGTTCAATTTATAGAACACGAATTGAACCGGGGTTCAATTTAGCAAGCAGTATAGCGCCGCGCCTCATTCGAAAGTTCAATTTCATAAGAAAACGTACCGAACTCCGAGATTTGCCCAAAACGGACAATGACGTGTACACGTTTAGAGGTATTCGAGGAAACGGGCGGCGGCAAGCGAAACATCGGCCGTTCGATATATGGCGTTGATTTGGCGATGGGGATGCCCCTCGAGTGGGCGCACAGCAACATCGAACTGACAACGGCGCAAGATGAGCGCGGGAAGAATGCTCACGCCCAGGCCGTCCTCGACCATAGCCATAATCGCATAGTCATCCCAAGTCGACAGCTTGGAGCACACCGTCAGCCCCGCCCGACGGAACAGCGGCGTAATCTCATCATCGGTGCCGCGTTCTAGCAGAATAAACTGCTCGTTGGCTAAATCGGCAAGAGAGACGACCTCCGCCGTGGCAAGCAAAGAGTCTGCCGGCACTACCGCCATCAACTCGTCGCGCACCAAAGACCGCGATGTCATGCCATTTTCTCGAGGCTCATACGGGATAAAGCCCAGATCGCAGCGGCCCCCTGCCACCCATTGTTCGATCTCTGAATAGTCGCCCATCAGCAACTCATAATCGACGTCCGGGTGATCGGCGCGAAAGCGCGCAATCACCGGCGGCAGCACGTGGGTCGCCACGCTCGAAAACGTACCGATGCAGATCTTGCCACGCATGAGCCCTCGCATCTCGTCCACGCGTCGCTGCAGGCGGCCAAACTCTTCGCATAACGCCTCGACTGCCGGCATGACCTGCCGCCCGTCGGCAGAAAGCACCACGCCCTCGCGGCTGCGATCAAGCACCTTAAAACCCCAGTCTGCCTCAAGGTCGCCCACCATGCGGCTCACGCCCGACTGCGAATAGCTCAGGCGCTCTGCAGCACGCGTAAAGCTGCCGGCACGCACCGTCTCGAGCAGCACTTGCATCTTTTGGATATTGGTCTCCACGGCACGTCCCCACCCTTGCATGAGTTTTTGTCATGTTTTCCATGCATTATATTCGCTTTTCTTCTAAAGCCAGTTCACCCATAGTGAACATGCTCGGATATAGAGGGGATGTCAGCGCATGAACAACGGACTGTTTACGTACTTAGCAGCATTGCTATTGTTTGGCTCCAACGGCATCATCGCCGCCGCCATCGCACTGCCGAGCTCCGATATCGTGCTACTGCGCACGTTTTTGGGCGCCCTCTCGCTTGTCACTATCCTTGTCATCACCCAACGCCATAAACTGCAGGCGCCATCTCGTCCCCGCGAAGCCGCAGCACTCCTTCTCTCGGGAGCCGCGCTGGGCGCCAGCTGGATTTTTCTGTTCCGCGCCTACCAGACGATCGGCGTCGGCGTATCCTCGCTGCTGTACTACTGTGGCCCCATCATTGTCATGGCGCTCTCCCCACTCATCTTTGGTGAAAAACTGACCGGCGGCAAAATCGCCGGGTTTATCGCCGTCGCCTGCGGTGCTTTTCTCATTGCAGCACAAGGTCTAGGCGGCAATATGCCCATTGCGGGTATCGTCTGCGGTATCGCCTCGGCATTTTGCTATGCGCTGATGGTCATCGCTAGCAAGGGTGCGCCGCACATCGAAGGTCTCGAGAACTCCGCGCTCCAGGTGAGCGCCGCTTTTGTGACCGCGCTGGTCCTCACGCTCATCACGCAGGGCGCTCCCTCATTCCTGACCGCCGGCGTCGCCACCAGTATTGATTGGCGCGCCGTCGTCATGCTCGGCGTCGTCAACACCGGACTCGGTTGTCTGCTCTACTTTAGTGCCGTCGCCAAACTGCCCGTGCAGACCGTCGCGGTCGTCGGCTACCTCGAGCCGCTTTCGGCCGTCGTGTTCTCGGCCGTCCTTTTGGGCGAAGCCATAACACCGGTCCGCCTGATGGGCGCCGCACTTATCATCGGCGGTGCGCTCTTTTGCGAACTCGCCGGCAAACGCGCAAGCGCCAAGGCTGGCATAGCCCAGACAGCACGTGCTTAAAAGCCCCTGTTTCGAAATGCTACCCACGTACATAAATAATCCCCAGCTGAGGATTATTGTCTAAAATAACCTGATGTGCCAAACTGCTCTTGTATGTATAAAGACGGCATAAAGTTTTTTGTCCTAGACAAATAACCGGATGTCTAAGGGAGTCCTCGTGGCACACAATAAACTGGAGGCAAACCTCCAAGACCAGCGCGGGCAAGGCGGGCACGGAGCCATCCCCCTCTCCGCTGGCATGCTGCTCGTAACGCTCGGCGTCGTCTATGGCGACATCGGCACGAGCCCCATGTACACCATGAAATCAATCGTCGCCAACAACGGCGGCATCGGTACCGTCAGCGAGGACATGATCTTAGGAGCGCTTTCGCTCGTCATCTGGACCATGACGCTCGTGACCACGGTCAAGTACGTGCTTATCGCCATGAAGGCCGACAACCACAACGAGGGCGGCATCTTCGCCCTGTTTAGCCTGGTGCGCAAGGTGGCGCCGTGGCTGATTCTCCCCGCCATGATCGGCGGCGCGGCGCTGCTCGCCGACGGCATCCTCACCCCCGCGGTCACGGTTACCACGGCCATCGAGGGCCTGCGCACCATCGAATGGGGCCATGCGCTGCTGGGCGACGGGCAAACCAACGTCATCATCATCACCATCATCATTATCTGCGGCCTGTTTGCCATGCAGCGCGCCGGCACCTCGTCGATCGGCAAGCTGTTCGGCCCGCTCATGACGCTGTGGTTCCTGTTCCTGGCAGGCGCCGGCTTATTCAACATGCTCGGCAACCTGTCCATCTTGCGCGCGCTCAACCCCATCCGCGGCATTATGTTCCTGTTCTCGCCCATCAACCACTCGGGCATCATGGTGCTCGGCTTCGTCTTCCTGTCGACGACCGGCGCCGAGGCACTCTATTCGGACATGGGTCACGTGGGCAAGGCTAACATTTACGCATCCTGGCCGTTCGTAAAGGCGGCCCTCATCCTTAACTATCTGGGTCAGGGCGCTTGGCTGCTCGCCAATAACTCCAACCCCCAGATGCTCGCGATGGATATCGTCAACCCGTTCTATATGATGCTCCCCGAGCCCCTGCGCCCCTTTGCCATCGTGCTTTCGGCCGTGGCGGCCATCATCGCCTCGCAGGCGCTCATCACCGGCTCGTTCTCGCTGGTATCCGAGGCAACGCGCCTCAACCTTATGCCGCACCTGCGCATCCACTACCCCAGCGACACCAAGGGTCAGCTCTATATTCCGCTCGTCAACAACATCATGTGGGTCGGCTGCATCTTCATCGTGCTGCTGTTCCAAAACTCCGAGCGCATGGAGAGCGCCTATGGCCTCGCCATTACCGTGACCATGCTCATGACCACGACGCTGCTGACGAGCTATATCGCCGGCATTCTCAAGCACAAGCTGGGCGCCTGCGTCTTCGCCCTGCTCTTCGGTGCCATTGAGCTGTGCTTCTTCGCCTCGTGCCTCACCATGTTCTTTGACGGCGGCTATGTCATGATCTTCTTGGCCTCGCTGCTGTTTGGCCTTATGTATGTGTGGCGCCGCGGCACCGCCATTGAGCGCACGCAGACGATCCTGTTGCCCGTCTCCAAGTACATCGATCAGCTCGACCGCCTGCGCAATGACGAGACCTATCCCGTGCTCGCTGACAATCTGGTATTTCTCACCAAAAGCCCCGACCCGCTCACGCTCGACCGCGACGTGCTCTATTCCATCCTGGACAAGCACCCCAAGCGCGCTAAGGCATACTGGTTCATCAACGTGCACGTTACCGATGAGCCCTATACGCACGAGTATTCCGTTGAGACCTTTGGCACGGACTTTTTGTTCCGCGTGCGCTTGGACCTAGGCTTTAAGGTCAATCAGCGCATCAACGCATACCTGCGCCAGATCGTTGGCGACCTGATGGCATCGGGTGAGTTGCCACCGCAGCATCACACCTACTCCATCTACGAGACGCACGGCAACGTGGGCGACTTCCGCTTTTGCATGCTGCGCAAGATGCTCGCCCCCGAAACGGACATCAACCGCAACGACCACCGCGTCATGGCCATCAAGTACGCCGTTCGCCGCGCCTGCGGAAGCCCGGCACGCTGGTACGGTCTCGAGAACTCGGCCATCATCATCGAGTACGTGCCGCTGTTTGCCCGCATGCGCCCGGCCGTTAAGCTCGTGCGCACCCAGGTGCCGCTCGAGGTTCAGATCGAAGAGGCCGAGGAAATGGAAGTCGATATCTTCTCGGACGACTTGGTCAACGGCAACGAGGCCGGTAGGGACATGAACGTCGATCCCACCGAGCTGCTCGAGAGCGTCGCCGATATGCCCGAACAGCATCAGCTCGACGGCCTCGAGAACGAACAACTCAACGACGCCAACTTCTAGCGACGTCATAAATCAACGACAGCGGCCCTGCACCTCACGAGAGACGCAGGGCCGCTTTGCATTGCAGTAAAGCTAACGGCTACGAACGACGCGGCTCGGGAACCACGAGCCTATCGGGGCTTGCGCCCTCGGCATCCATCAGGCTCACGTAGCGAATCGACGGATCATCATACATCGCGTAGTAATAATTGCCCGTGCGCGCGCTAAAGCATCCGGTGTAGATAGTCTTCTCGAACTTGCCATCGCCCATCCTGGACGCCCCCTCAATCATCACCACGCCCTCAAGTGAACGGAACATGCGGACGACGTTTTCGATCTCGCTCTCCTTTTGCGGGTAATTGGCATTGAGGTACGCCGCCTTTACAAAACGGCTCGGCGAATAGCAGTCACCCGGAATACCGCGCATGCCGGCGCCCGCGCCATAGGGCTTGAGCTCGGCGCCACGCCATGTCGCCGTCTGCGGAAAATCGCTTGTGGCAGTGATATAGGTGCGCAGGTTTTCCATGTGCCACGGGAAGGTGGGCTGATTGGCAAGGGTGTCGACCGGATTGTCGTATACATGCAGGCCGTCAGCCATCATCTCGACCACGATGCTGCGCTGGCTGTCGCCGATAATCCAATGGAGCAGCGACACGCCCAGCCCCTCTCCGGCAGATTTGGCGACAATCACCGTGTCGCGCAGCGCGGCCTCGACCTCATCGACCGTCGAGAACGTCGCTGCCACCCACAGGGGGAACTCATAGGCCGCGATATTGGTCTTGCCGTCGACAGGGTCCTCGGCATACTCGGCATAACCCGGGAAATTGAGACCCGCCACGGCGAGGCCCGCATCGTTGCCGCAATCGAAGAACATAGGGTAGTTCCTGTAATCGATGCACATACCGATCACCGCGTGCACCGCTGTCGCGTCGTCGATAAACGAATACGGAATGTGAAACCCGCGCGGCATCACGCGAACCTGTTGGCCGTAGTCAAAGCTCCAGTCGAGATTGCGGCCCAGATACATGTGGCCAGAATTATCGGTAAATCGAATACTCGTACACATAGCGCCTCCTAGCTTTACGTTCTTGCTAATTTCATTGTCTCCAAACAAAAAGGCGCTAAACACAAAAGCCCGGACATGACAACAATGTCATGCCCGGGCCAAAAGAGACGAAGTGCGGTGCTGTAGTCACCCTAGACAAGTTTACCTTGGCAGTGGTCGATCATATGCTGGATCATCTGTGCCTCAAAGCCCGCGTAGTCGCGGCGGCACTCCTTCATCTTGCCGTCGACAATCTGGTCAAAGGCAACCTTGCACTTGATGTAGCGCGTGGACTTGGTGACCTCCTCGTGCGTCAGGCAGCTCTCCTCCATCTTGCTGGCGCCCAGGCCAAACACCAGACGGGGGTTGTAGAGCACGTGGGGCTCGCCGGCGTCGTCCAGATAGACGCAAACCTTCTTGGTAACGCCAATCTGGTTAGCGGCAAGGCAGCCGGCATCGTCGAGCGACTTGATGGTATCGATCAGGTCCTGTGCGACCGACTCGTCCTCGACGGTCGCAACCTCGCAACGCTGGGACAGGATAGCCTCGTCGTGGCAAAGCTCTTTAATCATACGTTCCTCCATAGGGGTCGTTGTAACCGCTTAAGTATACGGTACCCACACATTTTCATGCGAAAAATACCGTCCGTCTGCTACGAAGCGCCGAACATCAACATGCGAGGAACAACAGCGTCGTAAAGGGGCTATAGTGGGAGCGTTCGTGTCAATCGGCCTAAACTCGGGGCCGAACAAGGAAAGGGTATGCATGGACGAACTATTTCACGTCAGCGAGCGCAAGTCCACAATCGGGACCGAACTCCGCGCTGGACTGACAACATTCCTGGCGATGGCCTACATCATCGCCGTCAACCCCGCGGTGCTCTCGGGCGCTGGCATCGATGCGGGAGCGCTCGCCTGCGCCACCTGCCTGGGCGCCGGCATCATGACCATCTGCATGGGCATCTTCGCCAACCGCCCGCTCGCCTGCGCGTCGGGCTTAGGCGTCAACGCGATGATCGCCGGAATCACCACCACCGTCTGCGGCGGTGACTGGCACGTGGCCATGAGCGTCATCTTCCTTGAGGGCGTCGTCATCTTGCTGCTCGTGCTTTGTGGCCTGCGCGAGGCCATCATGGACGCCATCCCGGTTGTCCTGCGTCACGCCATCTCGGTGGGTCTGGGCCTGTTCATCGCCATGATTGGCCTGTGCGATGCCGGCATTATCACCGCTGGCGCCGGTACACTCGTCGGTCTGGGCGACATCACCTCCCCCACCTTCATCGTCGGCATCATCTCCATCCTGGTGACGGTCGCCCTCGCCTGCCGCAACGTCCCCGGCTCGCTGCTCATCGGCATCGTCGTCGCCGTCATCGCCGGTATCCCCCTAGGTGTGACCCAGGCTCCGACCGGTATCATCGCCCCGCTCGACTTCTCGAGCATCGGTGGCCCCATCGCCGACGCCGGCGGCATGCCCGCCATCGTCAAGGTCCTTACCGACCCCGCGCTCCTCGTCATCTCGTTCTCGCTGCTCATGAGTGACTTCTTCGACACCATGGGCACCGCGATGGCCGTGGCCAAGCAGGGCGAGTTCCTCACCGACGACGGCAACGTCGAGAATATCAAGGAGATCCTGATCGTCGACTCCGCCGCCGCTGCTGTGGGCGGTTTCATGGGCGTCTCCTCCATCACCACCTTCGTCGAGTCCACTTCCGGCGCCGCCGACGGTGGCCGCACGGGCCTCACCTCCGTCACCACCGGCGTGCTGTTCATTCTCGCCGCGTTCTTCTCCCCCATCGTCACCATCGTTTCCAGCGCTGCCACCTGCGGTGCTCTGGTCTACGTCGGCTACCTCATGATGAGCGAGGCCTCCGAGATCGACTGGTCCGACGTGTCGCAGGGTTTCCCGGCGTTCATGATTGTCGCCGGCGTGCCCTTCACCTACTCCATCTCTGCCGGCATCGGTCTGGGCTTTATCGCCTACGTGGTCGTCGCGCTCTTTAAGGGCGAGGCCTCCAAGATCAAGCCGCTCATGTGGATCGCAGCCCTCGCCTTCCTCGTCTACTTCTTTGTAGCGTAGCGGCAAAGCTGCCAAAGCAGAACACCAAAGCGCGGAGTCGCATCGAGCGGCTCCGCGCTTTTCTTTTAAAGCCAGGCAACGCACGGACGCGCGATGTATTGCTTCCCGAGTTTTGGACATTTTGCCCTCAAAACGGCACTACCGCCGGCTACATCCTGCAGATATGCTGGGCGTAATCGCATAGGCCCTATGAGGATGGGAGTAACCATGGCCGCCTTGTTCACGACCCCCCAGCGCAATGACAAAACCTCTGGAGCCCATTTTGTCGAGCCCGACGTGCGCCGTCGCACGCTGCTCGCACACGGCAGCTGGCGCCGCGTGACACGTCGCATCGTTGTAGGCGCCGTATGCGCGCTTACGGTGAGCTCGCTACTCATGCCGAGCGTCTCGCTCGCGGCCGAGTGGGTGGACGTCGGCGGCACCCAGTACAACGCCGGCACCGCGGCAGGCGACGAGGCCGGCACCTGGAGCTGGGACGGCGCCGACGATATGAAGCTCAACGGCTATAACGGCGGTGCAATCAATGCTGCAGGTAAGCTCAACATTGCGTACGAGGGCAAGAACACCGTGAAAACCGAGCCCGATTACACCGGAGCCGCCATCAAAGCGCAGGATGGCACTAACCAGAAAGCGGAGTTGAACATAACGAGCTCGAATAGCACGGATGAGCTCAATGTGACAGCCGAGGCCGATGCAATTAAATCCACAGGCGACCTCTCCATTTCTGGCCCAGGCACCGTGAACACCACAAGCACTACTTCCGACGGAATTGAGGCAAAGGGCGACCTCTCTATCACGGGCTCGGGCACCGTGAATGCAACGGGCGGTACCGAAGGTATCCAATCCAAGGGCAAGACCACCATCGATTCCTCTGGCACAGTGATCGCTAAAGGAGGCGAAGGTTACGGCGTCGCCGCGGGCAGTGACATCATCATCAAAGGCGGTGGCAAGGTAGAAGCAAGCTCGATAGAAGAAGCGGCGATTTGGGCTGACGGCAACATCGACATCTCGGGCGGCAGCCAGGTCGAGGCAAGCTCCCAGGGAGATCTTGCCGTCGACGCCGAGGGCAGTCTCGCGGCCACGAACGCCTCCCTTGACGCAAGCGGTGTTGAATATGGTGTCTATGCCTACAAGGGCGTTACGCTCGATCACGCGACCGTGACGGTCCGCACAAGCGCGAGCGGCGGCCAGGCCATCGCCCTCATCACTGACGGGGACGACATCGTCATCAAGAATGGTTCCATCGTGGACGCGTTCGCGGAAGGCAAATTCTCGGTTGCAATCTCTACCAGAAACCACCAGCCAAACGTCGCTGGCGGTCACATCTACATCAGCGACTCCGTTGTTAAGGCTATAGCCCGCTATGTCGAGACTGGTGGCGATGGCCCCGACTGCTACAGTACAGACCAGGATGGCGAGATCACCCCTGAGCGCAGGGGCGTGAACATCGGCATCTATGCTCAGACCACCGAGGGCATTATGCCCGCGACCATCTCCATCGTCCGCAGTAAGGTCACGGCCGAGGGAGACACGGCAGCGATTTTCGCCCTTGCCATGAGTGCGGACGGCAAGGCGATCGGCACCATCGAAATCGAAGGCGCCAGCATCCTGACGCCTGAAGGCGGCAAGGTCATTGACTATCGCCCCAAAGAAGAGCTCAGTGACGGCACCGTCTACGAGGCAGGCCAAGTCATTGGCACAGGCGATGCCGTGATTGATTCCCCCTACGACGATGCTGTCGCCAAGAGAGCCGTCATCGCACCGTCCGAGGAGACCAAGCCCGAGGAGAAGCCCGGCGAGACCAAGCCCGAGGGTTCCAAGTCCGAGGGCACAAAGACGACCAAGACCGTTGCAGTTGCAGCCACGGGAGCCAAGACCACCGGCAAGCTCGCGGCAACCGGCGACGCCTCGAGCGCAGCCATCGTGGCAGCCGCCCTTGCGGGAACAGCCGCCATCGCCGCAGGCGCCGTGGTTAGCCGCAAGCGCTCATAGACGCCTTTGATGCACGGGACGGCACCCATGAAAGCGCCTAGCCCGAGCACCGTTTAACGACGCCATCGCCGAACTCCCCTCCGGCGGTGGCGTTTTCCGTTTGCGCCCGCACGACGCGCGCGCGAATGTTCTTGATGCTGCCCAACCGATATACGCTGACGTGCGACAATTGGGACTGCCAACATCACAACACTGAGAGAAGCCTGCCTTGGAAGCGCAAAAGCAGATAACCGTTCATTCGGAACACACGGAAGGTGCACCCGTCATCTACCTCCCCGTGGTCATGGGCGACGGCGGCGAGGTCTACAACCGTTGTCTTGAGCTCGACTGCCCACCGTTTACCCTTGTCGCCATTGGAGGGCTCGATTGGAATCGCGAGCTGAGTCCCTGGGAATGCGACGGAACTGTACGCAATGCCAAACCCTTTGGCGGTCAGGCGTCCGGATTTCTCGATGAACTGCTGAACCGGATAATCCTAAAGGTCGAATTATCGCTCCCACAGCCACCTGCTTGGCGTGGCATTGCCGGTTATTCGTTGGCGGGTCTCTTTTCGCTTTGGGCTCTCTGGCAAACCGATGCCTTTGACCGCGCCGCAAGTGCATCGGGGTCCCTGTGGTTTCCTGGCTTTATCGACTATGCGCACGAGCACACGATGCCGAACACGTCCGGCGCCGTCTACCTGTCACTCGGCAAAAAGGAGGCCAAGACGCCCAACCGCATGATGCGGCATGTACTCGACGACACACGCGCGATGGAAGCGTTGCTCGTCGAGCGCGGCATTCCAACAACGCTGGAGCTCAACCCCGGCAATCACTTTGCCCAGACCGACCTGCGCATGGCACATGGCATCCACTGGATATTGACGCATTAAAAATGGCGCCCGCGCGTACGCATGGGCGCCATTTTTTGATTCAGCTGGACGCAGTTGCTACTCAGCAGCCTCCTCAAGCTCAGAAACGTCGAACTCAAAATCATTGCCGGGCAGAATCGCGTTGAGCACGATGCCCACCAGCGAGCCCACGGCAAGGCCGGAAAGCGAAATCGTCACGCCGCCTAGCTCCAACACGATGGCGCCGGCAGTGCTGTAGGCAATGCCGAGTGAAAGCACGAGCACCAGAGCGGCCACCAGCACATTGCGGTTGTTCTGGAAATCGACCTGGTTCTCGATGAGGTTGCGGACGCCCACAGCGCTGATCATGCCGTAAAGCACGAGCGACACGCCGCCGATAACGCATGCCGGCATGGCGGCGATCACGGCAGCGAACTTGGGACAGAACGAAAGCACGATGGCGCAGCACGCGGCAATGCGAATCACGCGCGGGTCGAACACGCGCGTCAGGGCAAGCACGCCGGTGTTCTCACCATACGTGGTGTTGGCCGGAGCGCCAAAGAGCGAAGCCAGAATCGTGGCAAGACCATCGCCGAGCAGCGTGCGGTGCAGACCGGGATCGGCAATGTAGTTGCGTTCGCAGGTAGAGCCAATGGCGGAGATATCGCCAATATGCTCGATCATAGTTGCAAAGGCCAGCGGCATGATGGTGATGATGGCCGTCGTGGCAAGACCGCTATCGAACTGCGGACCAAAGAGCGCAAACACGGTGTTGTTCCACACGATGGGAAGACCGACCCACGGCGCGGCTGCGACACCAGAGAAATCGACCTCACCCAACGCGGCCGCAACGGCATAGCTCACCACGACGCCCAGCAGGATCGGCACGATTTTGACCATGCCGCGGCCCCAGATGTTGCAGATGACGATCACTGCAACAGCGATAACGGCGACAAGCCAATTGGTCTGGCAGTTGGCAATGGCGGAGCTTGCCAGGATCAGACCGATCGAAATGACGATGGGGCCCGTCACTACCGGCGGAAAGAAGCGCATGACGCGCTTGGCGCCAAAGGCGCAGAAGAGCGCCACAAGCACCGGATAAAGCAGGCCGGCGCAGGCTACGCCCAGGCAGGCGTAGGGCAAAAGCTCGGTCTCGCCGTTGGGCGCGATGGCGGCATAACCTGCGATAAAGGCAAACGACGACCCCAGGAATGCCGGCACCTTACCGCGCGACAGGAAGTGGAACAGCAGCGTGCCCAAGCCGGCAAACAAAAGCGTCGCCGAAACCGAGAGACCGGTGAGCACGGGCACCAGCACGGTGGCGCCAAACATGGCAAACAGGTGCTGTAGGCCGAGCAGGAACATGCGCGGGCGGCCGAGCGACGATGCGTCGTAGATGACATCGGCGGCAACGGGCGTCGAAGACTGGGACATGGGAGTCCTTTCGAATGGAAGGGCGATCGGGCATATCGGATAACCTGCCCGAACGATACGATCCGAACCATTGTACGCGATACGCCATGTCTCGCACGCGCCGTCACCTGCGAACGCTACTGCTACTTCCAGACACGCTCGGCAATACGCTTGACCAGCGCGATCTTCGCCCATTGCTCGTCCTCGGTCAGCTTGTTGCCAATCTCACAGCTGGCAAAGCCGCACTGGGGCGACAGATACAGGTTCTCGAGCGGAACATACTTTGCAGCCTCGTGAATACGCTCGACGATGGCATCCTCGTCCTCAAGCTCAGCGGCCTTGGTGGTCACCAGGCCCAACACGACCTTCTTGCCGGGAGCAACGTACTTGAGCGGCTCAAAGCCACCGGCGCGCGGCGTATCGAACTCCAGATAAAATGCGTCGACATCCTCGTTTGCGAACAGGTACGGCGCGATGGGGTCATAGCCGCCCTCGAAGGCATAGGTAGAGTGGTAGTTACCACGGCACACGTGCGTGTTAATGACCAGGTCGTCGGGCTTGCCCTCGATGGCGGCGTTGTTGAGCGCCACGCCCAGCTCGCTTACCTTTTGCAGGTCGACCGGGCTCATGCCGGTTTTGGCGACAAAATCGGTATCGCAGTAGATGCCCCAGGTGCAGTCATCAAACTGGATGTTGCGGCAGCCTGCTGCGTACAGGTCGGCGATCACCGTGCGATAAGCGGCTGCAATGGCATCGGCAAGCTCCTCATCGGTCTTATAGACAGCGCGCAGGCTCTCCTGCTGGCCGTCGCAGCGATCGAGCGTGACCTCAGAGAACGTCTGGATCGGTGCCGGAATGGTTTGGCGCGCGACCTGACCCTCGCCCTCGAGCGCCTTGACAAACTTGAAGTGCTCGACGAAGGGGTGGTTCTCGCCGCTGATAGGGCCGGTCACCACGGCGGTATCAGCCGTAGTCTCCTCGTCGTGGAACATATAGCCCGTACGCGAGGTACGGCGTACAATGCCGTTGAGCCCCCACATAAAGTCGAGGTGCCAGTAGTTGCGGCGAAACTCGCCATCGGTGATAACCTGCAGGCCGGCAGCCTTCTGCTTGGCCACTAAGTCGCGGATGGCCTCGTCCTCGACGGCCTTAAGGCCGGAAGCGTCGAGTTTACCCGCGACATAGGCGGCACGGGCGTCCTTTACAGCCTGCGGACGAAGAAAGCTGCCGACGATATCGGCGCGAAACGGCGCGTTCGGTTGAATCGAAGTGCTCATAGATATCTCCCTTTGCATTGGTTGCTTTACTGGGACAGAGTATGAGCGCTCATATGGCCATCGTAAAATATATGTTTATAACAGTTTGATATAGATGCTTCCTATATCAATTTGGACTGCCATAAAGAGATTTGACCCGTGCAGAATGCAGCAGGCTAGATGTGCTGACGAATCGCGTCGATATAGGCCTGCCCGTAGCGCGTAAGTGTCGTGTTCTTGCGCGTGATAATGCCAATCTCCATGTACTCGTCTACATCGAGCGGAATCGAGATAATACCGGGGCCGTTAAGTTCATGGCTGATCACGCCCGAACACACCGTGTAGCCGTTAAGGCCCATGGCCAGGTTGAACAGCGTCGCACGATCACGCACGCGGATATTCTTGCGGCGCTCAAAGGTCGAGGTCAGTTCCTCGGAATAGTAAAACGAGTTGTAGCTGCCCTGCTCGTAGGACAAAAACGGATAGTCCTCGAGATCTTCGAGCGTCACGCTGGCGCGGTCCGCCAGTGGATGGTCGGCGCATACAAAGACATGCGGCGCGGCGCAGAAGAGTCCCTCGAATACGAGCTCGTTGGCGGCGAGCATGCGCTCGATGACCTCGCGATTGTGCTCCGACAGATACAGGATGCCGAGCTCGCTTTTCATATGCGCGACGTCCTCGATAATCTCGTGAGTCTGCTCCTCGCGCAGGGTGAAGTCGTAACGCGCGGCATCGAACTCGCGGATCACGTCGACAAACGCGTTGACGGCAAAGGAATAATGCTGGCAGCTCACACTAAAGTGCGGCACCTGCTCGGATGCGCCCTTGTACTTGCCCTCGAGTAGGTCGGCCTGGTCGAGTACCTGGCGCGCGTAGCCCAAGAAGGTCTCGCCCTCTTCGGACACAATGACGCCCTTGTTGGTGCGCTCAAAGATATGCACACCCATCTCGTTTTCGAGATCGCGGATCGATGCGGTAATCGAAGGCTGCGACACAAAGAGCCGGCGCGAGGCCTCGGTGATGCTGCCGCATTCGGCAACTTTGACGACATACCTGAGCTGCTGAAGCTTCATAGCTGTCTCCTTAGCTGTTCGTGAGATTCGCGTCGGCAGCACCCGGCAGGCGCATAAACGGCGGCATCTCCCCCGTCGCGGCGCAGGCGGCAATCTGATGCAGGGCCCCGGCAACCGCATCGTCTGCCGCAGCGCCGATATGCCAGCGCGCGGCAGCCGTGACGGCCTCATTGGCATTGGCGACTGCAACGGAGTTGGGAACGGCATCGATCATGGGCAAATCGTTATCGGAATCGCCAAATACGGCCACCTCATCGGGCGTCAGGCCCAAAGCGCGCGCCAGCTCCAGCGCAGCGCAGCCCTTGTCCCAACCGGCCGGAAGGATGTCAAACAGGCGCACACGGTTGTTGGGAAACACAAGCGAGAGTTCCGGCACCTCAGCAGCAACGCGCTCGCGTAGCTCCGCGAGCTCCTCACGTGAACGGGCACTCCAGATATTCGCCTTAAACACCGGCGTCTCATCGACGACGGGACGGCACGGGGCCTCTTCGCCTTTGAGCCACGCGTTGCCGCCCGACTCCATGGCGCGACGCACGCGCTCGGGATCGCTCGTCACGCAATAGGCATCGTTGTCCCAAAAATCATCACCCAGGCTGTAGACCTTCAGGTACGTATCGTCGGTCTCTTGCTCCAAGTAGTCAGCCAAACGCATAAGGGCGGCGTTGCCGGTCGCATGCGAGGCTACCGCCTCGCCGTCCACAAACACGACCTGTCCGTTACAGAACGCGCCAGTCGAAAAGCACTCGGAACGATTTTTGAACATCCAACCCATCGCGGACGGCTGGCGACCCGAAACGGGGCCAAAGTGCAGACCCGCCGCCTGCATGGCATGAATGCCCTCGATGGCGTAGTCGCTAGCGCCGTCATGCCCGGCTGGAATCAGCGTATCGTCCATATCGGTCAGCACAAGTTTAATCATAAGGTCCCCCATTCGTATCGGTCCTACCTATTGTAACGACCTGCCAAAATAAACCTGTCC
>OICS01000099.1_pt1 | contig 35332 bp, 20 predicted proteins | sample 1581341 | NCBI WGS metagenome assembly OICS01 (sample SAMEA3882550, study PRJEB24775) | human gut metagenome | biome: human-associated habitat; feature: intestine environment; material: feces | place: Netherlands | collected 2009/2010
CGACATCGTGCCGAACCACAGCTCCAACCTGCACGAATGGTTCAAGGCCGCCCTTGCCGCCGCCCCCGGCTCCCCGGAGCGCGACCGCTACATCTTCCGCGACGGCAAGGGACCGAACGGCGACCAGCCGCCGACTGATTGGATTGCAAGCTTCGGTGGCCCTGCGTGGACGCGCGTGCCCGACGGCCAGTGGTACCTGCACATGTTCACCAAGGAGCAGCCCGACTGGAACTGGAGGAACCCCGAGGTGCGCGCCGACTTCATCAAGACGCTGCGCTTCTGGCTCGACCATGGTGCGGACGGCTTCCGCGTGGACGTGGCGCACGGCCTCGCCAAGGACCTCGACCGCGACGATCTCGAAAGCTACAAGGTCTGCGAACACGTGCTTCCATCGGATGGATCACACCCGCTGTATGACCGCGACGAAGTGCACGACATCTACCGCGAGTGGCGCAAGGTGTTCAACGAGTACAATCCGCCGGCGTTCGCCGTGGCCGAAGCGTGGGTTAATCCGGATCGTCAGCATCTGTATGCGTCGACCGAAGAGCTCGGGCAGGTATTCAACTTCGAATTCGCCAAGAAGGATTGGATTCGCGACGACATGCATCTGGCCATCGAAGAAGGCTTGGAAAGCGCGGAACGTTCCGGCTCCTCCGCGACTTGGGTGATGAGCAACCACGACGTGCCTCGCCACGCCAGCCGTTATGGATTGCCGCAGGTTCCAGCCTCGTCGCATCATCAGCTGGCCAAGGATTGGCTGCTGCGCGACGGTACCACCTATGAGGAGAACCGCGAATTGGGCGCCAAGCGCGCTCGTGCCGCGATTCTTATGGAACTTGCCTTGCCTGGCTCCACCTACATTTATCAGGGTGAGGAACTGGGACTGCCGGAAGTCGCGGATATTCCTTGGGATGAGCTGGAAGATCCCACCGCGTTCAACAGCGTGCGCAAGCAAATCGAAAAAGGCCGTGACGGCTGCCGTGTGCCGCTGCCTTGGGTTGCTGCCGATGCGCCGAAGCTCGATAATCCCGATGACGAATTCGGCCATGGTGGCTCCTTCGGTTTCTCTCCTGCGGGCGCCGAGCATGATCCGCACCTTCCACAGCCGAAGTGGTACAAGGATTTCGCCGTCGACGTGGAGGACGCCGACCCGGATTCCATGCTGAACCTGTATCGCAAGGCGCTGTCGTTGAGGCATAACCTGATGCCGCAGGACACCGTGCTGCAGTGGCTGGACGAGGACCGCCCCTCCGATATGCGTGACGGCGCGGATGGGCAGCGTGGCGGAGTCATTGCCTACCGTCGTTCCAATGGCTGGGCGAACATCACCAATTTCAGCGAACGTCCAGCCGAACTGCCGCAAGGCGAAGTCATCCTCGCGTCGGGTGAACTCACCGCGGACGGGCGTTTGCCGCAAGACACCACCGCCTGGCTCCAGCTGTAAGGTGCGTAGCTTTACTGTTCCGGATTAGCGGTGGCAGGATGTGACGTGGGCGCGGCGCTTATCGAATACGCACAGGCCGCTTTCGCGTGTTCTTGGAGTGTTGCGTTCGATGGATTGTCGCTGTATGGCTTGCGTTGCGTTGCATTGCGCTTTTCCGTTGCTATCGGCTTATTCCACTGCCGACGCTGCTCCGGTGTCGATGCGACTTGTGGTGTTGCGCAGTACCAGCAAGGGATCCTGCAGTTCATGCGGATGTTCCAGAGGTTCGTTGTGCAGGAGTTGCAGGACTTTTCTGCCGGCTATGCGCCCCAGCTCAATCGGCTCCTGGCGAATGGTGGAAAGGTCCGCCGCCTGCGCAATTTCGGCGTCGTCGAAGCCGAGCACCGAGATATCTTCCGGCACGTTCAACTGCTGCTTGCGTAGTTCTTTGACTAGTGCGATGGCAACTTGGTCGGTTTCCACGCAGACGGCGGTGGGGCGTTCCGGAAGGGACAGCAGCTTAGCGGTCAGTTGCGAGGCGAGATCGGATTTGCTGAGCGGCACATCATGCGCGTCGGCCGTGAGCATGCTGAACGTGACTCCATCGGCGGCGTTGGCTTGCGCGGCGTCCGCGAATGCCTTGGTGCGCTGGCTGGTGTTGTAGACCATGTCGGTCGGAATGTAGTCGCTGCAGAACGCGATATTGGTATGTCCCAAGGAGCGCAGCAGTCGTACGGCCATGGTCATCGCGCTGTAGTTGTCGATGCTGATGGAGGCGTCGAAATAGCCCGATTCCGAAGGAACGTTGACGCCTACCGTTGGCAGGTCGATGGCCTGGAGCTTGTCGTGCATGGCGGGCATGAGCTGGAATGAGGAAATGATGATGGCGTCCGCGTTGCGGCTTTTTGGCAGCTGGGAGAAAAACCGGTCCAGTTCGCTGCGGTCGGTGATGAAGGCCGGCGTGACGTCATAGCCGAATGGCGCGAGCTCCTCATAGGCTCCTTGGAGCACTCCGGAATTGAACCACTCGTTGAGTTTGCCCGAGACCAGGAGGATGACGCGCATGGTTTTTCCGGATGCTAGGGCGGAAGCGCTTTTTGAGAGTGTGAAGTTGAGCTGATCTGCCGCCTGCTGGACTTTGCTGCGGGTTGCTTCCGTAACGTTGGTCGCGCCACGGAGTGCTCGGGAAACGGTGGCTTGCGACACTCCTGCCAATTCGGCTACGTTGGCGATGGTCGGTTTGGCCATGTGTCTCCTTTGATGAAAATGATTAACGCTTCCATGATACTAAAAGCCCTGATTTTAGACGAAAACACGCTGTAGATTGGTGAATTTGTACAACAGAAATGAAAGCGCTATCATTTACAGTAGTCGAAAGACGAATATAAAGATTCGATTACAAGATAGCGTAAGGCAACGGTAGCCTGTAAACGCTGTCACGAAGTGGTGAAATTCAACATGGCAGCAAAAAACAGACGCTATGCGAACGGTGCTCGTTCGGACCGTTTAGCGATGCAGACGAGCCGTGGTGGAACGCACGATCAGCTGCGCCGGGAACGTCTTGAACGGTTCGTCAAGCGGGCGCTCCTCAATGAGGTCGAGCGTCATGCGGGCCGCCTCCTGCGCCATTTCGACAGGCGTCTGGCGCACGGTGGTCAGGCCGAGGTCGCGCGCGTAAATGCTGTCGTCGTAGCCGATGATGGAAATATCGTTCGGCACGGTGAATCCGTTGCGTTCCAGCTGGAACAGCAGCGGCACCGCGATGCCGTCTTCCTGGCAGGCGATCGCGGTCGGCGTATGGTCGAGGCTGAGCAGCTGCGTCACGACTTTGCTGATGTTGTTCTTGCTTTCGTCGGTAACGAGCACGCGCGGTGTGACGCCGTTCCTTTCGCAGCAGGCCATGAACGATTCGAAACGCCCCTGCACACTGAAGTGGAGCGTCACTTCGCGGTTGGTGCGAATGTAGGCGATATCGCGGTGGCCGAGAGTTATGAGATGACGTGCGGCAAGCTCGGATCCCTGCTTGTCGTCGATGCGCACGGCCGCGCTGAAACCGCGCTCTTCCGGCAGACTCGAGTTGATGCCGATGATTGGCACATTGACGGACTTGAGCTGATCGATCTCATTGGCGTCGATGTCGAAGGAAATGACGATCACCGCGTCGACATTGCGGCGCACCGGCAGCATGTCGAAGAACTCGCGGCGCTCCTCGATGCTTGACATCTGGTAGAGGGAGATGTCGTAGCCTTCATTATGGAAGATCTCGTTGAGTCCTTCGATGATGGATGAGCTGAACCACAGGTTGAGCCGTCCGGAAACCAGGACCGCGATGCGTAGCGCGCGACCGGTTTTCAACGCGGCTGCGGAACGTGAAATGGAGAAGTTCAGCTCGTCCGCGGCTTTCATCACCTTGTCTCGGGTGGCTTTCGACACAAGGTCGGGGCGTGTGAACGAACGCGAAACCGTCGAAATGGATACGTGTGCAAGCTGCGCTACATCTTGAATACTGCTTTTCATATTTTTCCTTGTGACTGCGTACGTTCCAGCATACTGTATTGCAACATTTCTGCAATACATGTATTACAAACGTTTTCATCATAGCAGGAAAAACGTAGAAGTGCTTGATATTGCAACATTTTTAGAAGGTTGCAAAATATGACAACGTTGGTAAAAACACATCTCGAGACATGAGAAAATGACAACGTTTGACATTTTGTGTCATGACGTTTATTATGACGAATGTAAGCACCGGAAAGGTGGAGAACAGAGCAGTGATCCGCTGATTCGGCTAAAAAGCAGGATTCCGCACCACGTTGTCGCGGTGCTCGGAATGGAGAAGGAAGAAAGCAGGCAAGCTATGATCAGCATGGCTGGCAAGGCGATACGCAAATGGTGGGCGTTGTTCGCGCTACCGACGTTCGCCGCGTTCATTATTGGATTTGTCGTTCCATTCATCATGGGCGTCTATCTGAGCTTTTGCAAGTTCACTACGGTTACCGACGCCGAGTTTATAGGGCTTAAGAACTACACCCGCGCACTGCAGGATAAGGAATTCCTTCGCGCGCTGGGCTTCTCTACGTTGCTGACTATCGTTACCACGATTGTGATCAACGTGGTCGCGTTCTTCATCGCGTACATGCTTACCAAGGCAATCAAGGGATCGAACATTTTCCGTTCGGTGTTCTTCATGCCGAACCTTATTGGCGGCATCATTCTGGGCTACATTTGGATGCTGCTGCTCAACGGCATTCTCGCGCACTGGGCGCGCTCGCTGACCTATAGCGCAACGTACGGCTTCTGGGGCTTGGTTGTGCTGGTGTGCTGGCAGCAGATCGGCTACATGATGATCATCTACATCGCCGGTATGCAGTCGCTGCCGACCGACGTGCTCGAAGCGGCTTCCGTGGATGGTGCGAATGGTACGCAGACCATGTTCAAGATCATCATTCCACTGATGATGCCATCGATCACCGTGTGCTCGTTCCTGTGCGTTACCAACGGCTTCAAGCTCTATGACCAGAACCTCGCATTGACCAACGGCGCTCCGTCGAACATGTCTGAGGGCCTGGCGCTGAACATCACTCGCACCTTCTATGGCCGCGTCGGCTGGGAAGGCGTTGGACAGGCTAAGGCAGTGCTGTTCTTCGTGCTTGTCGCGATTGTTGCGCTGATTCAGAATAAGCTGACGACTTCCAAGGAGGTGGAAGCATGATTTCCGGAGAAAAGGTCAAGCACGGAGGATTGTGGACCGTACTGTTTTCCTTGGTATCGCTGGCATGGGTTTTCCCGATCGTGCTGGTGATTATCAACTCCTTCAAGCAGAAGGCGTACATTTCGCGTAACGCGTTCTCCATTCCGACCGGCAAGGCGTTCGTTGGATTGGAAAACTATACCCGTGGCATTGAAACCACGAATTTCTTCGCCAGCTTCGGCTGGACCCTGCTGATCACGGTCGGCTCGGTGTTTTTGATCCTGGTGTGCACCTCGATGTGCGCATGGTGGATCGTGCGTGTGAACAATTGGGTTGCGAAGCTGCTGTACACGTTGTTCCTGTTCAACATGATCGTGCCGTTCCAGATGGTGATGTTCACGCTTTCGAAGCTCGCCGATATGCTGAAGCTCAACACTCCGTGGGGCTTGTGCATTGTGTACTTGGGATTCGGCGCAGGCCTGGCCGTGTTCATCTTCACCGGTGTGGTCAAGGGCATTCCGCAGTCGTTGGAAGAGTCCGCAATGATTGACGGCGCTTCCGTGCCCCGCATTTTCTTCCAGATCGTGGTGCCGATCATGAAGCCGTCGATCGTGTCTGTTGCGATTCTGCAGGCAATGTGGATTTGGAACGACTACCTGCTGCCGTACCTGACGCTCGACTTGGGCAAGTACAAGACGATTTCCGTGGCCATCCAGTACCTCAAGGGCGGCTATGGTTCCGTCGATATGGGCGCCATGATGGCCTGCCTGGTGATGGCCATCATCCCGATCATCGTCTTCTACCTCATCTGCCAGAAGCACATCGTCAAGGGTGTAATGGCTGGTGCAGTCAAGGGATGATCAAAGATCATCCCTTGTGGGACAGTGCAGTGCGCTGTCCCATGCACCAGCCTGAGCGAGGCCGACAGGCCTCGCTCAGGTAGCATTGAGCCCGACCGAAGACCGATCCCTAACTGCAGGGCCGGAGGCGGAGCCGTCAGGGGATGATTCTTTGCCACGGAAAAACTCCACGACCTCGCAAAAAAGAGTCCGAACGAGATAAATCTCGCTCGGACTCTTTCATATCCGAATCAGAAAACTACTTCATATATTTGCGGAACACGTGCTCGAAAATCGGCACGTGAATCATAATCATGGTGCCGTAGCCCAAAACGAGTAGCAGGAACAGGCCTTGCGGCATGTAAAACCAGCTGCCGACCAGCAGTGCGATATAGACCGCGTCGATGGCGGCCATGCCGAGCGTGTGCCCGATATTGCTCACGCCGAATACGAAGGCGTTGCCGAGCGTGCGCCAGAACGAGTTTTCGAAGCGTGACTGCAATGCCCATATCCATTCGAATCCGATGACCCATACGATGCTCAACGCGAATTTCGGAATCAGCAGCGGCGTGATCTGCAGCACGATCCATGAGTACACGCTAATCGCCCCGGCAATGCCGAAAATCAGCCAATAACCGGTTGCCTTTACGAAGTTTGACCGGAATGCGGTGAAATAATTGCGGGTGACGGTGCCTTCGCCTGCGAGCGAGCGTCGTGCCGCATCGTGACCGGCGGTCAAGGCCGCGCCGATGGTGACGATCGGAATGCTGGTGACCAACATGAGGATGTTGATCCAAATCGCGTCGACGGCGTCGCTGAGGCCGCGCATAAAGCCGGAATCGGGGGAGAGGAACTTCATAATCGCCTTTCGTATGGCATCCGTATAGCAACGTATGCAAGTCGGATCTTCTTGCGATTCTACTCGACGCACGCCATCTTGCGATTGGCCGGTTTGCGCCGTGCGGTCGATCGTGTGGTCGGTCGGTTTGTGCGGCGCGTTCGGCTGTACGAACGGCGATGCGGCTGACCGGTTTGTGTGGCGCGGTCGGTCGTGCGGTCGGCGACACGATCTGATGGTTTGCGCAGCGCGAACGACGGCACGAACGATCGCACCGCCGGCCGGTCTGCGCAAACGGAAACGCGATTGCCCGCGCGCCCCCGCAGCAGACGCCCTGCAATGCTATCGTTGTCAGCGGTACAACGGTTGCAGGCACAGACGAAAGGGGCATAATGACCGCGAACAACATGCGTGACGATTGGTGGAAGCAAGCCGTCGTCTACCAGATCTACCCGCGCAGCTTCAAAGACGTGAACGGCGACGGGTTGGGAGACATCGCCGGCGTCACCGAGAAAATGGATTACCTGAAGAATCTCGGCATCGACGCGATCTGGCTGAGCCCGTTCTACCCGTCCGACCTAGCCGACGGCGGCTACGACGTGATCGACTACCGCAACGTGGACCCGCGCCTCGGCACCATGGCCGATTTCGACGCGATGGCCGCCGCCGCGCATGAAGCCGGCATCAAGGTGATCGTCGACATCGTGCCGAACCACACGTCCAACAAGCACAAGATGTTCATCGAGGCGCTCGCCGCCGGCCGAGGTTCGGCCGCACGCGACCGCTACATCTTCCGCGAAGGCCGCGGCGAGCACGGCGAGCTGCCGCCGAACGACTGGCAGTCGCTGTTCGGCGGCCCGGCGTGGCAGCAGGTCGATGACGGACAGTGGTACCTGCACATGTTCGCCAAGGAGCAGCCGGATCTGAATTGGAAGAATCCGGACGTGCACGAGGAATTCAAGAAAACGTTGAGATTCTGGTCCGACCACGGCACCGACGGCTTCCGCATCGACGTGGCGCACGGCTTGGCCAAGGACCTCGATTCCGTGCCGCTGGCCGACATGGATCCGGCCGCGGTGCAGCATGTGCTGCCGGCGGACGGCGCGTTCAGCCCGCTGTGGGACCGTCCGGAAGTGCACGACATCTACCGCGAATGGCGTCAGGTGTTCAACGAGTACAATCCGCCGCGTTTCGCCGTCGGCGAGGCGTGGGTGAAGGCCGAATCGCAGCATCTGTACGCGTCCACCGACGAGCTTGGCCAGGTGTTCAATTTCGAGTTCGCCGAAGCCAACTGGTTCGCCGACGAGTTCCGTACGGCCATTGCTGACGGCTTGCGCGCCGCCGAGGAAACGCACGGTTCCACCACGACGTGGGTTATGAACAACCACGATGTGCCGCGCAGTCCGTCGCGTTTCGGTCTGCCGCAGGTGAAGGACGCTCCGTACCACCAGCTGGCGCACGATTGGCTGTTGCGTGACGGAGAGACCTACCGCGAGAATCGTGAGCTCGGCACCCGTCGCGCCCGCGCAGCCGCGCTGATGGAACTGGGCCTGCCGGGTTCCGCCTACGTGTATCAGGGCGAGGAACTGGGCCTGTTCGAAGTGGCGAACATTCCGTGGGATCGTCTTGAGGATCCGACGCCGTTCAACACCCGTCGCAACTTCACCGACAAGGGTCGTGACGGGTGCCGTGTGCCGATGCCGTGGAAGGCTGCCGATTGCGGCGAACCGGCTTCGTGGAGCCCGGACTTCATCACCGGCGGCACGTTCGGTTTCGGCCCGGAGCAGGGCGATTCCGCCGACGCGCACCTGCCGCAGCCGGCCTGGTTCAAGGATTTCGCGGCCGACGTCGAGGCCGATGACAACGGTTCCATGCTGCACTTGTACCGCAAGCTGTTGCAGTTGCGACAGACGGTGCTGACGGCAACCGGAGACACGTCCGCCGACCTGCTGGACATGGGCGATACGGTGGTCGCCTACTCGCGTCCGGCCACGGAAGGCCGTCGATTCCTGTCCGTCACCAATTTCGGCGACGAGCCGATCGCCCTGCCGGACGATGCGGTCGCCATCGCAAATTCCGTGCCGTTGACGGATGACGACAAGCTGGATAGCGACGCCTCAGTCTGGCTGCTGCTGGGCTGATCGACCGCTGAACCTGGCCGCTCCCAAATCGCCTTGCGTATATGAAAAATTCCGGCCCTCCACAAGGAGGACCGGAATTTTGGTTTGTAAGGAAAGGGGAATGGTAAGTCTAAACGCTACTTCTCGCCGTTCATGATGGCGGCAAGCGATTGCACGCGCGGCAGATCGAACACCTCATCGGTGTGCACCACCTTGAGGTCCGGGCCTGCCAGCGGCACACGCCAGTTGGAGTATTCACTGGACGTGCCCGGCTGGTTCTGCGTGCGCGTCTCGCCCACGCCATCCACCAGCGCGGCCTGCAGCAGCACGGACGGCGACTTGAGTAGCATCTTGTGCATCGCCTCGACGATTTCCTGGATGTGGCCTTCCACATCGCCCGCCACTTCCGGCGTGATCAGGCCGGACTCCACGAGACGGTCCATCATCGCGTCGCGTTCGGCGGTGGCGGAAGCCTGGAACTCCTCGACCGGGCCGGACAGCAGGTGCAGCTGTTCGCGCAGCTTGACGTGCTCGAACTGCAGGTAGCCGGCGGTCGGCGGCAGGTCGTGCGTGGTGACGGAAGCCAGCGCGTACTTGCGGTACGTGGACGGATCGGCGTACGGGTCGCCGGCGTTGGGGGAGTCGTCCACGCGGGCGAACCATTCCACCATGCAGCCCAGCAGGCCGTGCTCGCCGAGTACCGTGCGTACGTAATCAGGCACGGTGCCCAGATCCTCGCCGACCACCAAACCGTTCACGCGGGACGCTTCAATGGTCAGGATCGCGATCATCGCCTCATAGTCGTACGTAACGTACGCGCCACCGCGCGCGCCTTCGCCCTGCGGAATCCACCACAGACGGAATAGGCCGAGTACATGGTCGATGCGCACCGCGCCCGCGTGCGAGAACATGTTGTGCACCATCTCGCGGTACACGCCATAACCAGTTTTGGCCAGATAATTCGGATTGAACGGCGGCTGGCCCCAATCCTGACCCTGCTGGTTGTAGAAGTCCGGTGGGCAGCCCACGGTTACGCTGCCTACTGCGAAACGTTCCGGATTCCACCACACGTCCGCGCCGAGCGAGTGCACGCCCACGGCCATATCCTGCATGAGGCCGAGTGCCATACCGCTGTCACGGGCGGCGTTCTGCGCGGCTGTCACCTGCTCGTCGGCGATCCACTGCAGCCAGCATTCGAAATCGACCATATCGGCGTGCTCGCGCATGAGCTCCACCACTTCAGGCGAATCGCGGTTCGTGTCCTTGAACCACGTGCCTTCCCACGGCGCGCCCCACACCTGGAACGCCACCGACCATGCGGCGAACGCGCGCAGATCCGGACCCGCGGCCTCCTTGAACGCGTCGAACGCGGCCTGACGCTCGACGGAACGCGGCACGTTGTACACAAGCTGCAGCGCCTGGCGCTTGTGCCACCAAGCGGAATTGATGTCGAGCGGCTCGATACTGTCGTTGGCTGGCGAGGCTTCCGCGTGCAGACGCGCCACTTCGGCCTGGTCCGCCTCGTTGAGTTCCGCATATTCAGCGATATCCTGCGGACGGATGTACGTCACATTGAGAAAACGACGCGATTCGGGAAGATACGGCGACGGCTCCAGCGGCGGCACCGGCGCGGTGGCGTGAATCGGGTTGATAAGCATGAAATCGGCATGCGATTTCGTTGCCGCGTCGGACAGCAGCAGCTTCAGATCGCCATAGTCGCCCACGCCCCAGGATTCAGCGGAACGGATGGAATACATCTGTGCCATCCAGCCCCAACGTTGCTTTTCCGCTACTGCTGGCGGCAGTTCGATGCGTGCCGGTGCGCAGATCAGCGCGGCTTCGGCGTGCAGCGGGCCGGCATCGACGGCCAGCGTGTGGTAGCCGGCGGGAATATCGTCCGGCAGCGTCAGTTGCAGCGAGCCGTCATCTGCGTTCGAGCCCGTCAGATACGCGGTCAGATCGCCCGCATATTCCGTGCCGTCTTCCAACGTCAGCTTCAGCGCCACGTCGTTTCCTTTCGCGCGGATTGGCGTGACGGCTTCCTTGCCGATGAACTTCACGACGGTCGGCTCAACAAGTGTGTCTGCGATGCGCTGCTGGGTCGCCGCATAGGAGGCGGTGATCGCTTCGTCGCTGGATGCGTCCACGCCGAGTGCGGCCAATACGGAGACGAGCACTTCGTCGCGGATTTCCACATAGGTGCCGAGCTGGTCGATATACGACGTGGAAATGCCATTGAGCTTGGCGAGCTGGATAAGAGGCCGTGCGATGCGTTCTGCGCTTTCGGTCTGCTGGGTCTGTGTCATAGGTCCCTTCTTTCCGCGCCGTTTGTGACGGCTGACATGCTACATTGCTTGCGATTGCCGCAGCTTCGATGCTGGTGGCATTCGCACCAAAGATAACTATATCACGGTATGATATCGTTATCAAAGCGTGTTTTGCGGTAAGAGAGTGTTGCTATATTGCGATTTTGCTCTAATTTCAGGAATATAGATAACCGGAATTGTTTTTCCATATTGACTATCGTTTGCAATACGAAGGCGCAGCGCTCCGCATTGCAAACGATTATTCCAACGGGGCATTGCTCGTCTGCTACTCGGCTTCGAGAATTGCAAAGCTTTGCAGACCTAGACGCAGCGAAGTGCCGCTAATTTCGTTTTCGCCGATGCTGAAAATCGTCCGATAACTACCATCTGGTAACTGCAAAGCTTTGCAATCGCGGCTTGGATTGACGGCTATGATCAGCTTCTGCAGGTGGGTGGAACGCTCGAAAACGAACACTCTATCGCGTTCGATTGCATGGAACGTAGCCCCCGACCGCAAGGCGTCGCATTCCCCCTTGACGTGGAGTATGGAGCGCACCGTATGCCACAGTGATTCGGCGTCGGCCTGCTGTGCGGCGACGGTCGGGGCGTCGGCGGACGGGTCGGCGGGCAGGTAGCTGCCACCGGTCACATCGCCAGCCCGAGTGTCCGATTCTGCAGAATCGGACACGTGAAGTGCTCCGGATGCGTCGTTCGCACCCCACTGCATCGGTGTGCGCGAACCGGTGCGCACGTAGCCGCCTTCTTTGCCGGGCAGTGCGCGGTATCGCATGCCGATTTCGTCGCCGTAATACAGGAACGGCACGCCCGGCATCGCGAACAGCGTGCAGTATGCCAGGGCGATTTCGCGCTGCGACAGTCGCGGCGCCACGCGTGCGGTGTCGTGGTTGCAGGTGATGAAATTAAAATTTCCGTCGGCCGTTTCCGCTTCGCGCAGACGCGGCTCGTACTCGTCCAGGAATTCGCTGATCGGCGTGCCGGAATCGGCGTTGAAATAGCTCTTGTCGCCCTTGCGGCTCAACGGGTCGTCCACGTTGCGCAACAGCATGTTGTAGCCGTTGGGAACGCCGTCCCAACGCCAATCGAGATAGAAATCCATGTCGAAGCCGGCGGCCATCGACTCCTCTGGCCGTCCCCATTCCGAAACGAACGCGGCTTCGGGGAAGGCCGGGCGGATCCGGGCGAACATGTACTGCCAGGTGCGGATGGTGTAAGGCTTGCCCTCATCGTCCTTTTTGACGAGGCTGTCGGCCATATCCACGCGGAAGCCGTCTGCGCCACGGGAAAGCCAGAACCGCATGACGTCCACCATCGCGTCGCAAGTGGCCTTCGCGTCCGGACCAAGGGCTGGCTTCTGCCAGCTACGTTCGGGGTGCGCGAAACCGTAGTTGAGCGCCGGCTGGCATTTGAAGAAGTTCAAGATGTAGGTACCGTTGCGGGGCGATTCGCCGCCGATGAATGGCAGTCCGTCGCCACCGGAGATCCATGAGTCTGTCCAGATGTAGCGGTCGGAATAATTGTTTCGCTCGACCTTGCAACTGCGGTGGAACCACTCGTGTTCCTCGCTGGTGTGGCCTGGCACGAGATCGAGGATCACGTGCATGTCGCGCCGGTGGGCGGCGTCGAACAACGCAATGAGATCGTCGTTGGTGCCGTAGCGTGATGCCACCTTTTTGTAGTCGCGCACGTCGTAGCCGGCGTCTTTGAATGGCGAGTCGAAACAGGGATTGAGCCAGATCGCGTTGCATCCGAGATCCTTGATGTAGTCCAGTTTTAAAGTGATTCCGGGGATGTCTCCGATGCCGTCGCCATTGGAGTCGACGAAGGACTGTGGATAGATTTCATAAAAAATTGCGTCGGCAAGCCATTTGGGGTGGGGGTGTTTCGCGGGGGGAAGCATGAGGGTGTGTCTCCTTGATATTTCGCGGTTTGCGGTGTTTCTTTGAAACAATCATAACGCTGAATTGCAAACGTTGGCAGAAACGTGCTACACTAACAATCACTGATACATTTTTGGTGGCCCCAGTGTTGTTGGTAATCATCCAAGAACGATGATGTGAACGTATGCAGGGTTTTGGTCCGTACCATTTAACCGGAGATGTTGAGGAACACAAGGTTATGTGAGGAAAGGAAGATCAATGAAGATCGATTGGAAGAAGGCAATCGGACTTACTGCTGCCGTTTCTATGCTGGTTCCGCTCGCTGCGTGCGGTGGCTCCTCCGACGGTGGCGATAAGAACGCTTCCGGCTCCACCGAGGCCGTCACGCTGAGCGTGTGGGCCCCGCAGGAAGACCAGGCCAAGGACACCAACTGGCTGGGCAAGGTCGAAGAGAACTTCGCCAAGGCGCATCCGGAATACAATATCACGTGGAAGAATGACGTGGTCTCCGAAGGCGATGCTTCCAAGCAGGTCAGCACTGATCCGTCCGCGGCGGCCGATGTCTATATGTTCGCTTCCGATCAGTTGGGTGTTCTAATGGACGCCAAGGCCATTGGCCAGCTGGGCACCGACGCTGAGAAGCAGGTGAAGGAACAGAACGGCGACCTCGAAGTCAACTCCGTCACCGGCACCGATGGCAAGCTCTATGGCGTGCCGTACACCGACAACACGTGGTTCATGTACTACAACAAGTCCAAGATCACCGAGGATGAGGCCAAGGACTTCGATACCATCCTTTCCAAGGCCAAGGTCGCGTTCTCCCTGCAGAATTCTTGGTACATCAACGGCTTCTATGATGGCCTGAGCCTGTTCGGCGAGAAGGGCAATGATGCTGACGCAGGCATGGTCTTCCCGAAGGACGGCGCCGATATCACCTCTTATCTGGTTGATGTGGTCGCCAACCCGAACTTCTCCAACGACGATGGCGCTTCCGGCCTCGCAGCCATCAAGGATGGCTCCGCCGACGTGCTGTTCTCCGGTACCTGGTCCGCTAAGGACGTGAAGGAGGCCCTGGGTGACAACTACGCCGCCACCTCTCTGCCGACCTTCACCGTGAACGGCCAGAAGAAGCAGATGAAGTCCTTCGCCGCCACCAAGGCCGCTGCTTACAACCCGAACGCCAAGAACCCGAAGGCCGCCGCTCAGTTCGCGGCTTACCTCGGCTCCACCGAAGCTCAGAAGCTGCACTACGAGATGCGCGCCATCCCGCCGACCGACAAGTCCCTGTCTGATCTGACCACCGACGACGTCGCAGCCAAGGCCCAGGCCGACACCATGGCCAACACCGCCCTCCTGCAGTCCGGTCTGTCTGGCATGAACGATTGGTGGACTCCGGCCGAAACCTTCGGCAAGGCCCTGGTCAACAAGGAAATCACCAAGGACAACGCTGCCGCCAAGTACCAGGATTGGGTCAAGCAGGCCGGTGGCAAGATCGCTGAGTGAAATCAGTAATTCTAAAAATCCAATAACTGAAGAATGCAGGTGGTTGGCACTGCCAAATCCCCCCAGCCATCCTGCAGCTTTGAGAGACGCTTCGAGTCGCGGTGTCTCTCTCCACTTTGCATAGTGGCTCACTCCTCCTCCGAGCTTTGCATTCCCGGGCAAGGTTTTTAAATTCTCCTTCCCCTTGTCCGGGAGCAAAGCTTTTTTTATCTTTCAATATCCATATGAGAGGGCAGTCGAAATGACAGCAACAACTCTTTCCCCGCGGGAGATGAAGCGCCTTCGGAAGCAGGGTGCTGATTATGTTTCTCCGTCGCCTTACACGGTAAGGGCGGCGTTCCGGCGTGGTGACCTGTTCACTAAGCTTTCCGCAGTGGTGTTTGGTCTTGGCGATATCGTGCGCAAGCAGTATGTCAAGGGCATTGCCATGCTGGCGCTGGAAATCGCATACTTCGTGTTCATGGCAATCAATGGTGTGGACTATCTTTCCAAGTTGCCGACCTTGGGCACCAATGCAGGCGGCAAGAAGCTGGTCGACGGCTTCTGGGTCTACACCGAACCTGACCGTTCCGTGGTCATCCTGTTGTACGGTGTCGCCACTCTGGTTATCACCGCTGCCTTCATCGGCCTGTGGGTCATGTCCGTGCGCTCTGCATACAAGTCCCAGGTGCTGCTCGAGGAGAACGGCAAGGCTCCGAGCTTCATGGACGATGTCCGCGAGCTGCTCGATGCCAAGGCTCACGTCCTGCTGATGTTCCTGCCCACGCTGGGCATTGCCGTGTTCACTGTGCTTCCGTTGATCTTCATGATTTCCATGGCATTCACCAGCTATGACCACAAGCACCTCGTGCTGTTCCACTGGGTCGGCTTTGAGAACTTCGCCAAGGTCTTCTCCAACAGCGGCGGCACCGTTAACGCCGCACTGTTCGGACGCGTGCTGGTGTGGACCTTGGTCTGGGCCTTCTTCGCCACCTTCCTGAACTTCTTCTTCGGCATGTTCGTGGCCATGATCATCAACCGCAAGACCACCCATTTCAAGGGTTTCTGGCGTGCCTGCTTCTCCATGTCCATCGCCGTTCCGCAGTTCGTGTCCCTGCTGGTCATGCACACCATGCTCCAGCCGCAGGGTGCGGTGAACCGCATGCTGCAGACGTGGGGTTGGATTGACGGCCCGCTGCCGTTCTTCACCGACGCCACTTGGGCCCGTGTCACCGTAATCGTCATCAACCTGTGGGTCGGTATTCCGTACACCATCATGCAGATCACTGGTATTCTGCAGAACATTCCGGCCGATCAGTATGAGGCGGCGAAGATCGACGGTGCCAACTGGTGGCAGATCTTTACTAAGATCACCATGCCGTACATTATCTTCGTGCTCACCCCGTATCTGATCACCACCTTCACGGGCAATGTGAACAACTTCAACGTCATTTACCTGCTGTCCGGCGGCGATCCTACGCCATTGGGCGATTCCGCAGGCTCCACTGATTTGCTTATCACCTGGCTGTACAAGCTGACCGTGGACAAGCAGGATTACAATCTCGGTGCCGTGATCGGCATCATGACCTTCGTCGTGTTGGCCATCGTTTCGCTGATCACCTACCGCAATTCCGGCTCCTATAAGAATGAGGAGGCATTCCGATGAGCAACAAGCATTCCGCAACCAAAGTGGAAAGCCACGGCCTTCTGCACGACCAGAAGATCCGCCGTATCACCGGCGACGTGTTCGCCCACTTGTTCCTGGCCATTCTGGCCGTCATCTGGCTCGTCCCAATCGTATGGGTGTTCGCGGAGTCGTTCAATAAGAACACCGCCCCGTACACCAGCTCCTTCTTCCCGAAGGAGTGGACTCTGGACAACTATAGGGTGCTGTTCACCGACCGCAACGTGTTGGACTTCCCGAAGATGTTCGGCACCACGTTCATCATCGCCTGCTTCACCTGTGCGATTTCTCTGATCTTCGTGCTCTCCGTGGCATACTGCATGAGCCGTATGCGTTTCCGTGTGCGCAAGACTTTCATGAACGTTGTGCTGATTCTTGGCATGTTCCCGGGTATCATGGCCGTCACCGCCATCTACTTCATCTTGAAGGCCTTGGGCCTGTCAAGCGGCACCATGACTACCGTGGCGTTGATTCTCGTGTACTCCGCCGGTTCCGGCGCTGGCTTCTACGTGATGAAGGGCTATATGGACACCATTCCGACCTCGCTGGACGAAGCCGCCCTGCTCGACGGTTGCACCCGTTTCCAGGTGTTCCATAAGATCATCATCCCGATCTGCAAGCCCATGATCGTCTACCAGGCCATCATCGGCTTCCTGACCCCGTGGCTCGACTTTGTCATGGCCAAGGTGATCTGCCGTACGCAATCCAACTACACCGTGGCATTGGGCCTGTGGCTCATGCTGCAGAAGGAATATATCCAGAACTGGTTTGCCCGCTTCGCCGCGGCCGCGGTCGTGATCTCCGTTCCGATCGCCATCCTGTTCATTGTGATGCAGCGCTTCTATCAGGAGTCCATGTCGGGCTCCGTGAAGGGCTGACGGAAAGGTAACGCAATAATGACGCTCGTAGACAGCTTCGCACAGCCGAACACGAGCGTCGCCGAACCGTTCCCGCTGTGTCTGGAACGGCCGCTGGGTGCCGTTGTTACTGAAACCGGCACCCAGTTCGCTCTCTGGGCTCCTTCCGCACAGAAGGTGACCCTGAGACTGTTCTCGCGTGGCTCCATGGGGGAAAGCGGCGACGCTCTGATTGGACAGTACACGATGCGTCCGGAATCCGATGGTTCCTGGACGTACGATTTCGCCGACAACATGCACGGCGTGTATTACGACTTTTTGATCGAACGCGATTGCGGTTCCGTCGACCGCATCGCCGACCCGTGGGCGCGCGGGGCCGGTGTGAACGGCCGGCGCAGCATGGTCGTGGACTTCAGCCGCACCAATCCGGATGGTTGGTACCGCGACCATATGCCGGACGTGCCGCTTGCGCAGACGGTGGTCTGGGAAACCCATGTGGGCGATTTCAGCAATGATCCCGCCGGCGGTTTCCCCGAATCGCATCGGGGCAAGTATCTGGCGTTCACCGACGACGGTACGTCTCTGGACGGGCATCCCGACTTTCCCACGGGCATCGCATATCTCAAGAAACTTGGCGTCACCGCGGTGCAGCTCATGCCGATTTACGATTTCGGTTCCGTGGACGAAGAGACCTGCGATCGCTACAACTGGGGGTACGATCCGGTCAATTACAACGTGCCGGAAGGCTCGTATTCCACCAATCCGTTCGACGGGTCGGTGCGCATCCGCGAAGTGAAGCAGATGGTGCAGGCGCTGCACAACGCCGGCATCAAAGTGATCATGGACGTGGTCTACAACCACATGTTCTCGCCCGATAATTGGTTTGAGCGGTCGGTGCCGGACTATTTCCTGCGCCGTAAGCCCAACGGCGCGCTGGCCAACGGATCCGGCTGCGGCTGCGATATGGCCACCGAACGCAAGATGTTCCGCCGGTTCATCGTGGAATCCGTGACGTTCTGGGCGCGCGAATACCACATGGACGGCTTCCGTTTCGACCTGATGGGTCTGATTGACGTGGACACCATGAACGCCGTGCGCGCCGCGCTGGACGAGATTCCCGGCCGTGGACGCGACATTCTCATGTACGGCGAACCGTGGTCCGCGGGCGCCACCGCGCCGCTGCCCAGCGACACCGTGCTGGCTGACAAGTCAGGCCTGTCGAAGCTTGACAGTCGCATCGGCCACTTCTGCGACACCACGCGAGACACCATCAAGGGCCATGTGTTCTTCTCGGACCGCCCGGGTTATGTGAACGGTGGCATGCACGAGAACGTAGCGGCTGCGCGTGAGGCCGTGGACGCGTGGCGTCGCGGCAAACATTCGGAAGGAGTGGCAGGCCAGGTCATTCAATACGTGTCCGCGCACGACGACCTCACGCTGTGGGACAAGTTGTGCGCGAGCTTTGCGGCTGGTTCGTTGGGCAGCACCGTGGCCGAAGGTGTTAACGAAAATACCGTGGATGTGCCAAAAGTCATGTATGACGCCGATTTCTCGGCGGAAGGGCTGGCCGGTGTCGGTCCGCAGATTGCGGCCGCGCTGACCGACGTGATGGACGCCAACAAGCTGGCTGTGGGTATCACGCTTACCTCCGCTGGCATCCCGTTCATGCTGTCCGGCGAGGAGTTCGCACGTACCAAATTCGGCAGCTCTGATTCTTACGATTCCGCCAAAGAGCTTAACTGGCTCGATTGGAACCGTGCATGGCAGAAGCGCGATTTGATTGAGTATTACGCGAAGTTGATTGCATTGCGCAAGTCTGATCCACAGTGGTTCGACGGCAATCGCAATATCGTCGATACGGAAGGCGACGAACTCGTGTTCCGCGTCGGCGATTATCTGATGGCCGCCAATCCAGGCAGACACGTCGGCGTTATTGACGTGGCCGTAACGGGTTTGGAACCGATTGGCGGAATACGGAGATACTGGTGTGGTCTCGGCTCGTCCGTCAGTCCGGTGGAAGGCAATGTGAGCGCAGGTGATGGCGATTATTTGATTGTTCCACCGCATACGTTTGCAATCTGGCGGTTGCAGTAATACTCTCAGTAGGGAAGCTACAAAACGGCGACCGCAAAGCTGCGGTCGCCGTAACCGATACGGCAATGGGGCCGGAAAACCAGAAAGGATACGAGAAGTGGGAGCCGGAGCTCATAATCCACGATATGAAGTGGTATTTTTCGACCTCTACGGGACGTTGATCGACATTCGTACAGACGAACAGAGCGAAACCGCCTGGCAGGCGCTATATGACTGCGTTTGCGAACTGGGTGCCGACTACGAATCGGTCGACGAAATGCGCGAACGCTTCGAAAAACTTGAGGCCCGCGAAATGGTCCATCAAGCCGATCGTGCAATCGTCCGTAACGGATGGGATGAATTCGATATCCTGCCGGTCTACCGGTCGCTGCTGATGAACCGTAGTGAGGAGGCTGAAAAGAAACTGGCACTGCCGCAAGCCGCGCTGAAAGCCGCATGGGCGTTCCGGCAGGGCAGCACCAGCATGATCCGCCTGTATCCGGGCGCACTCGACATGATCGAAGCATTGCAGGAGGCCGGCGTCGTCGTGGCGCTGCTAAGCAACGCACAAGCCTGCTATACTCGCCCCGAACTGGAAATGACCGGCTTGGCGAACGTACTGGACGACGTGATTATCTCCAGCGAAGAGAAAATCCGCAAGCCTGCCCGCGACTTGTACATGCTGGCTCTCGACCGCGAGTTCGTAATCGCAAAAAACGCGCTCATGGTGGGCAACGATGAAGCAAACGATATTATCGGAGCCAATTCCGCCGGTCTCGACGCAGCATACTTCCGTACGGAAATTTCGCCGATGAGCGACCCGCCCAAGTCGGAGCATGCGGTATGTTCGTTTACCGGTGCCGACTACGACGGTCTGCTGAAATTCGTGCTGAACGCGTGAAACGCGCGTAGGTTGCGTCTTGGGCGTACTGGGCGTCTTGGGCGCACGAAAGGCCGTATGCGGAACTGAGGAGGACATATGGAAAGCTATGCCGAGCAGGGTGCTGGAGCTGATTCGATTGAACAGATCGGATTCGGCGGCGCTCGCCGTACCAAGAAGAAGCACCGCGGACTGACGGTGTTCCAGCTCAAGGTCATCGGCGCTGTGGCGTTGGCTCTGTCAGCTGGTAGCACCACCATTGTGCCGCTGTTTTTCGGTTCCGACGTCAATAATATGACGTCGCTGACGGCGATGGTCTTAAGCGAGGTCGTATCTTGGTTTGCTATTCCGATTTACGCGTGGCTGCTGGTGCAGGGTTTCCGTGAAACACATAGTCGCGTCGCGTACGGCCTGCAGCTGTTCATCCTCGCCGTGGTGTGTGAGGTGCCGTACGACCTCTGCACGTCGCATAAGGCTTTCGATTTTGGCTCGCAGAACCCTGTTTTCGGTCTGTTCATCGCGTTCGTTGTGCTTGCCGTGTTGGATTGGGTGGCGGCGCGCTACCAGAAGTCAATGAAGATTGTGCTGTCGGTCGGTCTGGTGTTGATCGGACTGTTGTGGGATCTGCTGCTGCGCGTCGGCCTGCGCCAGCATATGATGAGCGTCGGCTCGGTGACGCTTGGTTTCGTGCTGATTTTCACGTTGATGCGCCAGCATGAGAATTCGATGATGTTCACTGCCGGCCTGTTTGGCGCGGTGATGATGATTATGCCTGGCATTGGCGTTGCATTCGTGCATTATTACAACGGCGAGTTGGGTTATAAGCGGCAGTGGACGAAGTGGGCTTTTTACGCGGCTTATCCAGTTATTTTGATATTTTGTGCTATTGGTGCAACATTAGCGTGATTTTTGACAACGTTCGCAGTATAATAGTAGCAATATGGGAGAGTATTGCCGCTCGGGCAAGTGTTTCCAAGGCTGGGAACGTTTGTGATTATGATGCAGAAACCGCAAAGGGGTTGAGAGATGGATAGAGCAGGCATTCGCGAGGTGGCCAAGGCCGCGGGTGTGTCGATTTCCACGGTGTCGCGCGCGTTCACGCGTCCGGAACTGGTGTCCGAACGTACACGTCGCAAGGTGCTGGAAACTGCCGACAAGCTTGATTTCAACATCTCCCGTTCCGCCACGTCGCTGAAATCCGGCCAATCGTACCGTGTGGCGATGCTGATGAATGAAGAGATCACTAGCTGGTTCAATACGGAAGTGTTCGCTGGAATCGAATCCGTCATGCATAATGCCGGGTATGACGTATCGCTGTTCCAGCATGTCGACACCGCCGAAAATCGCAAGGAATTCTTCACGAATTTGCCCGTCCGCCGCAACGTGGACGCCGTATTCGTAACGTCGTTCGGCGTGGATCCGAAGGAAATCCAGCAGCTCAAACGCATCCACGTGCCGATCATCGGCATCAATACGCCGACGCAAAGCGGCTTCGACGCCACCATCTCCATCGACGATGAGGACGGCATGTTCACCGCCGCCCAGCATCTGATCAATCTGGGGCACAAGAATATCGTGTACGTGTGCTCCGATGCGGTCGATTCCATTAATTCCTCCATCGATGCGCGAGGACAGGGCTTCATCCGCGCCTGCAAGACGATGGGGGCCTCCCATGACTTCAAGTGGCGCGTCGTCTCTGTGCCGCGTGGCAAGACCTTCGCCGACTCGGCGTTGACCGCGCTGCTTGCGTTGGACGAGTTCCCGGACGCGATCTGCTGCCAGATGGATATGATGGCGATTCCGCTGGTGTTGCGTTTGGAACGTTACGGCCACCACACGCCGAGTGACTATTCGATTATCGGCTTCGACGATTCGCCGTACGCCGACACTGTGAACCTGACCACCATGCGCCAGGATCCGTATGCGATGGGTCGCGCGGCCGCACAAAAGGCCATGAAGCTTATCGAAGGCAAGCCGCTTGAGAACGCGCATGAGATTGTGCGCGCCCAGCTCGTACTACGCGGCACCGATTCCGTGTACGGCACTGGCCGCTGAGAGCCGAGTCTCATTACCCTTCCGCAGCCCGTCAATGCCGACGGGCTGATTGTGATGGCCTGGGGTGGATTGATAAGGGATACCCCCACTGTAGTCACGGTGTGTGGCATACGTTTTCAGGAAAAAAAATGAAACAATTTGCAGTGATGTGTTTCATGACACGCCAATCGGGGGCTGATGAATGATGAATTTCATTCAATGATCAGCATGTGTTTTTTGATTTTGCAATCGTTGACAAACCGTTGAATATCAGGCTTTAAAGCGTTGTCCCCGTGAGAGGGGACGAAAAAACGTATCGGGGGAGGGGGTGTGGGTTCTTTTTGTTTCATTTTGTTTTCATAACTGCAAAGGTTATCATAGTAAACCGTAGGTCAGAGAAAAAGGGAAAACAGAGGTTTCCGGCTGTGTTGCCGGAGATGGGAACAGCGCAGAAGCTATACGTAAAACAGAAGTGATAACGGCATTATGCAAAGGATATCAACCCTCGAGTTGAGGGACTCAGAAGGGTGAACACTTTGCGGATAGGGGACAAGATGAGGCAATGGCGTAATGGTGTCGGCAACGCACCACGACACTATGCAGGAACGCGATCGGCAACCGGTCGCGTGCTTTCGCGTACCCGCTCCCTGACCGCCGCCGCCATAGCGGTAGCCATGATGGCCACCGTAGCAGTAACTTCCCTCCTCCCCACCTACAATGCCAAAGCTGACGAAAGTCGCAATGACGGCGCAATCTGCACGCCTACCAGCATTTCCCTTGGCACCGATACCGGTAGCGGAACTGTGGATTCCGGAATCGCCACATATGTTGGCGGTGATATGTATGTAGGCCAGAAAGCCTCATCCGGCAATATGAATAACGTCAATGGGCCGTCTGGTTCATACGCTGCCGAAGCCGAGGGCTTGACCGCGGTGAACGGCAAGCTGCTTATGCATCCGCTTAAGGGGCTATGGACTTCGTATTACACGGATAAAGATGGCGTGAAGAATGGTTATATAAAAGACTACAAGGGCTTCCGTTTTGGCATTGTGGGCTTTGGTGGTCAGTATCGTCCGGCAACAGGTTCCTCCACGCTTGAGGTGAGGGGTAATAGCTCCGATAGCGACATCAGTTGGGTCGGCGGTGCGCAGGCTTGGGGTAATGCCGGATGGGTCGGCCAGACCAAGACTTCGGAGCCACGTTATACGGCTAACATTGCTGGCGCTCCAACCACCGTGTACGGCGGTTCGTCCAATGACATTCTCGGTGCGTCTTCCGGCTCGCAAAATACCAATAAGGATAAGTACACCCAGCGCAATTCTGTTTACGTGCCGAGCGATACAAGCGGTACTGTCAACTGGAATCAGAATGATGATCAGATAGGTTCCACCGGTCAGACATTCACCGAGTTCGGCTCCTATATCAAGACGCTGTCGGGGAATCTGAGCAGCCTCAGCAAGCAGCAGTCAAGCAGTGTCTACGTGGCTGATGCGACAATCTCGTCAGATAACGAAAATCAAAACGGCCTTGTTCGCACGAAGTTCGATGGAAGCTATACCTTCACCATCGACAGCGTGCATGAGAAGATCATCAAGTTTGTAGGCAATGGCACGTCCTCCATGCAGGTGTTCAATCTGCCGGCAAGCATGCTTAACGAGTCCTCGTCGTATACCGGCGTGAGCTTTAGCTTCTCGAATATTCCGGACACCTCTTCTGTGGTCATTAACGTGACCGGGGGAAACGTGGATTTCCACAACGGCTGGCGCTTCTGGTGGACTGATATGAATAATCAGACCAGTGAACTGAGCGGCTCCTACACCGACAACGCTTACGCCAAGCGCGCTCAGCAGATTATGTGGAACTTTGCGGATGCGAGCAATGTAATCATCCGCGGTGGTCAGGGTTCGGGTACTACGACTCGTAATGTCGAGAATTCTGCAGCTGAGGGGAATGATGGCGTGTGGGATGGCTCGTTCCCCATGAAAACCAACGATGACCCGGCTGCGGGCATGCTCGGCAGCATTCTCGTACCGAACGGCAGCTTTGAATCGCATGTGAGTACCAGCGGCCGCGTATGGGTCGGCGGGTCTTTCGCCATGTACAACCCTGATGCGGTGGGCAATACTGGTCAGGACGGCAAATTCTATCTGTTCATCAACTACGAACGTAGCCATTCCGCTTCCGCATTGGATATGGATCAGGAGCGCCACAATCTGCCTTGGAATGGTTCGTATTCCACCTCCTGCGCCGCGATCAAATGGGATAAGGTCGATGCCGAGGGCAAAGCCCTGAAAGGTACTTCGTGGACGGTGTACGGCACGAGGGATAATGCCGTGAATGGCACGAACTCCATCACCACGGTTGCTGATGGCGGCTGGAATGATGCGGATGATGCGGATAACGGTAGCGTCACCCTGGGTAGCTTGGCGAAGAACGCCACATATTATGTGAGGGAAAGCGGCACTGGCAGCAGCCAGTATGCGTTGAACACGAACATCTATCGCATCGTCACGCACGACAGTACGGATACTGTTTCAACCATCGACAAGGTGTACGATGCCGACGGCACTGAAATCACCGATGACACCGCCAAGCAGCTGAACAATGGCGCTATTGTCAACAAGAATTCAGGTACGTCCATCGCATGGTCGAAGGTCGATGGCACTGACGGAAGCACGTTGCTCGCGGGTTCCACTTGGGAATTGACCAAGAAGGGCGATCCCGACCAGTCGTGGACCATTACGGACGATGATTCAGGCAGCGAGGTTGCGGGCATCAAGGTCACGGTTAATGGGCAGGAAGTCACTTCGTGGCGCTTTACCAATTCGACTCCTGCAAGCATCACCTACGTTGCCGTGGATAAGGATGGCAAGGAGCTCGCCACGAAGGTGCAGTGGAGGTCCGAGGATCCGGCCATTGCCACCATTGCCAATAATGGCACGCAGCTGCAGCCGAACAGCAGCGGCTTCACGAACATCGTGTTCACGGCAGGCGACAAGACCGTGACATTCCCCGTTACGGTAAGCGGTGTAACCGTGGAAAGCTCCGTGAGCATCGGTAACTATACCGAAGGCCAGAAAATCAGCCTGGAACAAGGTAAGACCATGACGCTGACGGCTACCGTGGCACCTGAAGGCAACACGGTGAACTGGTCTTCGAGCAATACGGATGAGGTTTCCGTAAGCCCCTCAACCGGTACTGCTGTTACGGTAACCGCTAAGAACGCGACTTCAGGCTATGTGACCATCACTGCCACCGAGCAGCGTAGCCAGAAGAAAGCCACCCTGAAAATTAAGGTGACAAAGCCTGCTGCGACCACCACCACTGTGTATTTCAAGATGCAGGATGACTTCAACCAAAATAACGGTCAGAAGCTATTTCTGGAATGGAAGTACGCCAATGGAAGTTGGCCTGCAGACAAGGGCGATCAACCGAACCGAAAGCAAATGACCACCGCAAGTGGGTGTGGCGAATACGTCTCCTACACCATCAATTCGGTGATGCCATCTGATGCCATCTTCCGAATTCGCAGGGATAAGGCTAACTGGACCACTCCTCAATCCTTCTATCGCCCGAATACCGATGGCGGATACTCGTTCAACGGTGGAGACGTGGTGACGCTGGAAAGCAACACTAACGTGTATTACAGCGCACCTTCCGGCTGCACGGTGACCAGCGCATATGTGGAGAATCGCTCCCATCGTTCCACGGTGAAGAACGCGGTGTTCTATGACCAGCCGGTGGTCCGCGCTATTACCAATACGACTGCCAAGGCAGCTGACACGCGGCAGGATGAGGATCCGAAGGGCGGCCAGTTCAAGGTGTCCGACCTTACGGATGGCACCTACACGCTGAAGGAAACCAGCGCCCCGAACGGTTTCGATGTCAGTAAGACGAAGACTTACACCATCGTTATTGAGAATGGGCAAGTCACGAGTTCCGGTCTTCCTAGCGCGGGCAACATTGAGAACTCGCGTCTTACCGGTACGGTGAACTGGAAGAAAACCGACGAGACTGACACCAGCAAGCTGCTGGCCGGTTCCGAATGGAAGCTGTACAAGACTAGGAACTTCTCGTGGGATAACGGCAACGCGGTTTATACCGAGACCGGCAGTACTGATCCGGTCGCAACCATCAAGGATTGCGTGAACAGCAGCGAGAAGACCTGCTCCGCGCAGACGGGACAGTACACGGATCGTGACGGCGAAGCCGGCAAGTTCTCCATCGTCGGCCTTGAGTGGGGCGAATACCAGTTGGTCGAGTCCAAGGCTCCTGACGGGTACAACATCGATACGACTCCGCACGTGTTCCGCATCGGGCCGGCCGAAGGCGCGAACGTGAAGGGCGAGTGGTATACGTCTTCCGGTTTCAAGCCGGAGACTACCGCCGGCTATCAGAAGTCTGCCGCATTCACCGTTGACGGTGGTTCCATTACCAACACCCCCGGCGTCGTTCTGCCTGGTACAGGCGGCGAGGGAGTAAACAAGATGTACGCTGCGGGATTCCTCGCAGTGGCGATTGCCGTGGTCGGTCTGGCCTTGAGCCTCAGGAGGCGGCAATGATGGAAGCGTCTAGGAGAAGGGGGAGTGGTCCGTAGCGTAGCGAACTCGCTGCCCTCTAGGCAATAACTGAATACGAATAACTCAAGATTCCAAAAATTTCAAACAAGAAAGAAAGGGAGAACAATGAACAAGGTTCTCAAGGGCCTCGTCGCTGTGGCAGCCACCGCGGCAATGGCCGTCGCCGGTTTCGCCGGCGCCTCCACCGCCATGGCGGCGGATACCTATACGGTTTCCGTTGACCAGAGTGATTCCCACACCTATGACGCCTACCAGGTGTTCACTGGCACTCTGGCGAAGGATGGAAGCACTCTGTCTGACCTCAAGTGGGGTGCTAACTCGAAGCGTGCCGAAGGCGTGAACGTTGGTGACAGCGTCGATGAGACCACGGTGAAGACACTCACAGGTGTGGCCAGTAAGTCGAATAAGGAAATCCAGGATGAGGTCAACAAGTACGTTGATTTCACTGGCACTGCAGCTGCAAAGGGAATCACCAAGGATGCTCCTAAGCAGCTGGCCGCTGGTTACTATGTATTCAAAGATGTAACCGCAGTGGCTAATGGAGATGCCCTTTCTCTGCATCTGACCAAGGTTGTTGGACCGACTGCACTGAAGGCCAAGAAGGATGTTCCCGAGGTCGAGAAGAAGGTCAAGGAGAACGTCAAGGCCACCTCTGAGACAGCTTACGGTACTCAGTACAATGACACCGCCGATTACAATATCGGAGACGAGGTGCCGTTCCACCTGATTGGTTCCGTTCCGGACATGTCCAACTACGACACCTATAAGTACATCTTCCACGATACGTTGGATGCCGCTTTTGACGCACCTGCGAAAACTGCTGTCAAGGTGTATCTCTCCTCCGACAAGGTCAAGGACGATACTGATTCTGACATCACCGGGCAGGCTGCTGTCGAGGTTGCCGATAGTAACATCACTGTTACCTTCAGCAATCTGAAGACGGTTGAGGATATTGCCAATGGCAAGTATATTATCGTTGAATACTCCGCAAAGCTGAACAGCAAGGCTGTGATTGGTGGCGCCGGTAATCGCAACTCGGTCTATCTTGAGTATTCCAACAATCCGAACCAGTCCGGTACGGGTGACAATGATAATACTGGTAGGACTCCGGAAGACAAGGTTGTTGTGTTCACCTATGAACTCGACACCACCAAGGTTGATAAGAATGACCCCAGCAAGAAGTTGAAGGATGCCAAGTTCAAGCTGTACCGTGGCAGTGGCGAGGAAAAGCAATATGCTCAGGTTACAGACGACAAAGTGTCTGGATGGACCACTGAAGCTAATGCCACTGAGCTGTCTTCTGACGCACAGGGTCTCTTCAAGGTCACTGGTCTGGATGACGGCACCTACTATCTGGAAGAAACTGTTGCTCCTGACGGATACAACAAGCTGACCGAGCCGATTACCGTGGTCATCTCTGCGAATACCACTAACGGTCAGAATTGGACTAATTACGATATGACTCCGCTTACCAAGATTGACGTTACCGCCAACGGCACTAGGGGAACTGGAGATGCAGAGACTGGTGTCGCTTCCATCACTGTGGCAAACGCCAAGGGCTCCTCCCTCCCGTCCACCGGTGGCATGGGCACCGTGCTGCTGTACGTGGCTGGCATCGCCGTGTTCGTGCTTGCTGGCGCGACCCTGGTGATGGCTCTGCGTCGCCGCAACGCCTGATCCTCCGGATTCCATAAGAATCTGAAGTAACCATGCGAAACCCGTGAGCCGCGTTGACGCAAGTCAGCAGCGGCTCACGGGAATCGCAATACATAATTTAAAAACTAAAAATTAAATAATAACTGAACCCACATATGCTGGGCTGGACCACCTCAATCCCTTGTACACTGCCTAATTTTCTTGAGTATCCAGCCTGGCTCCATATATTTTCCGGTTTGCCGTTGGGGGCGAATCAAACATGCTTACTTTCCAATCCACAGAAGAGGGGTCGGCAATGAAGGAACGCACGATCGCAAGCCGCGTCATCGCCGCATGCTGCGCAATCGCCGCCACATTCGCCGCGGCAGCCTGTGCATTCACTACTCGCGATGCCGTCGCGGCTCCAACAACAGACTCTGCCAGCGGCAGCATCGCCATTTCGTACCACCATAAGAGCTCGGATTCCGAAACGTCCGACGATTCTACCAACTTCGCCATTTCGGACGCCAGCTTCAACCTCTACAAAGTCGGGCAGATCCCGGCAAGCGGCGGCGCCACCTTCGAACCCGTCGCACCGTTCACCGACTCCACCGCCTACCCCGTCGACTGGTCGAAGATGACCGGCAAGGACGCGCAGGTGTGGCGAGACATGGCCAACACGCTCGCCGGGCTCATCGCGGTGAACCAACCCGACGCCACGGCAACCGGTGTCACCAACGCTTCCGGGCATCTGACCTTCACCGGACTGTCCGACGGCCTGTACTTGGCCGTGTCCGACAGCGTTGACGTGAAGGTCGCCAACGCCTCCGGAAAGAACCAGACATGGACGTGCTCTTCCGGCAGCATGCTCGTCGCAGTGCCCGAAGACGGCGTCTCCGGCGGGTCGCGTGTGCTGAGTATCGAACCGAAAACCGAATGTGTGGCGCAACCGCCGAAAACCGTGGAACGCACTGTGCGCAAAATCTGGAATGACCGGAACAATTCCGACGGCAAGCGCCCCGAATCCATCACCGTGAAACTCCTGCGCGACGGCGAGCCCGTGGAAAACGTGAAGCTGAACGAGTCCAACAAGTGGACGCATTCGTGGACGGATCTCGACGCGGACCACGAATGGACCGTGGTCGAAGCGGCGGTGCCCGACGGCTACACCACCATCTCCGATGTGGAAGGCGACTCCACTGAAATCACCAACACGCACACGCCACCCACCACGCCGGACCAGCCGCACACCGGCGCCGACGTGCAGCAGGCCGCTTGGATTGCCGTGGCCATCTTGGGCGCTGGTTTGGTGCTGCTGATCGTTGCCAAGACGGCTTTGCGGAAGCGGGCGTAGCATAAATAACGTGACGGATGAATCGGACGCCAAGCCAGCTGCGCAAGTCGAATTGGATGCGCAGGTTAAACCGGGTGCGCAGGTTAAACCGGCTGCCAAGCATAAGAAATCGAATGCGCTGCTCAATGTGATGATTGCCATTTCCGCAATCGCCATGATCGGCGCGCTGGGCCTCATCGCGTATCCGACATTCAGCGACTGGTGGAACCGCATGCACCAGTCATACGCCGTAGCAGGCTACGTGGAACAAACCAAAGACATGTCCGGCGCCGAACGCAAAGCCATGCTGAAAGCGGCGCACGAATACAACGAACGGCTCGCCGCGAACGGCGACCGGTGGCACATGACCGACGCACAGAAGCGCGAATATGATGAAACGCTCGACGTGACCGGCACCGGCATCATGGGGTACGTGACCATACCGCGCATCAAAGTGAAACTGCCCGTATACCACGGCACCAGCGACGGCGTACTGCAGATAGCCGCCGGGCATCTGGCCGGAACCTCGCTGCCAGTAGGCGGAGCGACCACGCATGCGGTGGTCTCCGGACACACCGGACTGCCATCCGCGCGACTGCTCACCGGCCTCGACGAACTGAAAAAAGGCGACACGTTCGCATTCCACGTGCTCGACCAAACGTACACGTACAAAGTGGACCAGATCTCAGTGGTGCTGCCGAGCGAAATCAGCAAACTGAATATTGAGTCCGGGGCCGATTACGCGACGCTGATCACGTGCACGCCGTACGGTGTCAACTCACACAGGCTGCTCGTGCGAGGGCACCGGATTCCGAACCCCAAAGTGCCAGACAAGACGCAATACGACGAGCCGGGCGAAATGACAGCCGTGGCGGCTGCGGTGATCGGACTGCTCGTGTTTGTGGCTGGCTGCGCTTTTGTGGGGCTCGCGCGGCTATGGCGACGCTCCTGGATTGTGCGGCACGGGTTGTGCGCCGGGGCCGGCGCGCGCCATTCGTCTGGTGTTCGGGGGTAGTGTCTAGCCTAGCGCCGCCGCAGGCCGGTGACATCGCTTCTCCGGTGTGCGGGGGTGTGCGTCTGGTCGTGCTCGGTATGTGGTGCGTGGTGTTTGTGTGCTTGTGGTACGTGTTGCGTTTCAGTGTGTGTACTTGTGTTTGCGTGCGTGTGCATGTCTGATGTTGCGCAGGGGTGTTGTTGCGGTGCGCATATGGCCTGAATCGTGCTGAAGCATGGGTTGTGAGCGGATGGGGGTATTATTCGGCCTGTTTCGGACGCTTTTGATGCCCCTTTTCGCTCATGACTTGCGATTTTGCCGGTCCGCGCGCGGTCGTGTGCGTACGGGGGTGTGTGCAATGGGTCTTGCGTGGGTGTGGGCGTGCGGGTGTGCCGGTGTAGGCGTGCGGTCGTGGTTTTGGCTGGGTATCTGGCTTATAGATGGCGGATTCGGCCGGGTGTCCGGTGGTATCTCGCTTATAGGTGGCGGGTCGGTTTGGGCAATAGGTCGTTAGGGGGTAGCATGCATGCCCCCTAGATGTCTTGTTTCCGCAAGGGGCCGCCATCTATAAGCGAGATACCATCCGTCGATCCCGCGAATCCGCCATCTATAAGCGAGAAAGCGCGTGAACCGGGCGCTGCGGCGGCGAAATCGCAAAATTATGGAATCGGCTGATTACTGCGCGCGGCAGGTGGGTAGTATCGGGCGCGGAAGACGTGGAAGGAGCTGCCATGTGTGATGAAGGGGAAACTGCGGATCGGGCGGATGCCGTACGAACGGAATCGCAAAAGATGGAATCGCGAGCGGGGGAGACGGCGCTTGATGGGTCGGCGCGCAGCATCATCGTGCTGATTGTGGTCGGCATGTTGGTGGGGGTGCTGTCGGGCACGTTCGGCATTGGCGGCGGCACGGTGATCGTGCCCGCGCTCGTCTGGCTGGGGCTATCTCAACGCAACGCGGCCGCCACGTCCATGCTGGCGATCGTGCCGACCTCCATTTCCGGCGTCATTTCGTACGCGACCGGCGGGCACGTCGACTGGCTCGCCGCAGCTCTGCTGTTCTGCGGCATGTTCATTGGCGGACAGATCGGCAGTTGGCTGCTGTCACGGCTGCCGGAACTGGTGCTGCGGTGGATTTTCGTGGCGTTTCTCGTGTTCGTGGTGATCAATCAGGTGAGTTTTGTGCCGTCGCGCGACCACCAGATCGTCATGACGGTGGTGACCGGCATTGGCTTGGCGTTGCTGGGTGTGGTCATCGGCACGCTGGCGGGGCTGCTGGGCATTGGGGGTGGTGCGCTTGCGGTGCCGTCGCTGTCGATGCTGTTTGGCGCGTCCGACCTGATTGCGCGCGGCACTTCGCTGCTGGCGATGTTTCCGAATTCGATCACGACCAGCGCGGCGAACTTGAAGCGCAAGCTAGCGCATGTGAAAACCGCGCTGATTATTGGCGTGACGGCGGCTGTGACCGCGCCGCTCGGCACGTGGATTGCGGGGGAGGTTTCGCCACGAGTTGGGGCGATTATGTTCGCCTGCTATCTGTGCGTGCTGCTGGTGCGGTCCGTGTTCGTGGCCGTAAAGGCCACGCGCGCGGCGCGGGTTGCGCGGGGCTGAGTGGCGCGGGCATTTTTCCCAGTGGCTGGATGATTTAGTCGCGTGAGTGGTGCGTCAGAGGTGGTTTTTATCCAGTCACTGGGATTTTTGGCGTGTGAGTGGGGTCTGAGAGGTTGGATTTATCCAGCCAGTGGGGGATTTTGGCTTGTGGGGTGCGGTGGGGGTGTTGTTTGACGGAATATGGCGATTTTATTGGCCGTATTCCCCCTGTTCATGCGGTGGATATGTTGCGGTCATCATATGGCGATGAGTGTTCATCTGTCGTTCTTCTGTAGTGCGGTGTGCGTTGGCTTGCGGCGCATAGCGTGGGCGGTGGCATCGAAAGATCCAAGCAATGCAGCCGCGGAAAGGTTCCGCGCAGCCGGAAAACATGGTCGAAACGGGCGTTACCTAACGGGCGCAACCGAAACGGCAGGTTGGACGGCACGGAAGAAACTGCATGGAAGAAAGAAGAAACATGAGCAAGCACAAAGCTTTGAAGGGCGCGATCGCAGCGGTCGCATCCGTAGCGACGCTCGGCGCGCTCGCCGCACCGGCGCTCGCGGCCGACACCACCTACAGCCCCAACGGCAAGTCCGTTGCGGAACTGGCGCAACACGGCGGCGCGCAGCGCATCGCAGCTATCGGCAACAAAAAAGCCAAGAATGTGGTGCTGTTCATCGGCGACGGCATGGGCGATTCGGAAATCACCGTCGCCCGTGACTATCTGAAGGGCGCCAACGGCCACTTCGACGGACTTGACGCGGTCGGCCAGCCGAGCGCGCTTGGTGACGTGCAGGCTGGTACTGGCCAGTACACCACCTTCTCGGTCGGCAACGGCAGCAAGGACAGCGCTGTCGGCAAGGATGGCGACGGCAAGCTGGTCGCCAACCCCAATCCGGGCAAGCTTACCCCCGTAACCGATTCCTCCGCATCCGGTTCCGCATGGGCCACCGGCACCAAGACCTACAACAACGCCGTTGACGTTGATATTTACGGCAATCCGCAGCTGAACCTCTTCGAGCTGGCCAAGGCGGCCGGCAAAGCCACCGGCAATGTGACCACCGCCGAAATCCAGGATGCTACCCCGGCCGTGCTGGAATCGCATTCGTCCGAACGTGCCTGCTACGGCCCACAGGGCAAGACCGACGGCACGTCCAACAATGCCTCCAAGCAGTGCCTCATCAACCAGCTTAAGGAAAACGGCGGCATCGGCTCCATCTCCGAGCAGCTGCTCGACACCCGCGCTGACGTAACCATCGGCGGTGGTTCCAAGTACTTCCGTCAGACCGTGCAGGGTGGTGAATACAAGGGCAAGACCGTGTGGGAACAGGCCAAGGAAATGGGCTTCCAGACCGTCGAGAACGATCCGGCCGCGATGAACGCCCTGCAGTACAAGGACAACCAGCCGGTGCTCGCTCTGATGAGCGACGGCAACATGCCGACCAAGTTCGACCCGTCCAAGGCCACCGCCAAGGATCCGGCCAAGGACGCCAACCCGACCGTGTGCACGCCGAACGCCAATTGGCTCGGCAACCAGGGCTCCTCGCTCAAGGACATGACCAAGAAGGCGCTCGATTTGCTGAACGACAACCCGAACGGCCAGAAGAACGGCTTCTTCCTGCAGGTCGAGGGCGCCTCGATCGATAAGCAGGACCACGCAGGCAATGCCTGCGGCCAGATTGGCGAGACCGACGACTTCGACCAGGCCATTGCCTACGCCATGCAGAACGTGGACCTCACGAACACGCTGGTGATCGTCACCGCCGACCACGCGCACACCTCCCAGATCCTCAACGCCCAGCCGGCTTACGCACTGTCCACCGTGCTGAAGACCGCTGATGGCAACAACATGGTCGTCTCCTACGGCACCGCCCAGGACGATTCTCGCGATGCAGACGGCGGCTACAACGGCGGCGACATGGAGCACACCGGCACCCAGCTGCGTATCGCGGCTTCCGGCCCTGGCGCACAGCGCGTCATCGGCCTGACCGACCAGACCGACAACTTCTACACCATCGCTGGCGCTCTGGGACTGGCCACTTCCACCGAATCGCAGAAGGCACTGTCTGACAACGGCACTGTGAAGGTCTCTGCTGCCGACGGTAAGTTCACCGCGGACGTCGATGGCTTCAACGGCGACGCTGTGCTCAGCTACGAGCTGAAGGACAAGAACGACAAGACCGTGGCCGCGTCCGATTCCTCCACTCCGCTCTCCGGCGTGCGCGTCAAGACCGCACAGACCACTCCGATCGCGCTGGACGGCGTCACCGAAGGTTCCGAATACAAGCTCACCGTCACCGGCCGCCAGTCCGGCAAGGCCGTGACCGTCGACTTCCAGGCTCCGGCCGCCAACTCCGCCGATAAGAACAACGGCAAGCCGGGCGCTGGCAACGCTGATAAGAACGGCGTGATCGCTTCCGGCAAGGTCAACAACGATACGAAGGCCGGCCCGTTTGGCGCCGCACTGCTCGGCAAGACCGGCACCGCTGTGCTGGCTGCGGCTGTTGCGATCGCCATGCTGGTTGCCGTCGCGATGCTCATCAAGACCGCGAAGGCCGCCAAGAACGACCGCTGATTGGCTGAATAACCTCCGATAATCCCCGAAACCGCCGCCGCTGAGATGCTCCCCAGCGCCGGCGGTTTTGGGTTTTGCGCAAAGTTGAGTGAGGTGTGCTCAAGAATTTTTGCGATTTCGGGAATAATAACTTGCGATTCAAAGTTGAGTGGTGTAGGCTCAAGTTTTGGAAAGCATGAGAGACGGCAATCCGGAAACGGCGATCCGAAACTCGAGCGAAGAACGAAAAGAACGTATAGCGAACCTATCTACAAAGGAGACAAGTTATGGGACGCGCAGTTGGCATTGATCTGGGTACTACCAATTCCTGCATCGCAACTCTTGAAGGTGGCCAGCCCACCGTTATCGTGAACGCCGAAGGCGCTCGCACCACACCGTCGGTCGTGGCATTCAGCAAGTCCGGCGAGATTCTGGTCGGCGAAGTCGCCAAGCGTCAGGCCGTCACCAACGTCGACCGCACCATCAGCTCCGTCAAGCGCCACATGGGCACCGACTGGA
>OICS01000104.1_pt1 | contig 34836 bp, 46 predicted proteins | sample 1581341 | NCBI WGS metagenome assembly OICS01 (sample SAMEA3882550, study PRJEB24775) | human gut metagenome | biome: human-associated habitat; feature: intestine environment; material: feces | place: Netherlands | collected 2009/2010
TCTGGCCATTTTCTTTCAACTTTCTTGCCAGAATCCGCTGCTGGTGCTTGATGTTATCATAGACTCTTGCCAGACTGACAGCGCCATTGTTTCCCTTGTGCAGAAAATAGTGTTCCCCCTCTGCATCATTGAAATGGCTGACATTGACATCGATCCCTGTTTTCTTACCCGTATGCTTGTGAATGTATGGTGGCGTCTCATACTTGTAAGGAACCGCCATGTAGTAATTGCCGTGTTCACGGTAAAAGCTTATCGTTCCAAATTCGGCATTTTTGGGGATTTCAGAAAATCTTATGCTATGCCACTCACCCTTATAAGGTGCTGGGACAGGCAAGGTCAGCTTCCCGTGATTGCCTTCCTTTGCGAGCACCACGCCTTGATTCAACTTAAAGCCTTGACGTTTGGCTTTCTTGGATTGAAAAACGGGGCGTCCGGCACCTCTTTTAACTTTGAGTGCCTTATCTTTGGCAAACTTCTTGAACGCTTTGCCCAAGTCAGCACACGCTTGCTGCAGGATACGAGAAGAAATCTGCTTTTCCCATGACTGTTTGCTTGCCGTAAGCTTTTTCTGAATCAGTGCTGCGGTTGGGTAGTATCTAGATATAAATAAATTCTGCTCTTCAGTAAATTGCCGTTCTTCTTTTGGCTTCTTGAATTCCGCCATAATCTCTGGACTGACTAGCATACGGTATTCCGAATAGGTCGCATCCAGAGTTCTAGGGCCTTATTGTAGCAATAACGGCGATAGTCACACCACTGGTCCAAAACGTGAGCCATAGTAGCATCTGGATATAAACGTCCCGAGTCAATCGACTTTGCCTCCAGCTTCAACTCGATTTTTGCCAATGTCGGCATTTCCCTGGGCTCCTTTACGGCAGCGCAAGCGGCAGGCTTGACCGGGATCGCCAGCACCCCCTACTTTTTGGGGGCTACAGTTTGCTCAGCTGCCTTCTGATGCTCCTGGTCTGTCGGCAATTGGCTGCTAAGAAGTAAAAATAGGAAAACATAGAATAGATAACAAAAAACTTGCCGCACGGCGAGTTTTTTAGTCGAATAAAGTTTGCCAGTTGGCATCCCGGTGCGCGGCAAAGCACATATTCACCTGTTCAGTTGAGTTCTTGTTTTCTGCCAAAGGCGGCAGGTCATCTTCCTTAAACCAGGCCGCCTGGCTGGTTTCGGAGTTGGCCTGGAATTCCCCACCTAAAGACTGGCAGAGATAATAGATGTCGGTAATCCCGTAAGGGTGAATGGAGCCATGGTGCTTGAAGTGGTCTTGAACAGCGATAATTTTGACCGGTTTGACAGTTAAGCCTGACTCTTCCCAGCACTCCTTGATGCAGTTGTCAGCTGGAGACTGGTCGACGTCACACCAACCGCCGGGCAGGGACCAATGCCCTTCTTTTTCCTGGACCAGGAGAATCTGGTCATCCTTGAAAATGGCCGCCCTGGTAGCGATTTTCGGAGTCTGGTAGCCAATTTCATTGCAAAAGAGCTCTTTGACCTTGTCATAACTGACCGCGCTTTTTTCCGCCAGCATTTCCGCGGCTATTTCCCGCAGGCGGCTGTAGCGCTCCGTGTCAAAAACATCCTTGCTGTAGGCCAGGCCGGTCTGCCCGATCGCTTGGATTTCCATGGCCCAGTCAATCAATTTGTCGCCTTTTTTCATCATGCCCTCTCTTCCTTCTGCTGTAATTGTTCCTACCTTAATTATAGTCAAAGGGAAAATTTTTTTGCGCAAGAAAGCAGATCCGGAGATCCGCTTTCTTGACTATCTTTAATCTCAATTATTTGACGTAGGCTTCCTTGAAGTCCCAGTTGCCCCGGTTGTAGACCGCGTTCTTGACACTGGTCCGGACCAACATGACGCTGGTTGAGTAGTAGAGCGGGCAAATGCCGGCATCGTTTAAGAGGATGTCTTCAGCCTTGCTCATGTCGCTCCAGCGCTGGCTGGCAGACGTGGTGGTCTTGGAGTCAGCAATCAGCTTGTCGTATTCGCTGTTTGACCATTGCCCGTCGTTTTGGCTGTTGCCAGTCGTAAACAGGTCCAGGAAGGAGATTTGGTCAGCGAAGTCGGCGATACAGTCGATCAGGCCCAGCTGGAAATTGTGGCTGGCCAGGCGGTTCAGCAGGGTCTTGAATGGCACGCTGTTAACTTCCACCTTAACCTGCGGCAGGGTCGCTTCAATGTTGGACTGGATTGATTCTGCCGTCTTCTCGGCACTGTCCGTGTCACTGGAGATCAAGGTCAGCTTAATCTTGCTCTTCTCTTGCCCAGTTCAGCCAGGCCCTTGGCCAGGTACTGCTTGGCCAGCTTCTTATTACCGTCCTTCGGGTAGAGGCTCTTTGCGCTGCTGGAGATCAAGCTAGTGTAATCTTTACCGTTGACCTTGGTCAAGTCCTTGGAGGTCAAGGTGTTGGCTGGCTGGCTGGCCCCGCCGTCGATGGTAGAAACCAGGCCCCCGCAAGCCCCCGCGGTCAATTGCCAGTGACAGGGCCTTGCGGATGTTGGCGTTCTTGACGTATTCGTTGCCGCTCTTGCCCTGGCCGAATGTCATGTAGTAGGTCCCCCGCCTTGCGGCAGCAAGGTGAAGGCCTTATCGCTCTTCAGCTGCTTGATTTGTGAAGAATCAAGGGAAGTAGCGTCCAGCTTCTTAGCCTGGTAGAGGTTGTAGGAGGTCGTGGTTGATTTTTGTACGCTCCAGTTGATCTGGTTCATCTTGACCTTGCTCTTGTTCCAGTAGTACTTGTTCTTGACCATCTTCCAAGACAGGTTGGACCCGGTCCAGCCCTTTTGGATGTAAGGGCCGTTGTAGACCAGGTACTTGGAAGCTGTCCCGTACTTGGAGCCATAGTTCTTAACGGCTTTTTCATTTTGCGGGAAGAAGACCGCGAAGCACATCAGATTGTTGAAGTAAGGGATCCGCCGTTCCAGGGTCACGACCAGCTTGTACTTGCCAACCGCTTTGATCCCCAGGCTCGTTGCCGGCTTCTTGCCAACTACGATCTTGTCAGCATTCTTGATGCCAGAGAAGAGGTATGAGTATTCTGATTCAGTCTTCGGGTTGACTGTCCGCCGCCAGGAGTAGACAAAGTCCTGGGCCGTCACCGGATCCCCGTTGGACCACTTGTCGTTCTTTCTCAAGGTAAAGGTGTAAGTTTTACCGTCTTTGGAAACTTTTTCAAAGGTTGCCAGGCCGGGAGTGATCTTTGAGTCCTTGCCCAGTCGGTACAGGCCTTCAAAGGTGTTGGAGATCTGGGTAAAGGAAACTGAGTCGGTCGCTTTTGACAGGTCCATGGTCGGAATTTCAGCACCAGCTGACCAGTTCAGAGTTTTTTGGCAGATGAACTTGCCTTTGAAGAGCCACATGCCGTTAACGCGAGTGCCGCCAGGCAGACGCAGGCTGTGCTTGACCTAAGTTTTTCGGAATTCTCATTGTCTTGTCCCCTGCTTTCACATCTTTGTAATCACTAGTTAATTTTTAAGCTTGTACTCATTGTATTTTCATTTTGCAGCATATGCAAGGACTTGTCTTTCTTTTTCCGGGAAACTCTTAATTTTGGAAGTTTTCTGTCCGACACGGATTTACTTTATTCAGTTGGTCTAGACTTATGCTTAATTTTCTTATGTGGATAAGCTGGGGAGAAAAATTGGTCTGCTCAGTCAATTCCTTGAAATACAATCCTTGGTGCTCAACCAGACTCTCTACTTCTTCCCGCAACTGCCCCTTAAGGTTAAAGAAAATTGTACTAAAACCATCTTCAATCCGCATAAGCGAAAAATCATTCTCCTGCTTAAGCAAGATATTTAAGCTGCCGTAATTGTCAATCACCATAGTATCGATGAATTTCTCCCAACCGCTCTAAGCCAATGTTTCGTAGGTTCTTGTTTTTCAGATCGGGGTAAAGGGCATTAGACACTGCTTCATCTAAGTAGACATATGACTCGTGCTAGTACATCAGCGCGAAGGCAATAAATTTTATTTTTTCTGCAAATCGCGGCTTAAAGTGTACGTTTAAATACATCTCTAGTTCTGCATAATCTTCATTTTGAAAAGTAAACGGAACAAAATCAGCAAAATACTTGTCTGATTGCTAGTCAATCAAGTGATCAATAAGATCAACGGCATTGTCATAATTCATGGGCAAAACTCCACTGTTCATTACATTATATTTTGATCTATAGATTACTTACTATTCATTAATCTACAGAGTTCCAAAACACCTAAAAGCAGACTAAACCCTCCTAAAATCAAGTAGTCATATGTCGAATTAGAGCTTTCTGTCCGTACCGTTAATCTTGCGGCAGACCACCCCGTAAAAAATATAAATATAAACGCTAATATGCTTCTGGCAACTTTACTAGTCAAGATTTTTTATGCAGAAAAAAAGCACCAGCAAGATGCTGATGCTTTAAATCTCTTGGATTCGATATGATCTGTTGTGACCATATGTGACCATTTGAAGTCTCGAAACCGCTGATCTGATGCCGTTCTTGACGATCCAGATTAACGCTTTGAGAATTGTGAAGCCTTGCGGGCCTTCTTCAGACCTGGCTTCTTTCTTTCCTTCATTCTTGGGTCACGAGTCAAGAAGCCGGCCTTCTTCAGTGGACCACGGAAGTCTGGGTCTACTTCAAGAAGGGCACGGGCGATACCATGACGGATCGCACCGGCTTGACCTGAGAAACCACCACCGTTAACGTTAACGATAACGTCGTATTGGCCTTCAGTTTCAGTCAAAGTCAAAGGTTGCTTAAGGTCCTTAACCAAGATTGGCAATGGAATGTAGTCAGCAACATCCTTGTTGTTAACAGTGATCTTACCATCGCCTGGTACTAAACGAACGCGAGCTACGGCGTCCTTACGACGACCAGTACCTGCATATGCAACTTGTTGTGCCATCTAAACTACCTCCTAGATCAAATTGTTAATGTCTAACTTTTCAGGCTTTTGCGCTTCGTGCTTGTGTTCTTCACCAGCATAAACGTGCATCTTCAAGAATTCTTGGTGGCCAAGAGTGTTCTTTGGAAGCATACCCTTAACTGACAATTCAACCAATTTAACAGGGTTCTTGGCAAGCAATTCGCCAGCTGATACAGACTTCAAGCCGCCACGGTATTCTGAGTGGTGGTAGTAGATCTTGTCAGTTGCCTTCTTACCAGTCAGCTTTAACTTAGAAGCGTTAACGATGATGACGTTGTCACCAGTGTCAACGTTTGGGGTAAATTGAGGCTTGTTCTTACCTCTAAGGATAGTAGCAACAGCAGTTGAAAGACGACCCAATGAAACATCAGTAGCGTCAATCAAGTACCACTTACGTTCAATTTCACTAGTCTTTGCTAATGGTGTAGTACGCAATGTAAATTCCTCCGTTTAATTCGTAGTTTGAATACAATAAGTTTCCGGGGCCTACCGTGGACAAACATACTTTTATATCATATGTCCTAAATACCAAAATGTCAATTATAAATCAAGGTCGAGCCGATATTTTCTTGGCACTTCCTCGTAAAAGACATGGTAGAGGTACAAGCCGCAGGCCTGGGCGGTCTGCTGGACCTCCAGTCGGTTCTTGGCCGCGATCACCCGCTTTAAGTCGTGCACCGGCCGGCGGCCATTGCCGATCTCCAGCAAAGTGGCCACCAGGATCCGGACCATGTTGTACAAAAAGCCGGTCGCGATAAAGTCCATGATCACTTCGTTGTTTTCTTCATCCAGGGCCACGTTGACATAGTACATGTCCCGGACTTTATCCTCAATCTGCCCGCCGCTGGCCGCGAAACTGGTAAAATCATGCCGGCCCAGGAGGTCCTTGGCGGCTTCTTGCATCTTTTCCACATCTACCGGATATGGGTAGTGTCCTGTGTAAAAACGCTTAAAGGGGTTTACGAAGCCGTCCAGGCTGACCCGGTAGCGGTACCACTTCCCCTTGACGGAAAAACGGGAGTGGAAATCTTTATCCACAATTTCACAGTCAGTAAAAACCATATCCATCGGCAGCTGGGAATTTAGGGCCTTGATCATGTTGGCTGCCGGAATTTCCCTGCCTGGATAGTCAAAGTGGATTACCTGCCCGACTGAGTGGACTCCGGCATCAGTCCGGCCTGACCCGAAGACCCGGACCTCCTGGCCCTTAGTCATCTGCTTGAGAATCTCCTCTACCGTCCCTTGAATCGTTCTTTGCCCCGGCTGGGACTGGAAGCCATGAAAGTCATGGCCGTCATAGGACAATGTCAATTTGTATCTGCTCGTCATCAATGCTTCCTTGTCGTGATCATCAAAATTGTCAACAGCAGGCAGTAGGCTACTGGAATCAAGTCCACCTTACTCCATTCCAGGATCCGGTAGCGGGTCCGGCCCTCACTGCCCTTGTAGCCCCGGGATTCCATGGCTGTGGACAAGTCCAGGGCCACTTCCAGAGAATCGATAAAAAGCGGCACCAGCATCGGGACAACTGACTTGGCCCGCTTGACCAGGCCGCCGTCGTTAAAGTCGGCACCCCGGGACCGCTGGGCATTCATGATCTTGACCGTCTGATCAAACAAGGTCGGCACGAAGCGCAGGGCGATCGAAATCACCAAACTAATCATGCCCACGTTGACCTTGAAGAGCTTGAGCGGCGTCAGCATCCATTCCATGGCATCCGCGATTTCCAGGGGCTTGGTCGTCACCGTCATCACTGTTGACACCAGAATGATCATGGCAAAACGGATTAAAACGTACAAACCATTGATCAAGCCCTCGCTGGACAGGGTTAATATCCACCAGTGCCAGTAGACTTTTCCACCGGCCATGAAGAAGGTCTGCAGAAGGGAGGTGAAAACAATCATCCAAATCATTGGCTTGACCCCGTCCCAAAAAACTCTGGCCTTCAGTCCCGTCGCGAAAACGTAGGCCAGGCCGAAGATGCTGATCACCAGATAGCTGACCCAGTTGTTGGCCAGGAAGATCATGATGATAAAGTAAAAAGTCGTCAGCAGCTTGGTCCGCGGGTCTACCCGGTAGACAAAGGTCGTCCCCGGCAGGTAGCGGCCGATAATAATCTTACTCATGCTCTCCCCCCTTCAAGCTTTGCTTGATCGCGTCCGCCAGCTCCGGCATGGTTAAAGGCTGGCCCGGCAGCTTTAAGCCAGCCGCCTCAAGTTTTGCGGCAAAACGGGCGCTGCGGGGTTCAGCCAGGTGGTGTTTTTGCAGCCATTCACTGTCTTTGAAGACTTCCTTAGGGCTGGCATGCTTGATCAAGCGGCCATGCTCCAAAGCCAGGACGTCGTCGGCGTAATCTGCCACGTCATCCATGTTGTGGGTTACCAAAATCACCGTATGCCCGGCTGCCTGATAGTCCTTAAACAGCTGCATCATTTCCAGCCGCCCCATTGGGTCCAGGCCAGCTGCCGGCTCATCTAAACAGATGATCTCCGGCTCATAGGCCAAAACCCCAGCCAGGGCCACCCGCCGCATCTGCCCGCCGGACAGGTCGAATGGCGAATGCTCAATCAAGTCATCTTTCAGACCCACCTTTTTAAGCCATTTTAAGGCCGCCTCACGGGCCTCATCTTCACTGAAGCCAAAGTTCCTTGGCCCATACTCAACGTCCTTTAGAACCGTGTTTTCGAAGAGCTGGGCCTCTGGAAACTGAAAGGCCAGGCTCACCTTGCGGCGCAGGTCCTTCAAGCCCTTGTTGCCAGTCTCCGGGGTGATGGTGTAGCCCGCGATTTCGATCTTGCCACTGGTGGGCTTTAACAGCGCGTTAAAGTGCTGCATTAGGGTCGACTTGCCGCTGCCCGTATGGCCAACCAGAGCGATGAACTTCCCCTCTTCCAGGCTGAAATTCAGCTGGTCCAGGCCGATCGCCTCCAGTGGTGAGCCAGGGCTGTAGACATAACTTACATTTTCGAATTTAATTGCCATAAGCTCTGAACCAACTTTTCATCATCATCAATTTCATCCGGGAGCACAATCCCCCGTTCCTTCAAGAGCTGCTTGAGCCGGTAGACAAAGGGAATATCCAGGCCGATCCGCTTCAGCATCTCCACCTTGGGAAAAATTTCCTCCGGCTTACCTTGGTCTAGCAGATGGCCGTCGTCTAAGACCAAAACCTGGTCAGCCCCCGCGGCTTCTTCCAGGTCGTGGGTGATGGAAATAACCGTCAAGTTATTGTCTTCCTTGATCTTCCGAACCAGGTCCAAGATCTGCTCCTTGCCTTCCGGGTCCAGCATGGAGGTCGATTCATCCAGGATGATGACCTGGGGCTTGACTGCTAGGATGCCGGCGATCGCTACGCGCTGTTTCTGCCCCCCTGAGAGGTTGCTGGGCTCGCTGTCAGCATAATCAGCCATACCAACGTCAGCGACCGCCTGAGCGACGATTTTCAGCATTTCCGGCCGGGGCACTGCCCGGTTCTCCAAGCCAAAAGCAACATCGTCACTGACCGTGGCCCCGACAAACTGGTTGTCAGGATTCTGGAAGACAATGCCGACCTTCTCTCTGACTTCCCAAACCGTGTCAGCCCCCAGCTTGACCCCGTCAACTGTAATAGAGGACTTATCCAAATCATCTGGGGCCAGCAGGCCATTGATCAATTTAGAGACCGTTGACTTGCCGCTGCCGTTATGCCCGATCAGCGCCGTCCAGCTTCCCCGCTCAATCGCAAAAGAGAGGTCAGACACAGCTGGCCGCGGACTGTCCGGGTAAGTAAAAGTCACATGGTCAAAAGAAATAATATTGTCGCTCATCGCGTCACCACCTATTTGCTCATTTCCTTCTATTGTATCAAGCCAGGGTAAAAAAGCGCAAAAAAAAAAATCATCCATGAAGAGGGATGATATCGAACCATCTAAGCTAGACTAAGGTTTCCCCATCATCATCGCGCTTATTCTCGCTTTCATGAATAATTTCAAAAAGTATTAAATTTGCAGCTTGAGAATTAAACCAATTCCAAAACTACCATAGGAGCTGCGTCACCCTTACGAGGAACTGCCAGCTTCATGATCCGGGTGTAACCACCGTTACGGTCCTTGTAACGAGGAGCTACGTCGCTGAAGAGCTTTTGAAGTGCTGACTTAACAACTACTTCGTCGCCTTCTTCGTGGATATCAGCGATTTCGTTACGTACAAAAGCAGCAGCCTTTCTTCTTGCAGCCAAGTCACCGCGCTTGCCTAAAGTGATCATCTTTTCAGCAGTGCGACGTACTTCCTTAGCGCGAGCTTCAGTAGTGACGATGCGTTCGTTAATGATCAATTGGGTAGTCATTTCACGGAGCATAGCTTTTCTTTGACTACTGTCCCAACCTAATTTACGGTATGACATTAATGTGCCTCCTTTATTGCAGACTAGTCTTCTTGACGAAGTGAAAGACCCAGGTCTGCCAATTTATTCTTAACTTCTTCCAATGATTTACGTCCCAGGTTGCGTACCCGCATCATTTCTGCTTCTGACTTAACAGTCAAGTCTTGCAGGGTGTTGATGCCAGCCCGCTTCAAGCAGTTGTATGAACGAACTGAAAGGTCCAGGTCCTCGATAGTCATTTCGAGTTTCTTTTCCTTTTGGTCGTTCTCCTGTTCTACCATAACTTCGCCGATTTCGGCAGCAGCGTCAGCTGATTCGAAGGCCTTGAAGTGTTCGACCAGAACACGGGCGGCAAAGTTGAGGGCGTCATTCGGAGCGATTGAACCATTTGTCCAAATTTCCAGGGTAAGCTTGTCAAAGTCTTCTCTCTTACCAACCCGGGTTGATTCAACTTGGTAGTTGACCTTTTCGATTGGTGAGAAAAGTGAGTCAACTGGAATGTCGCCGATGGACATTTCAGCAGTCTTGTTTTCGCTGGCTGGTACGTAGCCCCGGCCGTTGCAGACATCAATCCACATGTGCAGGTGGCCACCTTGAGCGATGGTACAAATGTATTGGTCAGGATTCAAGACTTCAACATCAGCATCAGCCTTCAAATCTTCAGCAGTTACCGTAGCTGGACCTTCAACATCGAGTTCGATCGTCTTTACTTCTTCAGTGTAGGCCCGGAGTTCAAGCTTCTTCAGGTTCAAGATGATCTTGGTTACGTCTTCTTTAACACCGGGAACAGTAGTGAATTCGTGCAAGATACCATCGATCTTCACCTTCACCAAACCGGTCCCTGGGACAGAAGTCAGCAAAACCCGACGCAGTGAATTACCTAAGGTAGTACCAAACCCACGCTCCAGCGGTTCAACGACAAACTTACCGTAACTGTCTTCTTGATCCACGACGGTAATATTTGGTTTTTTAAATTCAATCATTACTGGGCCCCTTTCAAAACGCACGTCTCAAAGTAAGATTTTATTAAACACGACGACGCTTTGGTGGTCTAGAACCGTTGTGAGGTACTGGAGTAACGTCACGGATTGAAGTAATTTCCAGACCAGCAGCTTGCAGAGCACGGATTGCTGATTCACGACCAGAACCTGGGCCCTTAACTGATACTTCGATGTGCTTCATACCTTGGTCAATTGCGCTCTTAGCAGCAGCTTCAGCAGCCATTTGCGCAGCAAATGGAGTAGACTTACGGCTACCCTTGAAACCCAAAGCACCAGCTGAAGACCAGGCCACGGCGTTACCTTGAACGTCAGTAATCATAACTAAAGTGTTGTTAAACGTTGAGTGAATGTGAGCCACGCCACTTTCAACGTGCTTCTTCACACGACGCTTATGAGCAGTTTTCTTTGCAGGCATCAATAAACCTCCTTATATTATTTTGGGATTAACGGCTTCTCTTAGCACCCTTACGAGTACGTGCGTTGTTCTTGGTGTTTTGACCACGAACTGGAAGACCGCGACGATGACGGATACCACGGTATGAACCGATATCAACAAGACGCTTAATGTTCATGCTTACTTCACGACGCAAGTCACCTTCAACACGGTACTTGTCGACTTCTGCACGAAGCTTTTCTTGTTGTTCTGGGGTCAAGTCCTTTGAACGAACGTCTTCAGATACACCGGCTGCTGCACAGATCTCTTGTGCAGTGTGTTCACCGATACCGTAAATGTAAGTTAAAGCGATAACAATTCTTTTATCTCTTGGTAAGTCAACACCAGCAATACGTGCCATAGAATGCACCTCCTACTTTCTAAAATTAACCTTGACGTTGCTTGTGCTTTGGATTTGCAGGGCAAATAACCATAACACGACCATGTCTCTTAATGACCTTGCAATGTTCGCACATTGGCTTAACAGATGGTCTAACCTTCATGTTTGCCTCCGTTTTTATTTAATAAACCGATACGTAATTCTACCTTTAGTCAAGTCATATGGAGACAGCTCCACAGTGACCCGGTCGCCAGGCAGGATCCGAATGTAGTGCATTCTGATCTTGCCGGAAACGTGAGCCAAAATAGTGGCACCGTTTTCCAATTCGACTTTAAACATAGCATTAGGTAAGGTATCAACTACCTTACCTTCTACTTCAATGACATCATCTTTTGCCAAAGTTGCCCCTCCGCAATCAAAACAGTCATACTTCGAAATTATAACATGTTCGAAAAAATTTGCAAATTCTTTTGGCTAATCCTTGCTCAGGATAGCGTCGATATCTGCAAAAACTTTTTCAGGTGCTTGTTCGCCGTTTACAGTAGCGAGCAAGCCCTTCTTGTCATAGTACTCCTTCAATGGAGCGTTCATCTTTTCGTTAACTTCCAGCCGGTTCTTGACAACTTCAGGCTTGTCGTCTTCACGTTGATAGAACTCGTGGCCGCCGCAGCGGTCGCAAGTCCCTTCGACCTTAGGTTTCTTTGAAAACTTGTTGTAAGTTGCGCCGCAATTCTTGCACATGAACCGTGCAGATAAACGATCGATTAAAGTCTCTTCCTTGACATCGATTGCGATGACGTTGGTCAGCTGCTTGTTCAAGCGGGTAGTGATTTCGTCGAGCAATTCTGCCTGGTTAGTCGTTCTCGGGAAACCGTCAAGAATGAAACCATTCTTAACGTCGTCTTGACCGAGACGTTCTTCAACCAACTTAGCAGTTACTTCGTCTGGAACCAAATCGCCCTTGTCGATGTAAGACTTGGCTTCCAAGCCTACTGGAGTCTTGTTAGCCATAGCTTCTCTAAACATATCACCGGTTGAAATGTGAGCCAAGTGATACTTGTCAACGATTTGTTCAGATGCAGTACCCTTGCCTGCGCCTGGCAGACCAAGAAGAATCAAATTAATCATATTTTTTCACCTATCTAATAAATCCGGCATATTCACGCTTCATCAACAAACCGTTGATTTGCCGTGACAATTCCAGAACAACCCCGATAACAATCAACAAGCTGGTCCCACCCAAGCCAATTGAACTTGGCAGGTCCCAGATGTTGGTTGCAAGCTGTGGAAGCAAAGCAACCAAACCCAGATATACGGACCCGACCGTTGAAAGCTTCAGCAACATTGAACTCATATATTTCTCAGTGTCCTTACCTGGCCACACGCTAGGAATATATGCACCCTGCTTTTGTAAGTTTTCCGCCAGCTTCTCAGGATTTACCTGAACGAAGGCATAGAAGAAAGTAAATAGAATGATCAAAAGGGTGTAGATAATTGCACCAGGGGTCGTCTGCAAGCTAAAGATATTCGATAAGACCTGATACCAAGTCGTGTCGCCGTACTTGCCTTGGAAAGCCATCAAAATCGTGGCTGGCGTAACGATGAACGAACTGGCGAAGATAACTGGAATAACGCCGGAGACGTTAACCTTTAATGGTAGAAAACTTTCTGATCCACTGGTCGTCGCTCTTCTCGTATATTGAATCGGAATACGACGATCAGCTTGTTCAACCCAGGTAACGAATTTCGTTACCAATAAAATTGCGACAATAAGCGCAACGAAGAACGCAACTCCTTGCCAGCGATCACTTGCACTGTTGTTGATCACCTGATCTTGGAAGACTTGGTAAAGTCCGCCTGGCAGACGGGCAATGATCCCAGCAAAGATAATTACTGAAACCCCATTGCCTAAACCCTTATCGGTAATTTCATCACCCAGCCAAGTTAACAGGAAGGTACCAGCTGTCATGATCATACCGATTTCGAAGTAGGTTTGCCAAGTTTGAGTCTTAACCAGACCGAAGGAAGACAAGGCGTTAAAACCTAATGTAATCCCCACACTCTGGACAAAAGCAACAAACAGCGTTAAATACCGGGTAACCTGGTTGGTTTTGCGCCGGCCAACTTCCCCTTGCTTGCCCCATTCGACAAGCGTTGGTACGATGTCCATCTGCAACAGTTGGATAACAATTTGCGCAGTGATATATGGTGATACCCCCAATGAGAAGATGGAGTAGTTGTCCAAGCCACCACCGGAAACCGTATCTAACACGGAAACAAGTCCCGTATTAGCAACTGTTGTCAGAGCCTTCGCATTTATCCCCGGAACTGTAATATTTGCACCAAGTCGGTAAATTACAAGGATAAACAAAGTATAGAAAAGCTTATTTCTAATTTCCTTATCCTTGAAGGCGTTCTTCAAGGTTGAAAACATTAGATCACCTCTACAGTGCCGCCAGCTGCTTCGATCGCGCTCTTAGCAGCTTCAGAAACCTTGTTAACCTTTACAGTCAACTTAACGTTCAAGTCGCCGTTGCCAAGTACCTTGACACCTGACAATTGCTTCTTAACCAAGCCCTTAGCCTTCAAAGCTTCGAAGTCAACTACGCTGCCTTCTTCGAACTTGTTCAAATCTGCAAGGTTAACAATTGCGTATTCCTTGCGGTTGATGTTCTTGAAACCACGCTTAGGCATAGTTCTGAACAATGGCATTTGACCACCTTCAAAACCTAAACGGGTGTTACCGCCGGAACGTGCGTGTTGACCCTTTTGACCACGACCTGAAGTCTTACCGAAGCCACTTGAAGTACCACGGCCGACACGCTTTCTAGCGTGGCGTGAACCTTCGGATGGGTGTAATTCATTAAGTTTCATTAAATTGGACCCTCCTTGATTTATTTGTTAACTTCTTCAACAGAAATTAAGTGAGCGATTTTCATCAGCGCGCCACGAGTTGCAGCGTTGTCTGGTTGGACAACAGTACTGTTGATCTTGCCTAAGCCGAGAGCTTTAACAACTTTTCTTTGTTCAGGCAGACGGTGGGCAACACTTCTAATTAAAGTAATCTTTAAATCTGTCATCTATAATCTCCCTAATCTTGCAAGCTCTTAGCTGATTCACGAAGCTTCAGAACGTCTTCGCGAGTCTTCAACTTTTGCAGGCCATCGATAGTGGCCCGGATAACGTTGATTGGAGTGTTTGAACCCAAAGACTTGGAAGTAACGTCGCCGATACCAGCCATGTCCATAACGATACGTACGGCACCACCAGCTGCAATACCTGAACCGGCTTCAGCTGGCTTAAGCAGAACGTTACCTGAGCCGTAGTGGCCAAGTACTTCGTGAGGAATAGTAGTACCAACAGTTGGAACTGAGATCATGTTCTTCTTGCCGGCTTCGACTGCTTTACGGATAGCTTCTGGAACTTCAGTTGCCTTACCAGTACCAAAGCCAACGTGACCCTTCTTGTCACCAACGACAACTAAGGCAGCAAATCTTTGACGGCGACCACCCTTAACAACCTTGGTAATCCGGTTGATAGCGACCAATTGATCTTCGATGTCGTCCTTGTTTCTACGATTTTTTGAATCGTTTCGGTTTGCCATATGTTAATCTCCTTTCCTAGAATTCTAAGCCGTTTTCACGAGCTGCGTCAGCCAAAGCTTTTACACGACCGTGGTAGATGTAACCACCTCTGTCGAAGACAACTTCAGTGATGCCCTTGGCTTTACCAGCTTCAGCAATGGCCTTGCCAACTGCTTGAGCTTGTTCCACCTTGGTAGCATCCTTTGAAACGGACTTATCTAAAGTTGAGGCACTTGCAAGCGTGACACCCGCTACGTCATCAATCAATTGAGCGTAGATGTTAGTGTTTGAACGGAAAACACTCAAGCGTGGGCGCTCAGCAGTACCAGAAATCTTACCGCGAACACGTCTGTGGCGCTTTAAGCGCAACTTGTTTTTATCTGGTTTTGAAATCACAATTTCACCTCAAAATTTATTTTCTATTACTTACCAGTCTTACCTTCCTTGCGGCGAACGACTTCATCAGCGTAACGGATACCCTTGCCCTTGTAAGGTTCAGGTGAACGTACGGCGCGAATTTCCGCAGCAAATTGGCCGACTACTTGCTTTGAGATACCTTCAATAGTAACGTCAGTTGCTGATGAGGTAGTCACAGTAACGCCTTCTGGGGCCTTCATTTCAACTGGGTGTGAGTAGCCAACGTTCAGAGTCAAGACATTGTTCTTGGCAACTGCACGGTAACCAACACCGATCAGCTTCAATTCCTTTTTGTAGCCATTTACGACACCTTCGATCATGTTAGCCAAGTTGGCTCTCATAGTGCCGTGGATAGCCTTGTCATTTTCGTTTGAACGGCTGAAGCGGATTACTCCGTCTTCTTGTTCGAACTTGATGCGTGGGTCGAATTCCCTAGTCAATTCACCCTTTGGGCCCTTAACAGTAATTTCATTACCATTCTTGGTAACAGTGACACTTTCAGGGACGTTAATTACCTTTAAACCAATACGGCTCATTAATTGTTCTCCTTCCTGTCAGAATTACCAAACGTAAGCGATAACTTCGCCGCCGACGTTCTTTTCTCTAGCTTCCTTGTCGGTAAGGATACCAGCTGAAGTAGAAACAATGGCGATACCTAAACCGTTCAAAACCTTTGGCAGGTTGTCAGCCGAAACGTAGTTTCTCAAGCCTGGCTTGGAGATACGCTTCAAACCGGAGATAACACGTTCACCGTTTGGACCGTACTTCAAGGTAATCTTGATTACGCCTTGCTTACCATCTTCAGTTACTTCGTAGTCACGGATGAAACCTTCTTGCTTCAAGATTTCTGTAAGTGACTTCTTAATGTTTGATGCAGGAATTTCTACTGAATCGTGCTTAGCCATGTTGGCGTTTCTGATTCTAGTCAAAAAGTCTGCGATTGGGTCAGTCAATACCATCTATGCTATCCTCCTTACCGATTTACCAGCTGGCCTTCTTAAGACCAGGAATTTGACCTTTGTGTCCCAATTCCTTCAGGCAAATGCGGCACAAACCAAACTTGCGGTAAACAGAGTGTGGACGCCCACAACGTTCGCAGCGAGTGTATTCACGTGAAGAAAACTTTGCAGGACGGTGATTTCTTACCTTTTGTGATGTCTTAGCCATGTATGTCCTCCAAATTACTTAGCAAATGGCATGCCAAATTGAGTCAAAAGTTCACGAGCTTCTTCATCAGTTTGCGCAGTAGTTACGATAACGATATCTAAACCTCTAGTGCGGTTAACCTTATCGAAGTCGATTTCTGGGAAGATCAATTGTTCCTTAACACCCAGAGTGTAGTTGCCCCGGCCGTCAAATGAACGAGTTGAAACACCACGGAAGTCACGAACACGTGGAAGAGATACGTTGATCAGCTTGCTCAGGAAGTCGTACATTCTGTCGCCTCTAAGGGTAACCTTAGCACCGATAGACATACCTTCACGCAAACGGAAGTTGGCGATTGACTTCTTGGCCTTGGTAATCATTGGCTTTTGGCCAGAGATCAGAGTCAATTCTTCAACAGCTTCGTCCAGGTTCTTTGCGTTGGCAACGGCGTCACCAACACCCATGTTCAAAACGATCTTGTCGATCTTTGGTACTTGCATGCTTGAAGTGTAGTTAAACTTCTTGGTCAATGCAGGAACGATTTCTTCGTTGTACTTAGTTGCAAAACTATTAGCCATTAGTGTCCTCCTTCCCTAATTAATCTTTGTTGCTTTCAGCTTTGGCAATAACCTTAACGTTAGAAGCGTGGATTGAACCTTCAGTTTCAACCACACCGCCGTTAGCGTTAGAAGCTGAAGCCTTGGTAGCCTTCTTGATCATGTTAACGCCCTTAACAACCACGCGGTTCTTCTTAACGTTTACGGAAAGGACAGTGCCTTCCTTGCCTTTTTCTGAGCCGGCAATAACTTTTACCTTGTCACCAGTTTTAACGAACATTCGCGCAACTCTCCTTTTACAATACTTCAGGGGCAAGTGAAACGATCTTCATGAAGTCCCCTTCACGAAGTTCACGTGCAACTGGCCCGAAAATACGAGTACCACGAGGGCTCTTGTCAGCGTTGATAATAACTGCTGCGTTTTCGTCAAACTTGATGTATGAACCGTCTTCACGACGAGCGCCTGACTTGGTTCTTACGATAACAGCCTTAACGACGTCACCCTTCTTTACAACACCACCTGGCGTTGCTTGTTTAACAGCCGCGACAACGATGTCACCGATGTTACCGGTCTTACGCTTTGACCCGCCCATAACGCGGATAACAAGCAATTCACGTGCACCGGAGTTGTCAGCTACCTTCAAACGAGTTTCAGTTTGAATCACTATTAAATCCTCCCTTAGCTAATCCGTAAATTAAACAGATTTCTTAACAATGTCAACTAAACGGAAACGCTTAGTACGTGATAATGGACGGGTTTCCATGATACGAACGATGTCGCCTACCTTGGCTTCGTTATTTTCATCCATAGCGTAGTACTTCTTTGAGTAACGAGTACGCTTGCTGTAAACTGGGTGGTTCTTGTAAGTATCAACTACAACAACGATAGTCTTATCCATCTTGTCGGAAACGACACGGCCTTGGTAAACATGGCGGCGGTTTCTTTCGATTGATTCGCTCAAGTTAGTATCTCCCTTCCACTAGTTTTGTTCTAATTCTTTTTCGCTCAAGATAGTCTTGATCCGAGCGATGTTCTTACGGACTTGGCTCAAGCGAGCGGTGTTTTCTAATTGACCGGTAGCTTGTTGGAAACGCAAGTTGAACAATTCTTCCTTGTATTGCTTTTCCTTTGCCAACAATTCATCAGTTGATAATGATCTGATTTCCTTAGTCTTCATTAGTTGCGCCACCTGCTTCCTGGTCTTCTCTCTTCACGAACTTGCACTTAATTGGAAGCTTGCTTGCTGCGAGTCGCATTGCTTCACGAGCAGTTTCTTCTGAAACGCCCCCAATTTCGAACATGATCTTTTCTCTCTTAACTACAGCTACCCAACCTGCTGGTGCACCCTTACCGGAACCCATACGTACACCAACACCCTTAGCAGTGTAGGACTTTTGAGGGAAGATTCTGATCCAAACCTTACCACCACGCTTCATGTAACGAGTCATCGCAACACGGGCAGCTTCGATTTGGCGGTTAGTAATCCAGTGGGATTCAAGTGCTTCAAGACCGTATTCACCAAATGCTACAGTCTTGCCACCCTTGGCAGCACCACGCATCTTACCACGGAATTCACGACGGTGTTTTACACGCTTTGGTACTAAAGGCATTACTTCTTACCTCCCTTTGAACGCTTTGCAGGTTGATTCTTGCGACCTGGCAAAATTTCGCCACGGTTGATCCAAACCTTAACACCGATTTCGCCGTAGGTAGTAAATGCGTTTACCCATGCGTAGTCGATGTCAGCTCTTAAAGTATGAAGTGGAACACTGCCTTCAGTGTGCCATTCACGGCGAGCTATGTCAGCACCGTTCAAACGGCCTGCAGTTTGTACCTTGATACCCTTGGCGCCGGCACGCATTGAACGTTGTGCAGCTTGACGGCTGGCACGACGGAAAGCGATACGAGCTTCAAGTTGACGAGCGATGCCGTCAGCAACAAGCTTGGCTTCGAGATCAGGCTTCTTGATTTCAACAATGTTAATGTGAACTTGCTTGTTAGTCAAAGCGTTGATTTCCTTGTTCAAGGCTTCAACTTCAGCGCCGCCCTTACCGATAACCATACCTGGACGAGCAGTGTGGATAGCAATGTTTACACGGTTAGCAGCACGTTCAATTTCAACGGTAGATACGGAGGCATCCTTCAACTTTTCATCGAGGAACTTTCTGATCCGAAGGTCTTCGTTTAAAGTTTCCTTGTAGCCTCTAGCAGCGTACCATTTAGCTTCCCAGTCGCGGTTAACACCAAGACGGAAACCAATTGGGTTAATCTTTGAACCCATTCAAATACCTCCCTTAATCGTTCAATTCTGAAACAACAACAACTACGTGGCTGGTTCTCTTCATGATTGGAGAAGCTGAACCCTTGGCACGTGGACGGAATCTCTTCAAAGTAGCACCTTCGTTAACATATGCTTCTGATACGTAAAGGTTTGCACTTTCAAGATCATAGTTGTGTTCTGCGTTAGCAACTGCTGAACGCAAAACCTTTTCAACGATTGGGGAAGCAGCTTTTGGCGTAAACTTCAAAATTGCCAATGCTTCAGCAACGCTCTTACCCCGGATCAAGTCTACAACGAGACGAGCTTTTCTTGGGGCGATACGAACAGTTCTTGCTTCAGCTCTAGCTGAACTAATTTGTTCTGCCATTTAATTGTTTCTCCTTCCTTATTACTTGGATGCCTTGTCGTCAGCCTTGTGGCCGCGGAAGGTTCTAGTAGGCACGAATTCACCCAGCTTGTGACCAACCATGTCTTCAGTTACGAAAACTGGAACGTGCTTTCTACCGTCGTAAACAGCGATAGTCAACCCTACGAAAGAAGGGAAAATAGTTGAACGACGTGACCAAGTCTTGATAACTTGCTTCTTTTCCGCGGCTTGTTGCTCGTCAACCTTCTTCAAAAGATGGGCATCTGCAAAAGGACCCTTTTTAATACTACGGCTCATTTAATTACCCCCTTCTCTTACTTACGACCCTTACGGTGACGGATGATTAACTTTTCACTAGCCTTCTTGCTGTCTCTAGTCTTAATACCACGTGACTTCTTGCCCCATGGAGTCATTGGCTGTGGACGGCCGACAGGTGCCTTACCTTCACCACCACCGTGTGGGTGATCGTTAGGGTTCATTACAGAACCACGGGATTGTGGGCGCTTGCCCATCCAACGTGAACGACCAGCCTTACCGATGTTGATCAGCGAGTGTTGTTCGTTACCGACAGCACCGATAGTAGCGCGGCATTCTGAAAGGATTTCACGAACTTCGCCGGATTGCAGACGAACTTGAGTGTACTTGCCGTCAACACCCAAAACTTGAGCTGAAGTACCAGCACTACGTGCGATTTGGCCACCCTTGCCTGGCTTAAGTTCGATGTTGTGAACTTCAGTACCAGTTGGGATATTCTTCAGTGGCAATGCGTTACCAACCTTGATGTCGGCATCTACGCCTGATTCTACCCATGAACCTACAGTCAAGCCCTTAGGAGCCAAGATGTAAGCCTTAGTACCATCAGTGTAGTGCAACAAGGCGATGTTTGCTGAACGGTTTGGATCGTATTCGATTGCGACAATCTTAGCCTTAACGTTGTCCTTAGTACGCTTGAAATCGATGATACGGTATTGTTGCTTGTGACCGCCGCCACGGTGTCTTACAGTAATGTGACCGTATGAGTTACGACCTGCAGTCTTTGACTTAGAAGCAAGCAAAGTCTTTTCAGGCTTTGACTTAGTGATTTCTGCAAAGTCAGAAGAAGTCATATTACGACGACCGTTTGATGTTGGCTTGTAAACTTTAATAGCCAATTGACTGACCTCCTAATTACTTGATTTATTCGTTGTTTTCGTCTTTGAAAATCTTGATGTCGTTTGAATCTTCAGTTAAAGCAACGATAGCCTTTCTGCGACGGGCAATCTTGCCAGTGTAGCGGCCTACGCGCTTTTCCTTGCCGCGAACATTCATGATGTTCACGCTCTTAACCTTAACATCGAAGATTTCTTCAATAGCGTCGCGAACTTGAAGCTTGGTAGCAGTTAAGGCCACGTCGAAAGTGTACTTCTTGCTGTCCATCAAGTCGGCTGACTTTTCAGTGATAACAGGTCTTAAGATAATGTCGCGTGCGTCCATTAAGCCAATACCTCCTCAATCTTCTTAACGTCGTCTTGAGTCAAAACGAGCTTGTCGTAGTTAACGGCGTCTTCAACGTTCAAGCCGTTAACTGGAACAACCTTAACCTTTGGCAGGTTCTTGGCTGAAAGTTGTACGTTCTTGTCGTCTGAAACAACCAGAACCTTGCCTTCAAGCTTCAAGCCGTTCAAGATTGCAACGAAGTCCCTAGTCTTAGGAGCGTCCATAGTCAGCTTGTCCAGAACTACCAAGTTTTGGTCAAGGAGCTTTTGTGACAAGACAGACTTGATAGCCAGCCGGCGTTGCTTTCTTGGCATGCTGTAAGCGTAGGAACGTGGAGTAGGCCCAAAGACAACACCACCGCCGCGCCATTGCGGAGCACGGATTGAACCTTGGCGAGCACGACCAGTACCCTTTTGTCTCCAAGGCTTCTTACCACCACCGCGAACGGCAGATCTGTTCTTCACCTTAGAGGTACCCTGACGCTTGCCAGCTCTTTGTCTGATGATTGCATCAAAGACAACAGCTTCGTTTGGTTCAACGCTAAACACGTTGTCGTTTAAAGTTACTTCACCAGCGTTGTTGCCGTTTTGATCCATAAGTTTGAAATTAGCCATTTGAGTCCTCCTTCCTACTTGCTAGCCTTTGCAGATGACTTAACAACGATCAATGAGTTCTTGGCACCTGGCACGTTACCCTTGATCATCAAAACGTTCTTGTCTGCAACAACTTTTTCTACTACTAAGTTTTCAATAGTAACAGTCTTCACACCCATGTGACCTGGCAACTTCTTGCCCTTTGGCACGCGGTTGATGATTGAACCCATTGAACCCGGAATTCTGTGGTAACGGGAACCGTGAGTTTCAGGACCACGTGATTGGTGGTGGCGCTTGATGTTACCTTGGTAGCCATGACCTCTTGAAGTACCAGTAACGTTGACAACGTCACCTTCCTTGAACGTCTCCACGGTAACTTCTGAGCCGACTTCGTAGTCACTAAGCTCTACTCCGCGGAGTTCACGAATGAAGCGCTTAGGTGAAGTCTTTGCCTTATCAGCATGACCTTTTTCTGGCTTGTTGCTCAAAACTTCACGCTTGTCTTGGTAGCCCAATTGTACAGCTTCGTAACCGTCGTTTTCTACAGTCTTAACTTGCATAACAACGTTTGGAGTTGCTTCAATAACAGTTACTGGCACAAGAACACCATCTTTAGTGAAGATTTGAGTCATGCCAACTTTTCTTCCTAAGATTCCTTTGGTCATGATTACACCTCTTTCTATCTAAAAATTAAAGCTTGATTTCGATGTCTACGCCGCTTGGCAGATCGAGCTTCATCAATGAGTCAACCGTCTTAGGGGTTGGGTTCAAGATGTCGATCAGGCGCTTGTGGGTCCGCATTTCGAATTGTTCGCGTGAGTCCTTGTTCTTGTGTGGTGAACGCAGAACAGTGAACAAAGTTCTTTCAGTTGGAAGCGGAACTGGACCTGAGATTTCAGCACCAGTTCTCTTCGCAGTGTCCACAATCTTAGCACCTGATTCATCGAGAATGCTGTGTTCGTAAGACTTTAGTCTAATACGAATCTTTTCATTTGCCATCTAATTACCTCCTATACGTCTTCTTTAAAAGATGACTAGCTCGGCGAAAATTCCCTGCACAACCACTGTGGCAATGCAGCCTAGTGTGCCGCAACCTTCCGCGTCTAAGCTAACTACAATTTGTACTCAGAGGGCATTTTTCTCTCAAAAGCACTCCATCTAGTATAAGGCCTTAAGCCTTAAATAGCAAGGGTTTAGCCCTATTTTTTCGAAAAAGTTTCCTGGAATTGCTTTCCCTTGGTGGGGAAATTTTCCTTTCCTTTTTAACATATTTCCAGAAGCCAGTTTTTTCTTAAAAATACAAAAAATCCTAGCAAGGACAAGTAATGTCTTTACTAGGATTTCTGTTTTGGTCTAAATCAAGGCTTAGATCATACTAGGAAGCATTAAGCGTTGCCGCCGCGCTTCTTGATGATTTCAGCTTGGATTGACTTAGGACATGGTGAGTAGTGGTCCATAACCATCGTGAAGGTACCACGGCCTTGAGTGGATGAACGCAAGGTAGTTGCGTAACCAAACATTTCTGACAACGGAACCATCGCGTTGATGACCTTGGCACCTGCTCGGTCTTCCATACCTTCCATTTGGCCACGACGAGCAGTGATTGAGCCCATAACGTCACCAAGGTATTCTTCTGGAGCGATGACTTGAACCTTCATGATTGGTTCAAGGATAACAGCGCCGGCCTTTGAAGCAGCGTTCTTCAAAGCCAATGATGCGGCAACCTTGAAGGCAGCTTCACTTGAGTCGACTTCGTGGTATGAACCGTCGTACAGCTTAGCCTTAACGTCGATCAATGGGTAGCCAGCCAGAACACCGTTCTTCATGGCTTCTTGCAAACCAGCGTCAACTGATGGGATGTATTCACGAGGAACTACACCACCGACAATGGCGTCTTCGAATTCGTAGCCCTTGCCTTCGTTTGGAGTAAATTCGATCCAAACGTCACCGTATTGACCCTTACCACCGGACTGACGAACAAACTTACCTTGAGCTTGAGTCGGTACAGTGAAGGTTTCACGGTAGGCAACTTGTGGTTCACCGATGGTTGCTTCAACGTTGAATTCACGCTTCATACGTTCAACCATGATGTCCAGGTGAAGCTCACCCATCCCGGAGATCAAAGTTTCACCAGTTTCTGGGTTAGTTTCAGCCCGGAAAGTCGGGTCTTCTTCAGTCAGCTTTTGCAAAGCAACATCCATCTTGTCCCGGTCAGCCTTTGACTTAGGTTCAACTGAAACTTGGATAACTGGAGCTGGGATGTCCAGGCTTTCCAGAATCAATGGGTGAGCTGGGTCAGTCAAAGAGTCACCAGTAGTGGTGTCCTTCAAACCGATGGCACCAGCGATGTCACCTGAGAAGACTTCTGGGATTTCAGTACGTGAGTTGGCGTGCATTTGCAGCAAACGACCAACACGTTCACGTTGGTTCTTTGAAGCGTTCAAAACATAAGAACCTGATTCCAATGAACCAGTGTAGACACGGATGAAAGTCAAACGACCAACGAATGGGTCAGTGGCGATCTTGAAGGCCAAAGCTGCAAATGGCTTGTTGTCGTCAGCCAGCAATTCAACTTCGTTGCCTTCCTTGTCGTGGGCGATGTAAGGCTTAACGTCAAGTGGTGATGGCAGGTAGTCAACAACACCGTCAAGCATCATTTGCACACCCTTGTTCTTGAAGGCTGAACCAGCAAATACTGGGAAGGCCTTCAAGTCCAAAGTTGCCCGGCGCAAGGCCGCCTTAAGTTCTTCGTTGGAGATTTCTTCACCGCCAAGGAACTTTTCCATAATGTCGTCGTCAACTTCAGCGATCTCTTCGATCATTTCTTCACGACGGCTTTCGGCTTCTTCCTTGTATTCGTCTGGAACTGGAATAGTTTCCCATTTTGCGCCCAGCTTGTCTTCGTCGTAGACGTCGGCAACCATGTCGAACAAGTCGATAACGCCTTCGAATTGGTCTTCAGCACCGATAGGCATTTGAACGGCGATAGCGTTAGCGTTCAAACGTTCGTGCAGACTCTTAACTGAGAAGTCGAAGTTGGCACCGATCTTGTCCATCTTGTTAACGAAGACGATCCGCGGAACACCGTAGTTTTCAGCTTGACGCCAAACGTTTTCAGTTTGTGGTTCAACACCTGATTGTGCGTCCAGAACAGTTACGGCACCGTCAAGGACACGCAGGGAACGTTCAACTTCGATAGTGAAGTCGACGTGTCCTGGGGTATCGATGATGTTGATCCGGTGGTCCTTCCATTGCGCAGTAGTGGCTGCGGAAGTGATCGTGATCCCACGTTCCTTTTCTTCTTCCATCCAGTCCATTTGGGAGTCACCTTCGTGAGTTTCACCAATCTTGTGGATCTTACCAGTGTAGTAAAGGATACGTTCAGTAGTAGTAGTCTTACCGGCGTCGATGTGGGCCATGATACCGATGTTGCGAGTCTTCTCTAATGAGAATTCACGTTTGTTAGCCATAATTTTCTATCTCCTTAGATAACGAGCACTGGATTAGAAACGGTAGTGAGCGAAGGCACGGTTAGCTTCTGCCATACGGTTCACGTCTTCACGCTTCTTAACAGCTGAACCAGTGTTGTTTGAGGCATCGATCAATTCGTTTGCCAGACGTTCATCCATAGTGTGTTCGTTACGCAGGCGGGAGTATGAAACCAGCCAACGCAATGCCAAAGTAGTTTGTCTTTCTGGACGAACTTCTACAGGAACTTGGTAGTTAGAACCACCGATACGGCGAGCCTTAACTTCCAAAACTGGCTTAACGTTGTTCATGGCTTCTTCAAAGACGTCCATTGGTTCCCTGCCAGTCTTGTCCTTGATGATGTCAAAAGCATCGTACAAGATTGATGAAGCTTGAGCTCTCTTACCATCCTTCATCAAGTGGTTGATCAGCTTAGTAACCAGCTTTGAGTTGTAAACTGGGTCTGCTAAAACGTCTCTCTTTGAAACATGACCTTTTCTTGGCATTATTTAAGTCCTCCTTTAACCCTTCTTAGCGCCGTACTTGGAACGAGCTTGCTTTCTGCCGTCAACACCAGCAGTGTCAAGGGCACCACGAACGATGTGGTAACGTACACCAGGAAGGTCCTTTACACGGCCCCCACGGATCAGGACAACTGAGTGTTCTTGCAAGTTGTGGCCTTCACCTGGGATGTAGGCAGTAACTTCAGTCAAGTTTGAAAGACGTACACGGGCGTACTTACGCAAAGCTGAGTTAGGCTTCTTTGGTGTCATAGTACCGACACGAGTCGCAACCCCACGCATTTGTGGTGCTGGATTGAAGACTTGTTCCTTCTTCATGCTGTTGTAGCTGTAGTTCAAGGCTGGTGACTTTGACTTAGTAGTCTTTGAGTGACGGCCTTTTCTAACCAATTGATTAATGGTTGGCATTAACTAGTTCCTCCTAAATTTATATATCATTTTGTTCACATATCCGGGAGTTTCTTTTTTGCCTCGCGGAGTAATCTTCAAAACATACATCTGTTAGTATACTCCATTTGCCAGCTAATGCAAAGCTTTTTTTCAAGAATTTCCAGCCTGGAAAAAGCTGCGCTTTTTCACTCGATGACAGCGTTTTCTATCTATGCTAAGATTGATTTTAGGCGAAAAATATTAATTTGTTGTTAGTAGAAAAGAAAAAATGAGGTGAAAAAATGATCAAATTAGTTGCTATCGACACTGACGGCACCCTGCTCAACTCCCAAGGAGAAATCCAGGACAGCACAAAGGAAGCCATCTCTAAGGCACTTGACCGCGGCGTTAAAGTCGTCCTCTGTTCCGGCCGGCCAATCGCGGGCCCTGGCCCCTTACATGAATGAACTTGGCATAAAGGGCGAGGACCAGTATGCCGTAACCTTAAACGGGGCAATCAGCCGCAAGGCCAGCGGGGAAATCATGACTAGCGACTTGATCGCTAATTAAGTTTACCGGCAGCTGACCGCCTACGCCCTCTCTTTAAAGCTCCCCTTCAACATCGTGGACTTTGAATTCCGGATCATTACGCCGAACCATGACATCGACCCGATGGTTTATCCCTAAACTGACATTTTTTGCCTTTTTAAAAAATATTGGCAAAAAAGGTGTAATAGTAAGTGGAGGGAAAAAATGCTCAGCGAAATGATTTCTTTACTCTGCGGTCTTTTGGTAGCTCTCATCGCCGACCGTTATCGTTATAATACCTTTCTTGAGTGTAAAAGCCGGCTGGCGGATGATATCCCTTACATCATCCTGACCGGAAATTTGTTAGTTTATTTAATCTCCAATTCTAGGAGCAGTGCTATTTCTTTGCTCTTTATAATCAACTTCTTTTTAATGGTTGTCAGCGACCTGCATGAACAGTCTTTTGATACTTGCTTGCTCGTCGTACCGCTGGCCACCGGGCTGATGCATTTTTTCCAGGCATCAAACACGGAAGGCCTGGGGCAGGCTGCAATTTTTCTGGCAGTCCTGGTCTGGCTCGCTTTTACAGGGAAAATGGGCAGCGGGGACGTTTGGCATTTTTTACTCCTGTCTTTAAATTTTTCATGTCCCGTTGCTGTGAAGAGTTTCCTGCTGGCCTCCCTGCTGGCCATCGCCCACGCGCTTTGGCATAAGCGGCCGGGTAAAGACCCCTTTGCCTTCCTGCCCTACTTATTCTGGGGCCTCAACCTCCAATTTTTCCTTTAGAGTAAAAGAAAAAACGTTCGGATGACTTTGAGCCATTCGAGCGTTTTTTCTTGTTAATTAAACTGGATTACTTGCTTTCAGTTTCCTTGTTTTCGTCTTCCATCTTCTTTTCCAAGTCAGCGATTGAGTAAACTGAGTCTGGTTGTTGAACATCGGCCTTTGGCACTTGGTCGCGGTAAATTGGCATACCAGTACCAGCTGGGATGATCTTCCCGATGATGACGTTTTCCTTCAAACCAAGAAGCGGGTCGTTCTTGCCGCGGATTGACGCGTCGGTAAGAACCCGGGTAGTTTCCTGGAAGGAAGCAGCTGACAGGAAACTGTTGGTTTCCAAGGCAGCCTTGGTGATACCCAGAATGTAAGCCTGGGCAGTAGCCGGTATCCCGCCGCTGATGATGACGTCACGGTTTCTGTCGCGGAATTCAGCGATGTCCATGACTTCACCTGGCAAGATGTCGGTTTCACCTGGGTCAAGAACCCGGACCTTCTGCAGCATCTGTCTGGTCAAGACTTCGGCGTGCTTGTCGGCCAGGTCAACCCCCTGAGTCCGGTATGACTTCTGGACTTCAGCCAGGATGTATTCTTCAGTCGTCAAGGTGTCAGTTACCTTGATCAATTCCTTAGGGTCGATAGAACCAGGGATCAGCTTGTCACCACGGTGGATTTCATCGCCTTCCTGAACTGCTGGCTTAGCAGTGTAAGGAATGGTGTAGACTCTGGTGTCGATCTTGCCCTTAACGGTGATTTCCTGCAAGTGTTCAGCCGCGTTGCTTTCGATCTTGTCAACAACACCGTCAACTTCAGAGATAACCGCGCGACCCTTAGGGTTGCGGGCTTCGAACAGTTCTTGCACACGAGGCAGACCTTGAGTGATGTCTTCTGCGCCGGCAACACCACCGGTGTGGAAAGTACGCAGGGTCAGCTGGGTACCTGGTTCACCGATTGACTGAGCGGCAACCGTACCAACTGCTTCACCGATTTCAACTTCTTCGGCAGTGGCCAGGTTCCGGCCGTAGCACTTCCGGCAGATACCGTGGGAAGTGTTGCAAGTCAGGATTGACCGGATTTGAACTTCCTGCACGCCAGCGTCAACAATCTTCTGCGCCATTTGTTCGTCCATCAGGACACCCTTAGAGCAGATGACTTCACCAGTTTGCGGGTCACGGATAGTCCGGTTGGTAAAGCGGCCGACCAGACGGTCGTAAAGTGATTCAATCAAGCCGGCATCCTTATCAACGATGGCCTTGGCAGTAATGCCGCGGTCAGTGCCACAGTCGTCTTCACGAATGATAACGTCCTGGGCAACGTCGACCAAACGACGGGTCAGGTAACCAGACTGGGCAGTCTTCAAGGCCGTGTCAGTCATCCCCTTCCGGGCGCCGTGAGTGGACATGAACAGTTCCAGAACGGTCAGACCTTCCTTGAAGTTGGAGATAACCGGAATTTCGAACAACTCACCACTTGGAGTGGCCATCAAACCACGCATACCAGCCAGCTGAGTAAAGTTGGAGATGTTACCACGGGCACCGGACTGCTGCATGACGGAGATTGGGTTCTTTTGGTCCTTGAATTCAGCAATTTCCTGTTGAACGGCATCCTTACAGTCAGTCCAGATCTTGATGATGTTGTCGTGACGTTCCTTGTCGGACAGCTTGCCCCGGCGGAACATCTTGGATACTTGCTTAACCTGCTTGCGGGCTTCAGCAACCAAGGCATCCTTAGTCTTGGTTTCCGGAATGTCAGCCATACCGATGGTCAAGCCGGAAATAGTTGAAGCTGAGTAGCCCATTTCCTTCAAGTCGTCCAGGTATTCAGAAGTTCTTTGTACCCGGTAGCGCTTGTAGATTTCAGAAATAGTATCACCCAGGAAGCCCTTCTTGAATGGCGTAGCCACCAGGTCCTGGCCAATTTCAGCGATCTTGTCCTGGATGTCCTGGCCATCTTCCAGGAAGTACTTGTCAGCCATTGGCTGCTTTAAGTTGTCCTGGGTTGGTTCGTTGATGTAGAAGTAGTCGTCTGGGAAGAGGGAGTTGAAGACCAAGCGGCCGTAAGTAGTTACGAAAATGCTGTCTTCGTGGCCCGCGCCCCAGTCCTTCTTCGGCATTGAAGCGGCTGACACACCGATGATGGTGTGGTAGTGAATATCACCGTTGTTGTAGGCGATGGTTGCTTCTTCTGGAGTAGCAAAGATCATGCCTTCGCCTTCCCGGCCGATTTCAGCCTGGGTCAGCCAGTAGTTACCCAAAACGATGTCCTGGGACGGAGTAACGATTGGCGTACCGTCCTTAGGAGTCAAGATGTGGTGGGCAGCCAGCATCAAGAGGCGGGATTCAGCTACAGCTTCGTCTGACAACGGCACGTGGATGGCCATCTGGTCACCGTCGAAGTCGGCGTTGTAGGCTTCACAAGCCAGCGGGTGCAAACGCAGGGCCTTGCCAGGAACCAAAACTGGTTCAAAGGCCTGGATTGACAGCCGGTGCAGGGTAGGTGCCCGGTTCAAAAGAACTGGACGTTCCTTAATGACGTATTCCAATACGTCCCAGATGTCGTCGTCTTCCCGGTCGATCTTGCGCTTGGCGTTCTTGATGTTGGAAGCAATGCCCCGGCGGACAAGTTCCCGCATAACGAATGGCTTGAACAATTCCAGAGCCATTGGACGCGGAACACCACATTGGTAAAACTTCAGCTCTGGAGAAACGTCGATAACTGAACGGCCGGAGTAGTCAACACGCTTACCAAGCAAGTTTTGACGGAAACGCCCTTGCTTACCCTTCAGCATGTGTGAGATAGACTTCAGTGGCCGGTTGCCTGGCCCAACAACTGGGCGGCCCCGGCGGCCGTTGTCGATCAAGGCGTCAACTGCTTCTTGCAGCATCCGCTCTTCGTTTTGCACGATCAAGCCAGGAGCGTGCATGTCCAGCAGCTTCTTCAACCGGTTGTTACGGTTGATAACCCGGCGGTAAAGGTCGTTCAAGTCGGAAGTGGCGAAACGGCCACCTTCCAGCTGAACCATTGGCCGCAAGTCCGGCGGAATAACCGGAACAGTTTCCATAACCATCCATTCAGGCTTGTTGCCGCTGTTTCTGAAGGCATCAAGGATGTCCAGCCGGCGGATGGCCCGGGTACGCTTTTGCCCCTTCAAGGTTTGCAGTTCTGCCTTAAGGGCAGTAACTTCCTTGTCCAGGTCAACCTGCTTAAGCAGGTCGCGGATAGCTTCGGCACCCATCTTAGCCACGAAGCGGTTGCCGTACTTGGCCTTTTCTTCCCGGTATTCAGCTTCAGTCAATAGCTGCTTGGCTTCCAGGCCAGTGTCACCTGGATCGATGACAATGTAGGCAGCGAAGTAGATAACTTCTTCCAATTGCTTTGGAGACACGTCCAAAACCAGACCCATTCTTGATGGGATACCCTTGAAGTACCAGATGTGGGTTACAGGAGCGGCCAGTTCGATGTGGCCCATCCGTTCCCGGCGCACGTGAGAGGTCGTTACTTCAACCCCGCACCGGTCACAGACGATCCCCTTGTAGCGAACGCCCTTGTACTTGCCACAGGCACAAGCGTAGTCCTTGGTCGGCCCGAAGATCCGTTCATCGAACAGACCGTCTTTTTCTGGCTTCAAAGTCCGGTAGTTGATGGTTTCCGGCTTCTTAACTTCCCCGTAAGACCAGCTTCTGATCTTGTTTGGTGAAGCCAAACCAATCTGCATGCTTTCAAACTTATTTACGTCGATCAAAGTTTAACCCCCCAATTACTTTGAAGCCTTGTCGTCGTCAGCAGTTTCAGCTTCATTTGCATCAGCATCTGCTTCAGCTGCGTCTTCTTCCGCGCTGCCTTCTGCTTCAGCTTCCGCGGCGATTTCGGCCTCTTCTTCGGCCAACTTCTTCTTTTCTTGCGCTTCCGCAAGGCGAGATAAAGCATCGATGTTTACATGTTCATTTGAGTCTTCGTCCATGTCGCGCAGTTCAACTTCGTTTTCGTCGCTATCCAAAACGCGCAGGTCCAGACCCAATGATTGCAGTTCCTTGACCAAAACGCGGAATGATTCAGGCACGCCTGGCTTAGTAATTCTTTCGCCCTTGACGATTGCTTCGTAGGCCTTGACACGGCCGACAACGTCGTCAGACTTGTAGGTCAGGATTTCTTGCAGGGTGTAGGCTGCACCGTAGGCTTCCAAAGCCCAGACTTCCATTTCACCGAAACGCTGGCCACCGAATTGCGCCTTACCACCCAAAGGCTGTTGGGTAACAAGTGAGTAAGGCCCGATTGACCGCGCGTGGATCTTGTCGTCAACCATGTGAGTCAGCTTTAGGTAGTACATAACCCCGACTGAAACCCGGTTGTGGAATGGTTCACCGGTCCGGCCGTCGTAAAGGACAGTCTTACCGTCTGAGTCAACGCCGGCTTCGCGGACAAAGTCCCAAACGTCGTCTTCGCTGGCCCCGTCGAATACCGGAGTAGCCACGTGGATACCCAAGGCCCGGGCTGCCCGGCCCAAGTGGATTTCAAGCAGCTGCCCGATGTTCATACGTGATGGCACACCCATTGGGTTCAAGCAGATGTCGACTGGAGTACCGTCTGGCAGGTAAGGCATGTCTTCAACTGGAGCAATAAGGGCAACCGTACCCTTGTTACCGTGACGACCGGACATCTTGTCCCCGACTTGGATCTTTCTCTTCTGTACGATGTAAACCCGGACCAGGGTGTTAACGCCTGGTGCCAGTTCGTCGCCGGCTTCACGGGTGAAGACTTGAACGTCTTGAACCACACCGCCACCGCCGTGAGGTACCCTCAATGAAGTATCACGGACTTCACGGGCCTTTTCACCAAAGATGGCGTGCAGCAGTCTTTCTTCAGCGCTCAGTTCAGTTATCCCCTTAGGGGTAACCTTGCCGACCAGGATGTCGCCGTCGTGAACTTCGGCACCGATCCGGATGATCCCGTTTTCGTCCAGGTCCTTCAAGGCGTCTTCACCAACGTTAGGGATTTCCCGGGTAATTTCTTCCGGCCCCAGCTTGGTGTCACGGGCTTCTGAGTCGTAGTCTTCAATGTGGATTGAAGTGTAGACGTCTTCCTTAACCAGGCGTTCGCTCAGCATGATGGCGTCTTCGAAATTGTACATGTTCCAAGTGGTGAAGGCGATAACCGGGTTTTGACCCAGGGCAAGTTCGCCATCAGCCATTGACGGACCGTTGGCAATTACCTGGCCGTCAACAACCTTGTCGCCGCGCTTGACGTTTGGCGTCTGGTTGTAGTTCTTAGTCGCGTTTGACCGGCGGTACTTTTCAAGGGTGTAAGTGTCCAGTGTCTGGTCTTCGCGGCGGACGCGGATTTCGTTTGCGTCCACGTATTCAACTTCACCGTCTGCTTCAGCCAGCAAGGCGTCACCGGAGTCGTGACCTGCCCGGTATTCCATACCAGTAGCCACAAGCGGACCGTGCGGGTTGATCAAAGGAACAGCCTGACGTTGGTGGTTGGCCCCCATCAAGGCCCGGTTGGAGTCGTCGTTTTCCAGGAATGGAATACATGCGGAAGTTACGGAAACAACCTGCTTTGGAATAACGTCTATGTAGTCGATCCGGTCTGGACTTACTTCGACGTTGTCTTCCCGGTGCCGGCAAAGGATCACGTCATCAACGAAGGAGCCGTCTTCGTTCAAAGGAGTATTGGCCCCGGCGATGATGTAGTTGTCTTCTTCATCGGCAGTCAAGTAGTCGATCTTGTCGGTAACCTTGTGGGTTGCCCAGGAAACGCGCCGGTATGGGGTTTCCAGGAAGCCGTACTTGTTGATGATGGCGTAAGTGGCCATGGAGTTGATCAAACCGATGTTAGGGCCTTCTGGCGTTTCGATTGGGCACAGACGGCCGTAGTGGGTGTAGTGAACGTCCCGGACTTCGTAGCCGGCCCGGTCACGGGACAGACCGCCAGGCCCCAAGGCGGACATACGCCGCTTGTGGGTCAATTCACCCAGCGGGTTGTTTTGGTCCATGAATTGGGAAAGCTGGGATGAACCGAAGAATTCCTTGATTGAACCAACGATTGGCCGGATGTTGATCAATTGCTGCGGAGTAACCGTAGCCGCGTCTTGAATTGACATACGTTCGCGGACAACCCGTTCCATCCGGGCCAAACCGATCCGCATCTGGTTTTGCAGCAATTCACCAACCCGGCGGATGCGACGGTTACCCAAGTGGTCGATGTCGTCGATGTTGCCGACGCCTTCTTGGAGTTCTAGGAAGTAGTTGACAGAAGCGATGATGTCGGCTGGAGTGATGCACTTAACATCTTCAGCAATGTGTCCGTTGGAGATCAGCTTGATTTCCCGGTCAGGAATTTCACGGGAGAAGACCTTGATTTCCTGAACAGTTACAGGTTCTGGGATTACACCTTCATCAGATGGGGTGTAGGTAACAGTCTTGAAGTCGTCGCGGTCCAGGTAGTCCTTCAGAACGTCCATGACTTCGTTGTTGACAACCGTCCCCTTGGCAGCCAGAACTTCTCCAGTGTCAGGGTCAGCCAGGGTTTCAGCCAAAGTGTAGCCCAAAAGCCGGTTCTTCAAGCTCAGCTTCTTGTTGACCTTGTAGCGGCCAACAGCAGCCAGGTCGTAACGGCGTGGGTCAAAGAAGCGGGAAACCAGGAGGCTCCGGGATGAGTCGGTAGTCTTTGGTTCACCTGGACGCAGGCGGTCGTAGATGTCCTTCAAGGCTTCTGCTACCCGGCTGTCTGCTGGGTTCTTGTGAACATCCTTGTCCAAAGTCAGGTCCAAAGTGTCGCTGTCGCCGAAGATTTCCTTGATTTCGCTGTCAGAGCCAAAGCCCAGGGCCCGGACCAGGACAGATAAAGGAAGCTTCCGGGTCCGGTCAACCCGGACGTAGGAAATGTTCTTGGCGTCAGTTTCGAATTCCAGCCAAGCCCCGCGGTTAGGGATGACAGTCGTGCCGAAGATTTGCCGGCCGTTCTTGTCGAATTCGCCACTGTAGTAGACACCAGGTGATCTAACCAACTGGGAAACGATAACTCTTTCCGCCCCGTTAACGATGAAGGAGCCGGACTTGGTCATCAGCGGCAAGTCGCCGAAGAAGACGTCTTGGGTCTTGATTTCGCCAGTTTCGTGGTTGGTCAGCTTCAGAGTCACGTGCATTGGAGCGGAGTAAGTCGCGTCGTGCTTGCGTGATTCATCGACAGTATACTTAGGTTCTTGCAGCTTGTAGTCGACGTATTCCAGAGTCAGGCGGCCAGAAGTGTCGCTGATTGGCAGAATGTCGTCGAAAACTTCCTTAACGCCTTCGTCAAGGAACCACTTGTATGATTCAGTCTGTACGTCGGTCAAGTTTGGCAGCGGCAGGATTTCCTTAATCCGTGAGAAGCTGCGTCTTGTCCGGTGTTGTCCGTAATTTACTACGTGTCCGTTTAGCAAGGAAAACACCCTTTCTATCCTGTTGAAGAAAGCAAATATTACATTTGTGTTACATTTTAAAAAGGCCGGGATTTTGGGCATAAAAAAGACAAAAACGAACAAGTCGTTTTTGTCTGTATCATTTTACTGGACAATATATCAGTAAAATCCTGAACTTCAGCCTTTTAAATCGTCCAATATTATACCACTAATTTTAAAGGAAAGCAAGCCCTAGCGGCCGCTAAAAAGCATGGCTGCCTGGCTGGCCAGACCAACACCGGTGAGCTGGTAGC
>OICS01000118.1_pt1 | contig 32993 bp, 31 predicted proteins | sample 1581341 | NCBI WGS metagenome assembly OICS01 (sample SAMEA3882550, study PRJEB24775) | human gut metagenome | biome: human-associated habitat; feature: intestine environment; material: feces | place: Netherlands | collected 2009/2010
CAAATCAATTAGTTGCTTTAAAAGATTGTTTACATGGTAAATATGGAGATTTATTAAATACATTGGGTGTAAATGAATATAACAAAGAATCAACATTAATAAAAGTTGATAAAGATAGTTTTACATATTATACAGATGATACATTAAAAAATAAAATTGTTATTAATTATAAAGAATATAAAGATTACATAAAATTAGCAAATAAAAATATTCCATCTAATGCACCATTAGGTGTCAAAGCACCTAAGTTAATGAAAGTAGATCCAAAGAAAAAAATGGTTGCTATTACATTGGATGATGGACCACATAAAACATTAACAGAAAGAGCAATGAATGCATTTGAAAAATATAATGGTCGAGGAACATTCTTCGAATTAGGTCAAAACATGAATCTTTATCCAGATGTTGTTAAATCAGTTTATGAAAGAGGACATGAGATAGCAAGTCATACATATCAACATGCACAACTTACAAAATTAGATGCAACTGCATTAGATGAAGAAATTAAGAAAACACAAGATGCTTGTTTTAAAGCAACAGGTACTGAACCGACACTTGTTAGACCTCCATATGGAGCAAAAAATGATGCAGTTAAATCAGCCTTCAACACATATGGTTTAAGTATGATTTTATGGGATGGAGATACAGAAGATTGGCGTTATAGTAAAGCAACAGATGGTGCACAAATAGTATGTAATAATATTATAAGAGATGCTAAAGCAAAAACTGGTGATGGTAATATTGTCTTGATTCATGATATTCATGAAAATTCTGTTGCTGGATTAGAAATGGCTTTAGATCAATTAAGTAAAGAAGGTTATCAATTTGTTACTGTATCTGATTTAATCAAATATAAAGGACATTCTGAATATAAATAGTATAGTTTAGGCTATACTATTTTTGTTTCACGTGAAACATATTTTTATTCAAACAACTCATTGACATTGATTTAAGGGTTTGATAAAGTTAATAAGGATATAATAAATACGAAGAATGGAAGATGTTAAAGCAAAACATTTAGAGAGCTGATGGCTGGTGAAAATCAGTATGTTAAACTTTAAGAGATGGCCCAGGAGTAGTTATTTCAAATAGTTAGAAATAATCGTTAACTGCGTTAAAGTTTTGAGTGACACAGCAATGTGTAAAAAAGGTGGTACCGCGATTATTCGTCCTTTTATAAGGGCGTTTTTTATTTTTATAAAGGAGATTAGAAGATGAAAGACGAAAAAGATTATTATCTTACAACAGCAATTACTTATACTTCAGGTAAACCTCATATTGGAAATACTTATGAAATTATTTTAGCTGATGCAATTGCTCGTTTTAAAAGACAAGAAGGGTACAATGTTCGATTCCAAACAGGAACAGATGAACATGGACAAAAAATTGAAATTAAAGCTAAAGAAGCAGGAATTGAACCAAAGCAATATGTAGATCAAGTTGCAGGTGTAGTTAAAAATATTTGGGATATGATGGATACATCGTATGATCGATTCATGAGAACAACTGATGAATATCATGAAAAACAAGTACAAAAAATCTTTAAAAAATTATATGACAAAGGTGATATTTATTTAGGTCATTATGAAGGTAAATATTGTACAGCATGCGAATCATTCTTTACTGAATCACAATTAGTTGATGGTAAATGTCCTGATTGTGGGGGAGATGTACATGATGCCAAAGAAGAAGCATACTTCTTTAAATTATCTAAATATCAAGATCGTTTAATTAAACATATCGAAGATCATCCAGAATTTATTCAACCAGTTTCAAGAAAAAATGAAATGATGAATAACTTCTTAAAACCAGGATTACAAGATTTATGCGTTTCTAGAACATCATTTAAATGGTCTATTCCAGTTGATTTTGATCCTAAACATGTTGTTTATGTATGGATTGATGCCTTAACAAACTATATTACAGGACTTGGATATGATGCAGATGGAAATCATGGTGAATTATATAAAAAATACTGGCCTGCTGATTTACATTTAATTGGTAAAGATATCGTTAGATTTCATACAATTTATTGGCCAATTATGTTAATGGCATTAGATATTCCATTACCTAAACAAGTATTTGGACATCCATGGTTATTACAAGGTGAAAGTAAAATGTCCAAATCAAAAGGAAATGTTATCTATGCAGATGATTTAGTAGATATCTTTGGTGTTGATGCAGTAAGATATTTCGTATTACATGAAATTCCATATGATAATGATGGAAGTATTACATGGGATTTATTAGTAGAAAGAATTAATAGTGATCTTGCTAACGTTTTAGGAAACTTAGTTAATAGAACAATTGCTATGTCTAATAAATACTTTGGTGGTATTGTAGAAAACAAAAACGTATGTGAAGACGTAGATCAAGAATTAAAAGATTTAGCGTTAGCTATGCCAGCTAAATCTATTGCTAAAATGGATGAATTCAAAGCATCAAATGCATTAGATGAAATCTTCAACTTATTAAGAAGAACAAACAAATATATTGATGAAACAATGCCATGGGCATTAGCTAAAGATGAAACTAAAAAAGATCGTTTAGCTACAGTATTATATAACTTAATTGAAGCAATCAGATTCTCAGCAGTTATGCTATATCCATATATGCCTTCAACAGCTACAAAAATCTTAGATCAAATTAATACAGATCAACGTGATTTTGAAAGCTTAAAAGAATTTGGAAACTATGCATCAGGAACAAAAGTAGTTGAAAAGCCAGAAATGTTATTTGCTAGATTAGATCCAAAAGAAGTTGCTAAAAAAGTAGAAGTTATTGAAGCAAAACAAAAAGCTTCTATCAAAGCTGTAAAAGAAAAGAAAGAAAAAGAAGCTAAAGAAACAAAAGAAGAAATTACAATTGATGACTTCTCTAAAATTCAATTAAAAGTAGGAAAAGTTATTAAATGTGAAAAACATCCAAATGCTGATAAATTATTAGTAAGCCAAATTGATGTTGGTGAAGAAACACCAAGACAAATCGTAAGTGGTATTGCTGATGTTTATTCACCAGAAGAATTCATTGATAAAAAAGTTATTGTTGTCACAAACTTAAAACCAGCTAAATTAAGAGGTGTAGAATCTCAAGGTATGGTTCTTGCCGGTGGAGATAAAAAAGTATTAGGTGTTGTAGATGCAGGAGATTTACCAGTAGGTACAACAATCAGATAATCTAAAATCGCATGATTTCATGCGATTTTTTTCTATTCTGTCTATATTTTTTTTATCAATTATAATATAATGTCCAAGTACAAAGTAAAATTGAATAATATTTATAGGTTTTAAATATTATATATTTAAGTTAAAAAGGAATCAGGTGTAAAACCTGAACGGTCCCGCCGCCGTAATGTGGAGGATAAGCATAAAGTCACTGGGAAACTGGGAAGACGCTTAAACAAAGAAACAGAGTCGGAATACTTGCCTATATCTAAGGATACACTTTACGGAGTATAAAGTAGTTCTTCTAGATAAACTAGGATAACTATGCCTAGTTTTTATTTAGAAGTTATTTAATTTGAAAGGGGAAAGAATATGAAAATGAAAAAAATTGTATGCAGTCTTATGATTTCAGTATTATGTTTTATGACTGCTATTTCTGGTGTATCGGCAGCTTCTTATGATACATCAAAAATTAATGATGCTTATTCTAAAGTTGTTGAATATTATAAAAATAACAATACTTTAAATAATGCAGATAAAATTCTTGCTGTAGAATCTTTAGGGTTAGAAGCAGAAAGTAATCAATTTGATATTTCTTCAGTAGATTTTAGTAAAACATCACTTTCTAAAAAAATTGTAACAGAAGTTTTATTAGGAATTGATCCTACAAAAGACAAAGAAACATTAGAAAGCCAAATTGATGAAAATGGTAATGTTGAAGGTAGCTGGGGAGCTTCTTCAGATATTTGGACATTATATGCTTTATATGCTACATCATCAGAAAAAACAAATTTACTTGCTGATAAGTTAAATACAGATTTAGCATCATCTAGTGTTTGTGGTTATGAATGGGGTGGAGTTTACTATGCTGACTATGATACTACAGGATGGGTTATCGAAGGTTTAGCAGTTGTTAATAAAGAAAAATATGCCACTACTATTAATAAAGCAATTGATTATATAAAAAGTAATACAACTGTAAAAACAACAGGATGGATTACTACTGATAATGTAGATACTCAATCTCAAGTATTAGAAGGAATGTTTGCTTATGATGCAAATGCTTTATTAAATGATAATTATACTATTCATCCAGTTGATTGCCTTTTAAATACACAATTAAGCGATGGTTCATTCCCAAGTAGTTATAATGCTGAATATACTACTGCAGAAGTAGCAAAAACATTAGGTACATATAAAAATGGATCAGTAATTATTAAGGCAAAAAAAGCATATGATAAAATATTAAATCCAGAAGAACCTGATAATAAACAACCAACAAATGCTAATAGTACAGTTCAGTCAACACAACCAACTGAAAATTCAAATAAAAAATCTACTTCAGTAAAAACTGGAGATGAAACTAACATTGTTATCTTTGTTTCATTATCAATGGTATCTGGTGGATTATTCTTAGTATTAAGAAAAGAATATGAAAGAGTTCATTAATAAAATAAAAAATATGGATAAAACAAAAAGAATTGTAATATTATTTATTACAATTTCTTTTGTTTTTATTGGTGGTTTTTCAATTTATAATGGAGTTACTGGAAATTATCAAGATAATTCAGTAGCTCAAGTAAGTTCTATAAAAGAAAAAAATACTAAGGAAAAGAAAGAAGAAAAAAAATCAAAATCAGAAGAAGTTAATCAAACAGAAAAAAAGAAAGAAACTACACAAAAAGAAGAACAATCATCTTCTCAAGAAAACAATAAACAAACATCTTCTGAAGAAAAAAAAGAGTCAACAAATAATGAAAAAAAATCTACAAATACTACTGTACAAAGCAGCAGTAAGAACAGTAATGTAAATCATTCACAAAGTTCTACTAGTAATTCTCAAACAAATAGTGGACAATCAAGTAACAATCAATCTCAAAATTCTTCTAGTAATACCAATCAACAACCAAATACGGAAAAAATAAATGTAAGTATTCAAGTTATTGGGATGGGAAATACAATGATGTCTGGAACATTAAATGTTGATAAAAATAGTAATGCATTAAGTGTTTTAAAAACTTTAGCAGCTAAGAATGGAAAAGAAGTAGCTGGAAGTGATTACTATGTTTCAGGAATAGGTGGTTTATATGAAAAACAACATGGACCAATGTCAGGATGGATGTATAGTGTTAATGGTGTTGCACCTAATAAAGCAGCCATAAAATATGATTTAAATGACGGTGACCAAGTTGTTTGGTATTATGTAAATTATAATTAAGGAAATAAATTATGCATTCAAATAAAGTAAAAGAAATAAGTTTAATAGGAATATTAGCGGCAGTTAATATTGCTTCACGTATATATTTACAATTCTTACCCAATATTAAACCTGTAACATCTATTATTATTATATCAGTTGTGTTATTTGGTTTAGGATTTGGTGTTAAGTTAAGTGTTGTTACAACAGTAGTTTCTAATTTATTTTTAGGAATGGGAACATGGACGTTCTTTCAAATATTAGCTTGGGTTGTTATTTGTTTAATTACTCAGTTTTTGATGGATTTTTTAAAGAAGATAAATAAGGAACCAAAACTGTTTCCTATGGCTATCTTTTCCTTTTTTATGGGATATGTCTTTGGTATTGTTGTGTCACTTGAACAATTAATGTTAGGTGGTCCTTCTTTATATATTGTTTATTATATGGCAGGATTGTTATTTGATACTTTTCATGCAGTAGGAAACTTTTGTTTTTATTTAATATGTGCACCTATTTTAATGAAAATATTAAAAAAGGAATCAGAAAGAATAAGATTAAAACAAGACTAAGTTCTTGTTTTTCTTTTTGATTGAATTATAATTAAATAAGAATTTATCATGAAAGGAAGAGTTTTATGATTGTAAATGAAGAAGCAGTTAAAAAGATATTAGAAGAAGTAAAACCAGCAAAATTAGTTGCTGCAACAAAATATGTAGATGTTAAAGAAATTGAAAAATTAGAAAAATTAGGAGTTACATGTTTTGGTGAAAACAGAGTACAATCTTTTCTAGAAAAGTATGAAAATTATCATGGTAATGGTGAGTTTCAATTTATTGGAACTCTACAACCAAATAAAGTGAAATATATTATTGATAAGGTGACATTGATTCATGCAGTAGATCGTTATTCTTTATTAAAAGAAATTGAAAAACAAGCCGCTAAAAGAGATTTAGAAATGCCTGTTTTAATTCAAGTAAATATTGCTAAAGAAGAAAGTAAACATGGTTTTGAAGTAGAAGAAATTGATGAAGTATTTAATAGTTTAAAAGATTATCCTCATGTCAAAGTAAGAGGACTTATGATGATGGCACCACATATTGAAAGTAGTGAAACTGAAAGGTATTTTAAAATGACACAAGAGCTTTTACAAAGACTTCAAAAAGATTATCCAATGTATCAATTGGATCAGTTATCAATGGGAATGTCTAATGATTATCATGAAGCTTTAAAACATGGATCAACAATGATTAGAATTGGAAGTGCTTTATTTAAATAGATATGAAAATATCTATTTTTTTGTTTAAATAATAAAATTTCAAATAATTTGACATAGTGTGACAAAAGCGTATAATGTTAGCAGCCGAACAAAAAAGGAGACATTTATGGAACATCGAATAGGAATGGAAATACGTGTTTTGTCTAAATATATGGGACGTTATTTAGATGATATTCATGGTATTGATTGTATGTTATCAGGACCGCAGGGGCTAATTCTTATTTATTTATGTGAAAATGATGAAGAAGTTTATCAAAAAGACATAGAAAAATATTTTAATATTAGAAGATCAACTGCAACAGGTCTTTTAAATTCTTTAGAAAAGAACGGATATATCACAAAAGAACCTGTTGAAAATGATAAACGTATGAAAAAAATCAAAGCAACTGAACATGCGTATAGTACAGTAGAAAAGATTGATAATCATGTTATTCAATTAGAAAAAATTATGTTAGATGGAATTGATGAAAAAGAAGTGAAACAATTTAGAAATACGATTTCTAAAATGACACTTAATTTAGTAAAGGAGTCAAAAAATGGATAAATTATATTACATGGGAATTGATGTAGGATCAACAACAGTAAAATTATATGTGGAAGATCAAGAACATCAATGTATCTATTCAAAATATCAAAGACACTACTCTGATGTTAAACCAGCAATAGAAAGTCTAATTAAAGAAGTTCAAGAACACCATGGAAACTTACCAGTTAAAGTAGTTATGACTGGATCAGGTGGGCTTTCTTTATCAAAACACTTAAATGTAGAATTCGTTCAAGAAGTGATTGCTTGTACAAAGACAGTAGAAACATATATTCCTGAATGTGATGTCGCAATCGAATTAGGTGGAGAAGATGCAAAAATCACTTATTTTGAATCAACTCTTGAACAAAGAATGAACGGAACTTGTGCAGGTGGTACAGGAGCTTTTATTGATCAAATGGCTTCTTTATTACAAACAGATGCTGCAGGATTAAATGAACTAGCTAAAAACTATGAAACAATTTATCCAATTGCTTCTCGTTGTGGTGTTTTCGCAAAAACAGATATCCAACCATTAATCAATGAAGGTGCAGCAAGAGAAGATATTGCTATTTCTATTTTCCAAGCAGTTGTTAATCAAACAATTAGTGGTCTTGCTTGTGGTAAACCTATTCGTGGTAAAGTTGCTTTCTTAGGTGGTCCTCTTTATTTCTTAGATCAATTACGTACACGTTTTATTGAATCATTAAATTTAAAAGATGAAGATGTTATCTTTCCTCAAAACTCACAATTATTCGTTGCTATGGGAGCTTGTTTACTTGCTAGAGAAGATAAAATTAAACAAACAAGTATAGATGAATTAGTGAATATTTTAGATTCATTAAAAGATGGTATTTCTGATGAAACAGATACTTTGAAACCATTATTTGAAACAGAAGAAGATCGTATTGAATTTAGAAATAGACATTATCGTACTAAAGTAAAGAAAAGAGATTTAAATACATATCAAGGAAAAGCTTTCTTAGGTGTAGATGTTGGTTCGACAACATCTAAAGCTGTATTAGTTGATGAAGATGGTTCTGTGTTATATACATTCTATTCATCTAATGAAGGAAATCCAATTGAAGTTGTTCGTAAGATCTTAAAAGAAATCTATGAAATCTTACCTAAAGGAGTAGAACTTGTTCATGCTGGTTCAACTGGATATGGTGAAGCTTTAATTAAATCTGCATTTAAAATGGATGTCAGTGAAGTAGAAACAATTTCTCACTTTACAGCCGCTAAATATTTTAAAGATGATGTTTCATTTATCTTAGACATCGGTGGACAAGATATGAAAGCTATCAAGATCGAAGATGGTATTATTCAAGATATTTTATTAAATGAAGCTTGTTCATCAGGATGTGGCTCATTTATTGAAACATTCGCAAAATCATTAGGGTATAATGTTGCTGATTTCGCTAATCTAGCTTTACAATCAACAGCACCAATTGATTTAGGATCACGTTGTACTGTATTTATGAACTCTAAAGTAAAACAAGCACAAAAAGAAGGAGCTAAGATTGAAGATATTTCTGCAGGTCTTGCTTATTCTGTTATTAAAAATGCTTTATATAAAGTTATTAAATTACGTTCGCCTGAAAGTATTGGTAAATCAGTATTAGTACAAGGTGGAACATTCTATAATGAATCTGTTTTAAGAGCTTTTGAACAAGAAACAGGAATCAAAGCGATTCGTCCAGATATCGCTGGATTAATGGGTGCTTTTGGTATTGCTTTAATTGCTAGAGAAAGATATCAAGGACAAGGAACAACATTACTTAATAAGGAACAAGTTGATGCTTTCGGTTATGAAAGTACCATTCGTTATTGTCAAAAATGTACAAATCATTGTATGTTAACAGTTTCTTCATTTAATGATGGTAGTGAACATATCAGTGGAAACAGATGTGAAAGAGGAGCAAACTTACCTCCTAAATCAAAACAATTACCAAACTTATATGATTATAAATATCGTCGAGTTTTCAATTATCGTTCATTAACGGCTAAAGAAGCAAAACGTGGAACAGTAGGTATTCCTCGTGTCTTGAATATGTATGAAAATTATCCTTTCTGGCATACATTATTTACTGATTTAAAATTCAGAGTAGTCTTATCACCACGTTCAAGTAAAAAAATCTATGAAAAAGGAATTGAATCTATTCCATCAGAAAGTGTATGTTATCCAGCTAAATTATCACATGGACATATTGAAAGTTTAATTGAAAAAGGAATTAAATATATTTTCTATCCTTCAGTAGCTTATGAAAGAAAAGAAAATGTTACTCAAGGAAATCATTACAACTGTCCAGTCGTAACTTCTTATCCAGAAGTTATTAGAAATAACGTAGATAACTTAGAAACAAATGAAATCATCTTTAGAAATCCATTCATGGATTTAAGTAACCGAAAAACAATGTTTACAAACTTAAAAGATGAATTTAAATCATTTGGTATTAGTGATAAAGAATTAAAAGCAGCAATTGAACATGCTTATGAAGAACTACAACAATGCCGTTTAGATATTCAAGGAGAAGGGGAAACAGTCCTTGCATATTTAAAAGAAAATAATATGACAGGTGTTGTTTTATCAGGTAGGCCATATCATGTCGATCCAGAAATCAACCATGGTTTAGCTGATTTAATCACTGGTGAAGGAATGGCTGTTTTAACAGAAGATAGTGTTTGTCATTTAGATAAAGAATTAGAAGAATTACGTGTTGTCGATCAATGGACATATCATTCAAGAATGTATCATGCAGCATCCTTTGTTTCATCTCAACCAAATCTACAATTAATTCAATTAACATCATTTGGTTGTGGGTTAGATGCTGTAACATCAGATCAAGTAGCTGAAATCTTAAATGCGAGAAACAAGATTTATACACTTATTAAAATTGATGAAGGAAGTAACTTAGGTGCTATTCGTATCCGTATCCGTTCCTTAAAAGCAACAATTGATAAACAAGAAAATAAAGAAATTGATTTATCTAAAAAATATAAACCAGTGAAAGTACCATTCACTAAAGAAATGAAAGATGATCGTTGGACGATTCTATGTCCACAAATGTCACCAATCCATTTCCAATTTGTTGAAAAAGCAATGCAAGAAAGTGGTTATAACTTAAAAGTCTTACCATCAGTAGATAAAGGAGCTACAGAAGCTGGATTAAAATATGTCAACAATGATGCCTGCTATCCAAGTATCCTTGTTGCTGGACAAATGATGGAAGCTTTAACAAGCGGTGAATATGATGTCAACAAAACAGCCTTGATCATTTCTCAAACAGGTGGTGGATGTCGTGCGACAAACTATATCGGATTTATCCGTAAAGCTTTAAAAGATGCTGGTTTAGAACAAGTACCAGTTATCAGTGCCAACTTACAAGGTATCGAATCAAACCCAGGATTTAAAATTACCTACCCACTTGCTAAGAAAGTTATTATCGGTGCAATGTATGGAGATTTATTCATGAGAGTCCTTTATCGTGTAAGACCATATGAAAAAGAAAAAGGAAGTGCTAATAGACTTTATCAATCATGGGTAGAAAAATGTATGAAAAATATTGAAACAGGTAGCATGAAAGAATTTAAGAAAAATGTTTATCAAATCGTAAAAGATTTTGATGAATTACCTTTATTGGATATCAAGAAACCAAGAGTTGGTTTAGTAGGAGAAATCCTTGTTAAATTTCATCCAACTGCTAATAATCAAATTGTTGATATTATTGAAAGAGAAGGTGGAGAAGCAGTTATGCCTGATTTAATTGATTTCTTCCAATATTGTTTCTATTCAACAACATTTGAAAGAAAACATTTCAATGCGACAGCTAAAGCTGCTAAGCTATGTGAATTCGCAGTTAAAGCCGTTGATTTCTTAAGAAAAGATATGATCAAAGCTTTAGAAAAATCAAAACGTTTTGCTCCACCAGCTTCTATTGAACAGCTTGCTGATAAAGCCAAAGAAGTTGTTTCAATTGGTAACCAAACAGGTGAAGGTTGGTTCTTAACTGGTGAAATGATTGAACTTATTGAAAGTGGAGCACCAAATATTGTATGTATGCAACCTTTTGGATGTTTACCTAACCATGTTACTGGTAAAGGAGCAATCAAAGCTTTAAGAAAGAAATATCCTCAAAGTAATATCGTAGCGGTAGATTATGATCCAGGTGCGAGTGAAGTTAACCAATTAAATCGTATTAAATTAATGTTATCGACAGCATTTAAAAACTTAAATAAATAGAAAAATAGTGGTTCATTTTTGAACCACTATTTATATTTTGATAAGATTGCAGGTTGATAACATCATATTTGTTTTATTAATTGAATAATGATTTTTAATAGCACAAATGATTAAACTATCTCTACTTTCTTTATAGGATAATGTTTCACATTCAGCAAGAGAAAGCATAAAGTTTGTTTTCTTTAAATCAATATTTAAAACTAAACTCATTTGAATAAGATCATCTCTTTGAGGTTGAATTTTTCCATTAAGAATACCATTCAAAGTATTTTCATCAATTTTTGTTTCATTATATAACTTGATTGTAGGAATACAGTAATATCCTAATAAAGCATAAAAATAAGTTAAAAAATCTAAATTTGGAAATTCGTGTTTTACTTCATCAATATTGGCACATGTATCAACAAGCATAAATAATCTATCGGCATTCATCATATCACCTACTTATTATAATTTTAACCCCTTTTAAATCATTGAACAAGTTTAAAAATATTTATTTTACTAATAATATTTTATAATAATAGTTTTAAAAAGATTGTAGAAAAAAAGAAGTAAAAAAAGGATATAAAATCTAAATAATTTGCATAAAATAGTATAAAAGAGTATGATATGAATAAGAAGGGGATGTTTATTATGTGCTTAGGATTATTAATGATGCTCTTGGCAGGTAGTGTAGTTTATTTTGGTAAGAGTTATTTTGAATATAAATTGAGGGAAGAGTAATCTAGCATTCGCTAGATTATTTTTTTTAAAATGAAAAAACTGATTAGTCTACTTGTATTATTTTTATTATGTGGATGTTTTCCACAATCTTACCAAAGTATAGAAAATAAATTTAAACAAGATCAATGTTTTAAATATCATTACCAGCTTTTAAATAAAAAACAAAAACAACTCTATCAAATAATTTATAATATTGCTCATACAAGAAAACAAAATATTTATATTAAAGAAAAACAGATAGATAAAGTAAGTAAAATTGTTAATGCAGTTTTAAAGGATCACCCAGAGTTATTTTATATTAAGGAATGGTCTCTTAATACAAATGGTCTTTTTAATTTTGAATATAGTATGAAAGAAAAAGAAATTCTTAAAGATCAAAAAAGGATAAAGAAAATTGTCAAACAACTAAAAGAGGATACACAAGATTTAAAATCCTATCAAAAAATAAAATATATTTATGATGATGTTATTACTCATTGTAAGTATAATGAACAAGCAAAATATAACCAAGAAATAATCAGTGTTCTTATTAATCATCAATCAGTTTGTAGTGGTTATGCAAAAACAATGCAATATCTACTCAATCAATTGCATTTTAAAGCAACATTTTTAACAGGGAAAACAATAAAAGGAAGAAAAGACAAACATGCAATAAATATGATAAAATATGACAATGATTATTATTATATAGATGCAACCTGGGGTGATTTAGTATTAGATGATGAGGAAATCATCAATAATAATTATTTGATGTTTGATAGTCAAACAATGAAACAAATGTATGATTTAGATGATCATTATAAAATAACTAAAAATGATAAACATACTTATTTTAAAGAAGAAGGGTTGTATTTTGATTTATATCAATTAAATACTTTAAAAGCTAAAATAAATAAAAATCAAAGAGAATGTTATTTTCAATTTTCAAATGAAGTATATAATGATGCTAAAGAAAGATTAACAAAAAAAGGAGATGCCTATCGTTTAATAGAAGGGGTAGATCATATTCAATATATCACGAATGATCAATTGAAGACGATTTATTTAAAATGGTAAAGTTATGAAAAGAATTAATGAAATTGTTGTTGTTGAAGGAAAAACAGATAGCCAATTATTAAAAGAATTATATGATGTAGATACTATTGAAACACATGGACTAGGATTAGATGATAAAACATTAGAGCTTATTAAAGAGGCTAGTAAGACAAGAGGTGTTATTGTTTTAACAGATCCAGATTATCCAGGTTTAAGGATTAGAAACCAAGTGGAGAAATATGTACAAAATTGTAAACATGCTTTTGTTGATAGAAAAGATGCAATTGGTAAAAAGAAACTAGGTATTGCTGAAGCAAATAAAGAAGCTGTAAAGAAAGCAATTGAAAATGTTGTTACATTTTCAAATCAAGAAGAAAGTATTTCTTGGAAAGAGTTTTTAGAATTAGATATTATTGGAGATAAAAAGAAAAGATTAAAGGTTTATGATTTATTTCATTTAGGATATGGCAATGCAAAAACTTTGTTTAAAAGATTAAATATGGTGGGTATTTCCAGGGAAATGATAGAGAAGGAGTTAGAGAATGAAGGATATAGCGACTAAAAGTACAACTCAATATATATTAGATAAATATGATTTATATCCTAAAAAGAAATATGGGCAAAACTTTTTAATTGATCCTCATGTCGTAGAAAAAATCGTTCGTTGTTCAAGTGTTAATGAAAAATGTGCAGTGATTGAAGTAGGACCTGGAATTGGTGCTTTAACTCAAGTATTAGCACGTTATGCAGGATATGTAAGAAGCTATGAAATAGATACACGTTTTAAAGGAGTCTATGAAGAGTTTTTAAATCAGGAAAATATTGAGATTGTTTTTGAAGATTTTTTAAAAGTAAATTTAGAGGATTTAATGACTTTAAAGGATAAGTATGAAAAAGTTATTTTAGTAGCCAATTTGCCTTATTATATTACAACTCAAATTATTGAAAAGGTTTTAACTGAAAGTAAAGTTATTGATGAAATTGTCGTGATGGTACAAAAAGAAGTGGCTTTAAAATATACAAGCGATTATAAAAGTCCACTGATGTATATGATTGAAGATATGGGTAAAATTGAATATATGTTTACAGTAAGTCAAAATGTTTTTATTCCTGCACCTCATATTGATAGTGCTATTTTAAAGATTACAATTAATAAGGAAGCTAATTTAGATTTATATAAAGTATTAAATAGTGCTTTTAAACAAAGAAGAAAAACGATTTATAATAATTTAAAACAAGAATATCAAAATGCATTAGATGTTTTAAATGAAAATCAAATAGATCAAAAATTAAGATGTGAACAACTTACATTAGAAGATTATCAGGCTATCACAAAATCATTATATAAACATACTATATAATGGTGATAGAATGAAGATAGGTGATATTGTAAGTAGAAAAAAATATCATCAAGATATTATTTTTGAAGTCATTGATATACAAGAAAATATTTGTTATTTAAGAGGAATAGAGTATCGTCTTATTGCGGATAGTGAAATAGATGATTTAGAGCTTGTTCAAGAGAAAAGAGTAATAGAAGATGTGCATTTACCACAAGAAAAATGTTTAAAGGGAAGTGTTTTACATTTAGATGGAGATCCTTCTTATTTAAAGATGTGTATGAAAAAATATCAAGAATATGGTATTAGAGCATATGGTTATTATTTTAAAGAAGAAGAGTTTGCTAGTAAAATAACCAACCTATTAAAAAAACATAATCCACATCTTTTAGTCATTACAGGACATGATGCTTTGAAAAAAAATGGACATAAAAGAAATAGTCAAGATTATTTGCACAGTTTAGATTTTGTAGAAGCAATCAAAAAGGCTAGAGAATATCAACCCGACAAAGATGCATTAGTAATCTTTGCAGGAGCGTGTCAGTCATACTATGAACTTCTAGTAGCGAGTGGTGCTAACTTTGCATCAAGTCCTTCAAGAAAAAATATTCATGCGTTAGATCCTGTTATTATCACAACTCAAATCGCAAGTACAAATATTAAAGAGTATGTTGATTTAGAAAAAGTTATAGAGAAAACCTCTTTTAAACAATTAGGTGTTGGTGGAATTGATACAAGAGGGGTTGCCAGAAATTTGTATCCGAGGTAATGAAAAATGAAAGTAAGAGCATATGCAAAAGTAAATTTAGCGTTAGATGTTGTAAGAAAAAGAGAAGATGGATATCATGATTTAGAAATGATCATGGCACCTATTACTTTACATGATCTCATTTATATTAATGTCATTGATGAAGGAATTGAAATTGAGTCAAATAGTAAGATCGTTCCTACCGATCAAAGAAATATTATGTATAAAGTTGCACAATTGATGCAAGAAAGATACGGATTAAAAAAAGGTGTTAAGATCTTTGTCTATAAGCATATTCCAACGCAAGCAGGATTAGCTGGTGGAAGTGCTGATGGAGCAGCAGTTATTAAAGCTATGAATAAATTATTTCATTTAAATTTATCTTATGAAGAAATGGCTGCTTTAGGAAAAGAAGTAGGAGCAGATATTCCATTTTGTATTTATGAAAAAACAGCTTTTGTTGAAGGTGTTGGTGAAAAACTACAATTTATTGATGAACCTTTTGAAGCTTATTTATTACTTGTAAAACCTAAAAAAGGTGTTTCAACTCAAAAAGCATTTACTTCATTAGATTTATCTAAGGTAAAACATCAAGATTGCAGAAAGATGAAAAAAGGAATTGAAATGAATGATTATCAAGCAGTTATTGATAATCTACAAAATACATTAGAACTTCCTTCTATTAAAATGGTGCCACAAATTAAAGAAATCAAAAAAGAAATGATGAAGTTAGGTTTTGATGGAGCTTTAATGTCAGGAAGTGGTTCATGTGTATTTGGTATTACTAGAAATCAAGAAATTATGAATAAAGGATATGAATTCTTTAGAAAACGTTATTTTTTTGTAAGAAAATCGAAAATTTTAAACAAGGAAGAAAATCTGTGATAAGATTTTCTTTTTTTGAAAAGATGTAGGAATTTGCAATAAATTGTCTTATTCATCTTTAATTATGAGTTATATTTTGTTAGAATGACGTCGTAGAGGGGTGTGACGATGAAAACTTACGCAGTAGTAATGGCTGCCGGAAAAGGTACAAGAATGAAATCCGACAAGCCTAAAGTAGTACATGAAGTTTTATATAAACCTATGGTTTGTCATATCGTTGATGAATTAAAAGGTTTAGGTGTTGATGGTATTTATGTTATTGTTGGACATAAAGCTGAAGAAGTCATGAAACTTGTTGATGGTGTTGAGTTCGTAATGCAAAAAGAACAATTAGGAACTGGACATGCATTGATGCAAGCAAAAGATGTTTTAGGAGATAAAGAAGGAACAACTATTGTTTTAAATGGTGATGCACCATTAATTACTAAAGAAACATTACAAGGGTTAATTCAATATCATAATGAACATCAAATGAAAGGAACAGTCATGACATGTGATTGTGACTTAAATAAGAAATTTGGTCGTATTATTAGAGAAAATGATCAAGTTAAAGGTATTGTTGAGTATAAAGATTGTACAGATGAACAAAGAAATATTTCTGAAATGAATGTTGGAGAATATTGCTTTGATAATGCTGCTTTATTTAAAGCATTAGAATCAGTAACAAATAACAATGCTCAAAATGAATACTATATTACAGATGTAATTGAAATTATGAATCATCAAAACTTAAATGTTGGTGGTTATAAAATTGATGACTTATCAGAAGTTGGTGGAATTAATGATAAGTTTGAATTACAAGAAGCAACAAAACAATTACAATATCGTATTAACAAAAAACATCTATTAGATGGTGTAAATATTGTAGATATGACAAATACTTATATTGGTAGAGATGTAGTGATTGGTCATGATACAACAATTGAACCAGGATGTATTATTAAAGGAAAAACAGTGATTGGTAATGGATGTCATATTGGACCTTATTGTGAATTTGATAATGTAGAAATCAAAGATAACGTAGAAATTAAATTCTCTGTTATTGCTGATTCGATTATTGAAAACGGTGTTGATATCGGGCCATATGCAAGACTTAGAAATCATTGTCATATCTTAGAAAATGTCCACATGGGTAACTTTGTGGAAATGAAAAAAGCAACTTTTGGTAAAGGAAGTAAAGCTGCGCACTTAAGCTATATTGGAGATGCGACAGTTGGTGAAAACGTAAATATTGGCTGCGGTACTATTACTAGCAACTATGATGGAAAAAATAAATTCCAAACAGTAATTGAAGACAACGTTTTCGTTGGCTGCAATTCTAATTTAGTTGCACCTGTAACTGTTGGTAAAAATGCATTTATTGCAGCTGGATCAACAATTACAGATGAAGTTCATGAAGATGCTTTTGCAATTGCTAGAAGTAGACAAGTGAACAAAGAAGGTTATAGTAAAGTATTAGAAGAAAAAAGAAATAAAATAGGAAAATAGGGGTAAAAGAAAAAATGAAAAACAAAATTACAGTATTTGCTTTATCATCATCAGTAGAATTAGCACAAGATATTTGTGATAATTTAGGTTGTGAAATGGGAAAATCAAAAGTTCACCATTTCGCTGATGGAGAAATCTTAGTTGAAATTGATGAATCAGTTCGTGGAAAAGATGTTTTCATTGTCCAATCAACATCTAATCCTGTTACTGAAAACTTAATGGAAATCTTAGTTTTAGCAGATGCCTTAAAAAGAGCATCAGCTGGAGAAATTACAGCTATCATGCCATACTTTGGATATGCTAGACAAGATAGAAAAGCAAAACCTAGACAACCAATTACATCTAAATTAGTTGCTGATTTATTAACAACTGCTGGTGTTAATCGTGTTGTAACAATTGATTTACATGCTGCACAAATTCAAGGATTCTTCAATATTCCTGTAGATGATATGCAAGCATTACCATTAATCTGTAATTATTTCAAAAATAAAAACTTAGATGATATCTGTGTTGTTTCACCAGATCATGGTGGAGCTACTCGTGCTCGTAAAATGGCAGTTGCTTTAGATTGTCCAGTAGCTATCATTGATAAAAGAAGACCAAAACCTAACGTTGCTGAAATCATGGGTGTATTAGGTGATGTTGAAGGTAAAAACTGTATCATGATTGATGATATGATCGATACAGGTGGAACTATTGTAGCAGGTATTGATATGTTACTTGAAAAAGGTGCTAAAAATGTATTTGTTGCATGTACACACCCAGTATTCTCAGGACCAGCTGTTGAAAGATTGAAAAACTGTTCAGCTAAAGAAGTAGTTGTAACTGATACAATTATCTTACCTGAAGAAAAGAAATTCGATAAATTAAAAGTTGTTTCAGTAGCTTCATTACTTGCTAAAACAATTGAAAGTATTGAAAATAATTTACCAGTAAGTGATGTTTTCCAAGAATTTGATTTCGAAAAATAATATATAAATATAAAGTCTTCCAAGTTGGAAGGCTTTTTTGTTTCATAAGTAAAACATCTATAAAAGTGTAGTTATATCAACAAATAATCATAAAATAGTATCTTTTATGTTACACACCTGAAACAAAATAAAATATTGAAAAATGGAAAAAAAATGCTAAACTCTCTTTAGTTAGTTTAAGCTAACTTACAAAAGGGAGGTCAACATGAAAAAATTATTAAAAATAACATTAGCCCTAATGATGGCATTATGTTTACAACTTACATCATTTAATTCAGTACATGCATTAAATAATGATTTATCAAAAGCAGGAACATATCAAGTTCCAATCAAAAGTTTAACAAGTGCTGCACCAATTCCAGCAGTACAAACAGCTTTTGCAAAAGCATTTGGAGATTCATTAGAAGTAACAGTAAATGAAGATGGAAAAATGCAAGCAATTGCTACTTTACAAAATATGATTATTAATTTAGGGAAAGAATATTATGCAAATGTTCTAACAATTGCTAATGGTACAACACTTTCAACAAAAGTTGAAAAGTCTACACAAGGAATGAATGGACAAACAGTAGATGTAGATGTTCCTGAAAAGATTTTATTTGATTTACCTCAATTAGATGAAAATAATTCAACAGTATTATCTATTACAGTTGATTTTATGAATGCTATGATGGGACAAGGGAATGATTATCCTACAAATGTAACATTAACATTAGATTTAGATAATGTTCAACAATTACAAAAAGAATATGTTTTAGAAGATGGTACATATAATGTTCCAGTTGATGTTTTAAAAGAAAATAGTGATGGTCAATCAATGGCAGCTAAGGCAATTGAATCAGCACAAATAAATGTTAACAATAATGAAGTGACTGTTACATTAAAATTAAAAGAAATGACAATATATGGTCAAACAGCTTCAGTTGATAAAATGGAATATCAATTAAAAGATGGAACATATCAAGAAGCAACAATTATTGAAGAAGAAAATGGACACCCAACAAAGGTTCAATTTAAATTAGATCAAAATGTAAAACTTACAAATGTTAAATTCTATTATGGCGGAAGTAATAGAGGCGCTAATGCTAGATTATCTTTAGATTTAGATCATCTAACAAAAGTAATTCCTTCTAGATTTAATCAAGATGGTACATATAGTGTAGATGTTGCATTATGGAATGCAACAAGTGATAAAGCATCTATGGCAGCTGCTGCTTTAGATTCTAAAGCTAAAATTATTGTTAAAGATGGAAAAGCAACAATGTATATTTCTACAAAAGAAATGTCATTTGGAACAATTAAAGCAAGTTTACAAGAATTCTATATTGGAAGTGCTCAAGAAGATTATAAAAATCATAGTGCTACAATTATAGAAAAAGATACACAAGGTAATCCAATATTATGGTCATTTGAATTACCTCATGAAGATGAATATATCAATGTTATGATGAATCCACATGTTGCTATGATGGGTAATATGGATTTAGAAGCAAGAATTAAAGTTGATTATAGTACATTAACATATATTTCAGATAAAACTGAATTAGAAACAAATACTAAAAAAGAAGATCCAAAAGAAAATAATCAAAATCAAGCAAGTAATACAGCTACTGAAAATAAAACAGAAACTACAAAAGATAATCAACAAGAAAGTCAAGCAGTAAAAACAGGAGATCAAGCCCCTATCACAATGATGAGTGTATTAGGTATGATTTCATTGTTTATGTTTGTTGTTTTACAAAAAAAATATGAGGCATAAAATATGCCTCATTATTTCTATGGAGGAATTATGAAAAAAATATTACAGATAAATATTATTGCTTTGATGATGTTGTTATTTATATCGCCAGTAAATGCTTTAAATGATGGTGCTTATTTAATAAGTCGTTCAACAAGTTATGTTAATCCTCTTACAGGTAAAACAGAAGATGGTGGAGAAAATATTGCTTTAGGTGATAGTATGGTAGGTAATATTGTTGAAGGACAATTATTACTTGAACAAACAGGAGGAAAATATTATATCACTGTAGGACTTGGATTAGCTTCTAATGTTAGTAATGTACGTTTTAAAGTCATGACATCAAGTGGTGCTATGTCTTCTGTATCAGCAACTAAAACAGGAAGTAGTAGTGCAAATGGAGATACAGTTAATCATTATAGAATACAAGTAAGTTCATTAGATATTTATATTAGTCCTATTATGTATGTAAGTCCTATGGGGAGAGATGTTCAATTTTTTATTAAACCAAATATTTCCTCGGCAATATCTGGAACAGGTGTTTATAACAGCCAAATGATTCCACAAAGCCAAGCACCAACAACATCAACAGAAAATCAATCAAGTACAACAACTCAATCATCAACACCAACACCAAAAGCACAAGAGGAAACAACTCCAGAAGCTGTTGAAAATACAGAATCGTCACAAGCTACAGTAGGGACAATTACAAAAGAATCATTAATGGAAAATGCGACAGGATTAAGTAATCATTTAATTAATTCAAAAGGAAAAGTAGATAGAAAATTAAAATTAACTATCAAAAATATAAAAAAGAAAAATCAAAAGGAACAAAAAGCAAGTTCTCATTATTCTTTATGGATTATTGGAGTCTTAGGCGTGATCGTTGTAGGAGGTGTAGTTTATGTTAAAAAAATTAAAAAATAGTTTTATTTTTATTTGTTTAATATCTTTATTAACAGGATGTGTTAATCAAAATCAAGAAGTTCAAACAAATGAAGAAGTAACAATTGCTGCTACATCTGTTTCTATAACTGAAATATTAGACCAATTAGATGTACCAGCAAAACAGGTTGTTGGTATTCCTCAAAGTGATAGTTATTCAGTTCCTAAGAAATATAAAAAGGCAACTCAATTAGGGAATGCAATGTCACCAGATATGGAAAAACTTTCTACATTAAAACCAGATCTTATTTTAAGCCCTAATTCATTAGAAGGTGATTTAGCAAGTAAATATGAAAAAATAAAAATAAGTTCAAGTTTTTTAAATTTAAGAAGTTTATCAGGAATGTATAAGAGTATTGAAGAATTAGGAAAATTCTTCAATAAAGAAAAAAAAGCACAAAAATTAATTGATGATTATACAAATTATATGATTTCTTTTAGAGAAAAATATCAAAACAATGTGAGCCCACGTGTACTTATTTTAATGGGTCTTCCAGGAGGAAGTTATGTTGTAGCAACTGAATCTAGTTATGTTGGAGATTTAGTAAAATTAGCAGGTGGGACGAATATTTATGGAGATGGAAATGGGGAAGATTTTGTTAATGTAAGTGTAGAAGATATGTTAAAACAAAATCCTGATCTTATTTTAAGAACATCTCATGCCATGCCAAAACAAGTTATGGAGTATTTTCAACAAGAGTTTTCGAATAATCAAACTTGGCAACAATTTGATGCTGTTAAGAATAATAAAGTATATGATCTAAATAACGAATATTTTGGAATGAGTGCTAATTTTAATTATCAAAAAGGATTAGAAACATTAGAAGGAATTTTATATGAAAATCATTAAAAAGAATCCGTTATTATTTATATTAGGTTTAATGATTATTTTAGGAATATGCTTTTTTCTAGCAATTAATATAGGATCAATTAAAGTATCTTTTATACAACTAATGAAAGGTTTATTTATAGAATATAACAAAGATGTAGCAAGTATTTATCAAATACGTTTTCCTAGAGTTATTGTAACAATGCTTGTAGGGTGTGCATTAGCTTTATCTGGATTATTATTTCAAGTTGTTCTTAAAAATCCTTTAGCAGATCCTGGGTTAATAGGAATAAGTGCAGGGGCAAATATTGTGAGTCTTTTAGTTGGTATTTTTTTACCTGATTTATATGCATTTAAACCAATGATTACATGTCTAGGAGGCTTAGTAACATTTATTATTATTTATAGTTTATCTTGGAAATCAGGTTTAAATACAACAAGAATTATTCTTGTTGGTGTAGCAATTCATTATACTATGAATGCCATTGTTTCTCTTATAGAAAGTATGTCAGCTTCTATTTCATCTTCAGCAGGAACAATTACTTTATATTCATGGAATGATGTATTTCTTTTAATGATTTATATTGTGCCAATTTTAATAATCTTACTTTTTTTAACACAAGCATGTGATTTATTAGGGTTAGAAGATCGTACATTATTATCATTAGGAATCAATGTAAATACATATCGTTTTATTTTATCTTTATTAGCTGTTTTATTATGCAGTATATCTGTTGCTATTGCTGGAATATTAAGCTTTGTAGGTTTACTTGTGCCACATTTAGCACGTTTATGTGTAGGTAATCAACATAAATATCTTATTCCCACAACTGCCTTATGTGGAGCTATTATTTTATTAGTTGCTGATACAATAGGTAGAACATTGATGGCTCCTTATGAAATAAGTGCAGGAATTATTATGTCAATGATAGGTGGTCCAATATTTATCTTATTATTAAAAAGGAGTTTATATGAAAGTTAATCATTTATCTTTTAGTTATAATCATCAATCTTATATGAAAGATATAAATATACAGTTTAAAGATCAAAAAATAACAACCATTATTGGACCTAATGGAAGTGGTAAATCAACACTTTTAATGCTATTAAGTCGTATTTATAAAATACAACAAGGATCAATTGAGTTAGATAATAAAAATATATGGGATTATAAAATTAAAGAATTTGCTAGAAAAGTAGCTGTTGTACATCAAAAGAATCAAGTATATGGGGATTTAAATGTTAGAACAATCATAGGTTATGGAAGATTACCTTATCTTAATTATCATCAATCTCTTTCAAAAGAAGATAAGCAAATAATAGATTGGGCAATAGAAGTCACAAATCTTAAAGAACATCAAAATAAAATGTTAAATAGCTTATCAGGAGGACAACAACAACGTGTTTGGATAGCTTTAGCTTTAGCACAAAAAACACCTATACTTTTATTAGATGAACCAACAACATATTTAGATATTAAAGCTCAAATAGAGACACTTAATTTATTAAGAAAAATAAACAAAGAATATCAAATCACTATTATTATGGTACATCATGATATTAATCAAGCAATTCATTATAGTGATGAAATTATAGCAATGAAAAATGGACAACTGATGTTTCAAGGAAAACCTCATGAAGTGATTAATCAAAAGACTTTAAAAGAAGTTTATGATTATGATTTAAATGTTATAAAAAATAATGAAGAATTATTTGTATTAAATTATCAATAAAAATGTATCAACTTATAGATTTAAGTTGATACATTTTCTCAAAATATCTTTTTTATACTTTTGTAAAATTAAACATTTTTTTCTTTAAATATCTCTGCAAAAAAATTTTTGCCAGTGAATCAGGTTTAATAATATCTAAAGCCTCATCTAATGTATACCATTTTGCAAAATCTATTTCGTTTGTTAATGTGAAATCTTCACTATTTACTGTTACTGCATAATTATGAATTAATGTATTTGTACTTTTATAAAATTCATTATCATTGTATTCATATTCAATTACATTTAATTGAACTTCTTCTTTTAACTCTCTAATCAATGTTTGTTTGGCATTCTCTCCTTAATTTATATAGCCTGCTACAAGAATATTATCTTTCTTCCCATATTGTTGAATCAGTAAAATTTTATCTTTACTAGGATTTAAAATAATGGCTGATATAGCACTGCTGAACATAGGAAATCTAAATTCACTACAGTTTGAACAATAAGTAACTTCTCCATCTACTCCACATTCTTTCAAAATAAGCTTTTCTCCACAAACACCACAATACTCCATATTATATCCTTCCGGTAGAATAACGATATTATAATCGATGACTTCATGATTTAAAAATCTTATCACATTAAACATTGATTTTATATCTTACTTTATTTCATGATTCTTATTTTATCCATTCTACTAAATCTTTCAACTGGTTTCCTAAATTAAGAAATCAAGGTAAATCTTCACCATTTGATTTGATAACTTTCTTATACCAGTCAAAGGATTTCTTTTTAAACTTTTGAGAAATCCCTTGAACATAATTATCACGATCAAGTTCTTTAGCAATATCAATTAACTTCTAATTATTATTAAGACAATATTCTAGGCATCCATGCTATTTAAGTGTTAACTGACTATTAATACTCATATACACCATTCTAGTTCTATCTTGAATAACTAGTTCTTACACTTATATAATATACTTTTTTTAAATGAATGAAATAGAAAGGAAATAAAAAAGAAGAGAGCTATATTTTTAAGCTGTTTTATAATCTACAATCAATAGAATATTTACGTACAATTTCCAAAATAAAGAAACATTTCTTAAATTAGGAAATCCATTGTTTTACAATTTAAACGTTTATAAAATTAGATTGTAGATTATGAATCCGGAAAATAATCATCATCAAATATAAGGAGGACACTATGAAGAACAAAGATGTAGCAAAAAAAATTCTTGAGCAAGTGGGTTCAGAAAATATTACTTATCTAACTCATTGTGCAACAAGACTGAGATTTAATGTTAAAAACGAAGACAGTATTGATTTAAACAAATTGAGTCAAATTGAAGGTGTTATTACAGCACAGTTTAAAAATGGTCAATTACAAATTGTCATTGGTGCAAAAGTAGAAGGTGTGTTTGATGAATTGATGAATATGGTTAATTTATCAGATGATGTTACAGTAGAAAAAAACACAAAAAAGAAAAACATAGTTTCTAATGTTGTTGAAACTATTGCAGGTTGCTTCAGCCCAGTTATTCCTGTTTTAATTGGTTGTGGAATGGTTAAATCGGTTTTGGCAATTTTAACTACATTAAATATTATTTCAACAACAAGTGGTGAATATCAGATTTTAAGTATGATTGGTGACTTGTTATTCTATTTCTTTACGTTTTTCTTGGCAGTTAGTGCAGCAAAAAAGTTTAAAACTCACGAGTTTTTAGCGTTAGCATTAGCTGGAGCATTAATGTATCCAACGATTCAAAATGGTGCAATTAGTGCTTCTGAAACAGGAATGACATCATTAAGTTTTTTAGGATTACCTGTATTGTTTGTTAATTATAAATCTACTATTATACCTATTATTATTGCAGTATGGGTAATGTCTTATGTCTATAAGTGGGTTAATAAAATTATACCAGATACATTCAAAGTATTATTTGTACCAATGATTGTTTTATTTATTATGGTTCCTTTAGAATTGATTGTCATTGGTCCATTTGGTACCTATATTGGTAAAGGTGTTGCAGCATTTGTTACATGGTTATATGGAATAAATGGAGTATTAGGTGCCTTCTTGTTTGGTACATTTAGACCATTACTCATTGTTCTGGGAATGCATTATGCGATTACGCCTATCAATACTCAATTGATTGCAGAATATGGATATTCAGTTATCTCACCAGCAAATCTTACAGGAAACTTGGCACAAGCAGGTGCATGTTTAGCAATTTTTATTTTGCTAAAAAATAAAACTGAGAAAAGCAATGCCTTTACAAGCGGATTAACAGCAGTATTTGGTATTACAGAACCTGCAATGTTTGGATTTAACTTAAAATATAAAAAACCAATGATATGTGCAATGTTGGCTGGTGGTATCGGGGCAGCATATATGAATATGTTTGGTGGAGGAGCAACAGCTGTTATTTTACCAGGTATTTTAGCTTTACCAACATACATTGCTGACAGTTATATTCATGTTATCATTGCTGTTCTTATTAGTATTATTGGTGCATTTATTGCAACTTTAGTATTAGGAATTAAAGAAAATAATTCAGAAGAAAAAAACATTATTAAGGAAGTGAATAGTGAAATTATTGAAATGCCTACAAAAGGACAGGTCATTGAATTATCACAAGTTAATGATCCAACATTTTCACAAGAGTTGATGGGAAAAGGATTTGCTATTATTTCAGAAGATGGAAATTATTATGCACCATTTAATGGTGTAGTCAGTATGATTTTTCCTACAAAACATGCCATTGGTTTAACAAGTGATAATGGTGTAGAACTGCTTATTCATATTGGTTTAGAAACAGTTGAGTTAAACGGACAGTATTTCGAAAGTTTTGTAGAAACTGGGCAAAAAATTAAAGAAGGAGATATGCTCATTAAGGTAGACATAGAAAAACTAAAGGAATTGGGATATGACATAACAACTCCAGTAATTGTTACAAATACAGATCATTATCAAAAAATAGAACTAGAAAATATTGATAATACATTCAAGTTGTGTGTGGAGTGATCATATGAAAATGGAAAAAGATTTTTTATGGGGCGGTGCTATTGCTGCTAATCAAGCAGAGGGTGCGTACTTGGAAGATGGAAAACGTTTATCAACGATGGACGTTGTTCCAATGAACGAGAAAAGAGTATCTATTAAACAGGGGAAAGTATCATATACACAAAATAAAGAGAATGACTATTTCCCAACGCACGAAGCCATTGATTTTTATCATACCTATAAAGACGATATACGTTTACTTTCTAAGATGGGGTTTAAATGTTTTAGAACGTCCGTTGCATGGACAAGAATTTATCCAACAGGTGAAGAAGATTTTCCTAATGAAAAAGGACTTTCTTATTACAAAAGTTTATTTGAAGAATGCCATAAATATGGAATGGAACCATTGGTAACAATTAGTCATTTTGATGTTCCTATGAATTTAGTTAAAAAATATGGTTCATGGCGTAGTAGGAAAATGATTGATTATTACCTTGAATATGCAAAAACTTTATTTGAAGAATTTAATGGACTAGTTAAATACTGGATAACATTTAATGAAATTAATGTTATTTTGCATAATTCATTTTCTGGTGCAGGATTAATCTTAGACAAGGAACAATATCCAGAACAGATTAAATATCAAGCAGCTCATCATGAACTTATTGCAAGTGCTTTAGCAACAAAGTTAGCTCATGAAATCAATCCTGAAAATAAAGTGGGATGTATGTTAGCTGCTGGAGATTATTATCCATATTCGTGTGATCCCTGTGATGTGTTTCTTGCTTTACAAAAAAATAGAGAAAGTTATTTCTTTATTGATGTGCAAGCAAAAGGAGAATATCCTAGTTATGCAAAAAGATTATTTGAAGAAAAAAATATTCAACTTAAACTAATGAAAAATGATTTGGACATTTTAAAAAACTACACAGTAGATTTTATTTCATTAAGTTATTATACATCACGTACTGCATCTGTTGAAAAAATGAAAGAGGTCAGTGAAGCTAATGTTATGAAATCAGTAAAAAATCCATACATTCAGTCAAGTGAATGGGGATGGCAAATTGATCCATTAGGGTTAAGAATAACATTAAATACACTTTATGATCGTTACCATAAACCTTTATTTATCGTGGAAAATGGTTTAGGTGCCAAAGATAAATTAGTGAATGGTACTGTTAAAGATGATTATCGTATAGATTATTTACGGCAACACATTCAAGCAATGCAGGAAGCAATGAAAGATGGTGTTGATATTATAGGATATTTAGCATGGGGGTATTGACTTAGTAGCTGCATCAACTGGACAAATGTCAAAAAGATATGGATTTATTTATGTTGATCGTGATGATTATGCTCATGGAAGCAATCAAAGGTTTAAAAAGAAATCTTTTGATTGGTATAAAAAGGTTATCGCATCAAACGGTGAGGATTTAAGTTGATTTCTTGATTTAGGAAATCAGTTGAGAGATTTTATAGAATAAATAAAATAATAATTGTAAAACAAAGGAGGAAAATGAAATGAAAAAAGCAGCAGTTTTAGTTGCACCTGGATTTGAAGAAGGTGAAACATTAACGATTGTTGATATTATTCGTAGAGCAAATCTACAATGTGATATGTTTGGTTTTGATAAAGTTGTAGAAGGAGGACATGAAATTAGTGTTCAGTGTGATCAAATTTTAAGTCATGAAGTGACTAATTATGATATGGTGATTCTGCCTGGAGGGTATGACGGAGCAGCTAATTTAAGAGATAGTGCAGAAGTGATGAATATTCTTCATGAAATGAATGAGAAAAGAAAATATATCTGTGCGATGTGTGCAGCACCTATTGTTTTAGAACAAGCTAATCTTCTTGTTAATAAAAACTATACAGCCTATATGGGGTATGATCAAAAAATCAAACAAGGAAATTATTTGGACGATAAAGTTGTTATTGATGGAAATATTGTAACAAGCAGAGGGCCTGCAACAGCTTATGCATTTGCATATAAGCTTATTGACTTATTAGGTGGAGATTCATTAGCAGTGAAAAATAGAATGGTGTATTTTAATGCATTTGATGTGAAGGGGGAAGAATAATATGGCAAAAGTTGCAGTTTTAATGGCAGAAGGATACGAAGAGGGAGAAACATTAACAATTGTTGATTTATTAAGAAGAGCAGAAATTGAATGTCATACCTTTAGCTTTGGTGAAAAGTTTGTAAAAGGAATGCATAATATGTATATCAAAGCTGATAAAATATTCAGTGAAGAAGTTAAAGATTATGACATGCTCGTTTTACCGGGTGGTAGACCAGGAGGAGCTAACTTAAAGGCTAATCCCGAAGTGATTTCAATGGTTCAGTATTTTAATGAAAATAATAAATACTTAGCAGCCATGTGCTCAGGTACAGTTGTTTTATCAGATGCAAAAGTTATTGATGGTAAAAAAGTAACAGGATATACAGGATATGCAGATAAGTTAATAGGTGGACAATTTGTTGATGATGTAGTAGTATTTGATCAAAATATAGTAACTAGTCAAGGACCAGCAACACCATATCCATTTGCATTTAAAATCATTGAGGTATTTGGAAAAGATACAACAATGATGAAAGAGCGTTTGATGTATAACTTCGCTGGTGGAAAATAGAAAGAGAGTGATAGGATGATTTATGATAAACTTCCGATTGTATTTTTAAGTACGATTGCAAGTGAAAAAAAGGACTCTACAAACAGTCAAATTGCAAGTTATGTACTAGATCATCTTGATGATGTGCAAAATATAGGAATAAAAGACATGGCTGCTGAATGTAATGTTGCAGTGAGTTCTATTTCACGCTTTTGTAAGGAAATAGGTTTAAGAGATTTTGCTGAATTAAAAGAGTTGCTATTATCAACAAATTTATATTTTGAAGAACATTCCAATTCACTTTCTGCTCAAGAAAGATTAAATGATTATAGTTTGAAAGTGAAAGATAGTATTGATATGGTTGAAAAATCTATTGACATGAAATCAATAATTGATTTATGTAAAGATATTCAAAAATATAAAAGAGTTGCAATTTTTGGTTTATTGAAAGCTGGTGCAGTTGCGTTAAATTTACAAGGTGATTTGTTGATGCTAGGGAAACAAGTATATACCAATATTTCTTATACCCAGCAAATACAGTATATTCTAACAGCTAATGAAGATGACTTGATTATTATCTTTTCTTACACTGGATCATATTTTGAATATCAGAACTTGAGAGCATTAAAGAACAAATTAAAGTATCCTAAAATATGGTTTATCGCTAGTGAAGTTAAACAGTATCCATCATTTATCAATCGTGTCATAACATTTAGGTCCTTACAAGATCAAAATAGTCATCCTTATCAATTACAATTTATTGCGGGATTAATCGCACAGGAATATTCAAGATTACACAAGTTTTTATAGCTTGTGTTTTTTTATTTCTTAATTATGGAAATCGCTAGAGAATACTCTTGCTATATTATATAGTAAATGCAGATGGGAGGTACAGATTATGAACAAAAAACAAAAATCTGAATCTTTTGCGATCGCTATTTTATTAGCGACTATTGGAGGTTTTTTAGATGCATATACATATTGTTGTAGAGATAAAGTTTTTGCTAATGCTCAAACTGGTAATATTGTAAGATTAGGAATGACATTAGCTAATAAAGAATACATACAAACAATCAGATATTTTATACCCATAGTTGCTTTTTCTTTAGGTGTTCTTGCAGCCATGTATATTAGAAATAAAAATTCGTCAAAATTGCATTGGCGACAAATCATCTTGTTATTGGAGATAGTGATTATAATTGTTGTAAGTTTTATCCCCATCAATCATTTTTCAAATATTGTTGCTAACATACTTATATCTTTTTTATGTGCAATGCAGGCGGAAAGCTTTAGAAAAGTTTTAGATAAACCTTTTTCATCAACAATGTGTACTGGCAATTTAAGAAGTGCAACAGAATATTTATATTGTGCCTTTGCAAAAAAGCATTCACAATTATTAAGGAATACAGCATGTTATTTATTGATTATTGTTTCATTTATATTTGGAGCATTTCTTGGAGTTCATATCACAAGTATTATTTTTGAAAAAGCTGTTCTTGTGACATTAATTCCATTTGTTATTTCAATATGGAATATGTTTTATCAAATAAATATGAAGGTGGAAAGGAAAATAAGCTGAAGAATAACTTCTTTATGATTGAAAATATTTTTTAATTTCATCAATTTCTTGTTGAGGTAATCCTAGTAATTCTACCGCGTTAGAAAAAGTAGTATTTAAATTATGAATAAGATTTTTTACTACCATGATATTTCTTTTTTTTCTTTCACTTTGTTTCGTTTTTTGAATTGCTTCTCTTTCAATCATTTCTCCTAAGTTACACATCTTTTCTACCTCCTTATCTATTACCTTAAATCCATATTCCTTCATAATCTTTCTTTTTTCTTGATAACTTAATACATTATTTAAAAAAGCAACAAGTGGTGTTAGTATGTTATCATAAATTATATACTTTTCATTAGTATCATGTTCTTTGTTTAAGTATATCATAATAAGTACACCTTTGTCATAGGTTTCTATTCTTTCGATTGTTGTTCCATTGATATTTATTTCATCTATCTTATACGCATTGATATGACCATCATTCTTTTTGGCAGATTGTGGTAATATCCAAATTGAATAGACTTTCTTTATATGATTATAATCATAGTCATAATATTCATTTTTCCATTGTGTGGTCATGATTCTTGAGATATAAGTAAGACCTCGTGTAATCAGAGAATAACCTGGATTGGGGTCATTTTGTATTTCAACATTTAGATAGATTCTTGGGGATAAATCAATCGTACAAAGGAAATCATAATTCGTTTTACCACTATAGGGAATAAAGTTTTCTTTATCTAAATGTTGAAAAGATTTCTTTTCTTTGATCAATCTTTCAATTTCATTCAGAGTTAAATGTTTTGCTTCATCAACAAAACATTTAACTATTCTACTTAATATTTCTTCATGACAAATAATCAATTTACAATAGTTATCTAATACTAGTTTATGATTAGATGAACTTTTTTCAATTATACCTTCCATAAAATATACCTCCTACTATATATATCGACTCTTTTTTTGCTTTTTTCTTTAAAAAAATAAAAAATTTTTATTCTTTTAGTCACATAGCTTTTGCTTGACATGGATAAGTGAATGTTATATTCTTATATCATACTAATTATATATGAAATAAATAAATTGGTACAAAATAAAATGGGGGAATTAAAAATGGAAAGAATTACAAGTTTTAGTGTTGATCATCGAAAACTAACTAAAGGAGTTTATGTATCAAGAATTGATGGGGATTTGATTACATATGATATTCGAATGACACAACCTAATGTTGAGCCAGCTTTAAAACCAGAAGCAGCACATACGATTGAACATATTGGCGCAACATTACTTAGAAATGGTAAATATAAAGATCGAGTGATTTATTTTGGACCAATGGGCTGTATGACAGGCTTTTATTTGATTGTGAGAGATTTAGATTTAGAAGTGATTAAAGAAGTTGTAAAAGATGTTTATAGTCAAATTGCCTCTTGGGATCAAGAGATTCCAGGGGCTAAGGAAGAAGAATGTGGAAATTATACATTCATGGATTTAGCTGAAGCTAAAAAAGCAGCTAATTATTTTGTAAATAGTAAATGGGAACATGAATATCATCTATTATAAAGGGGAAACAACAATGAAAAAATAAGGAATTAAATTATTAGCACTTACCTTACTAGCAAGTGTAACAACAGGATGTGCATCATCTAAACAAGAAAATACATGGGATAAAATTAAAGAAAAGAAAGAAATCGTGATTGGAACAGAAGGAACATTTGCTCCTTTCTCTTATCATGATGATAATGATAATTTAGTAGGTTATGATGTAGAAGTATCAGAAGCGCTTGCTAAAGAATTAGGGGTTAAAGTTAAATTTGTAGAAGTTAAATGGGATAGTTTAATTGCTGGACTTGATTCAGATAAATATGATTTAGTAACTAACCAAGTGGCTATTACAGCTGAAAGAAAAAATATGATTTTTCAATTCCACATACATACTCTTATCCAGCAATTATCACTAAAAAAGATAATACAGAAATCACTAAAATGAGTGATAT
>OICS01000119.1_pt1 | contig 32931 bp, 34 predicted proteins | sample 1581341 | NCBI WGS metagenome assembly OICS01 (sample SAMEA3882550, study PRJEB24775) | human gut metagenome | biome: human-associated habitat; feature: intestine environment; material: feces | place: Netherlands | collected 2009/2010
AGTGACGCAACGTTTTATATCTTACTCGCTTGTTGACTTCTTGTCAACAAGTTTTTTGATATTTATTTTTGTCTTGCTTCAAGCACTTGGCTCGTTTCAAGACGAATAATACTTTACCTTGTTTTTTCTTTTTCGTCAACTTTTGCCTTTTGATTGTCTTTTCTGCCAAACGCCAGGAGGTGTTGTAAAGGTTGTTTCCTTTTTTGTTTTTCAAAATCCTCGCGCACTTTTGGAAAAATTGCTTTTTCGGAAAAATTGTTCGTATTTTATGTTTTTTCTAGGTTAAATGCATAAAAAGTTTTTTTGAAATTTTTTGTTTTTTCAACTTTTTTACGGGTTGAAAGTAAAAAAGGAGCAGCCAAATGACTGCTTCTTGCTTATTTTAGGTATTGCACGGTGATGTCGCTGACGTTGATCAGGAGCATCTGGTAATTTTCGTGTCTGGCAATTTGCTGGGCACTAAGGCGGAGATATTGCTCGGTTTGCTTAAAGTCAAAGTAGCTTGCCTCACCCTGGTCAACCTTTTGGGCAAAGGCGTGCAGCCGCTTGGCAATTTCTGATTCCGGCTTGTTCCATTCATTAACGATCTGCTTAAAGACTGCCGGTGCCCGCTTGACTTCTTTCTGAAATTCTTCGTTGACATAAAGCAAGCGGAAATGGCTGCCATCGTCTAAGGCCAGGCAGGTCGGCTTGTCGCTGGCCAAGTCCACCAGGCCAACACACTGGTAGAACTTGCTCTGCTGCCAGTTCTCAATTTCGATCCCCTTTTCAGCCACCAGCTTGGCGAACTCACCGGTTGGCAAGGGCTTGCTGTAGTAAAAAACCTGGATCCGCTCGCAGCCAATCGACTGCAAGAAGTCCAACTGCTGCTTAGTTTCAACCCCCTCAGCCAAAGTATGGATTCCCAGGTCCTTGGCCATCTTCACGCAGGCGGTTAGGATCTTCTTTGAAGCTTCGTCAAAGTCCTTCATGAAGATCATATCCAGCTTGATCTCATCGAATTCAAAATTCTTGAGATAGTTTAAGAAAGAATAGTCGCTACCAAAGTCGTCCATCCAGACTTCATAACCGGCCTGGCGGAAGTTGTGAATGGCCCGCTTCAAGCCGGCAACATCCTTAGATAAGGCACTTTCGGTGATTTCCACGCGGACTAGGGACCAGCGCAAGCCATTTTTCCGCATGGCCTGGTTTAATTCGGTCAAGGGATCCATCATCTGGAAGTCTGCCCGGGACAAGTTGATGGAAACTGGCACGAGCTTTTCTCCCTTGTCGATACGCCCGCAGGTAACTTCTTGGATGACGTAACGGTCAACCTTGTAGGACAAGTTCATCTCTTCAAAGAGGGGAATAAAGTCGCCCGGTGACAAGAAGCCCTTGACCGGATCAATCCAGCGGATCAAGGCTTCCGCCCCGCAGAGGCGGCCGGTCAAAGTCCGGATGACTGGTTGGTAGTAAACCTGCAGGTAGTGCTTTTCAATAGCTTCATCCAGGTGGTCGATCAAGTACTGCTTTAATTCTTCCTTTTCCTGCATGGCCGAAGTGTATAAGCACCAGCTATGCTCAGGCTGCTTCTTTGCTTGGTCGCAGGCCAGCTTGGCCCGGTCACAGGCTAAAGAAGGACTGACTTTCTCATCATACTGGTAGACTCCGACCCACACCCGGAGCTGGCTGGCTAAAGGCAGGTGCTTTAATCGGGTGTGCAGGCGGATGATCTGCGCTCCCAGTCACCTGGTTCTGGATCATAAACATAGAACTTACTAAAAAAGCCTTCCAAAAACGAATTTTGGAAAGCTCTTCTTGTGAATTATAAAGTTACCTGCTCATTTTCCTTAACCCGGGCCCAGTTGTGGGGATCCTGCAGGGTCGTGTCCAGCTTGCCCAGCATGTGGTCCATCTTGTGATATTCGGTGTCCCTTTCTTCATCGGTCGTCTTGGCCAGTTCTGCCTTCAGTTCATCCGCAAAGATGGTTTCTTCGGCGTTGGTCCAGAAGTAGTCTTCATACTGGATCCCGCTGAAGCGCCAAGGCTTAAAGAAGAGATTGTAGTGGATAAGGCCAGGATTTTCCAAGGCGGCTGTGTTTTCGTTTGGCATGGCGTCCCAGCGGCCGTCCAGGTACTTGATCCGGCCGGAGCAGATTTCATTTAGGTAGTCCTGGTCCGTGGCGATGCAGTCAAAGTGGTAGCGGCCCAAGAGGCTGAAGAACTTGTCAACGAAGTTTTCCTCTCTGAAGGCCTTGGCGTTCATGACCAGCATCCCTGAATTGATGTATTCCTTCGGATCCAGAGTCAAGACTTCCTTGATATAGCGGAGCATCTTTTCCACGAACTGGATGGAAGTGTCGGTGCAGGCACCCAGGAGATTATTGCCTAAGTCATGGTCATAAAGCTTGGCGATGTCGTCATTTAAGACCGTGTCACTGTCGATGTAGACTACCTTGTCGTATTCCGGGAAGAGGTCCGGGATAAAGAGGCGGTAGAAAATGGACATGGCAAAGAAGTCGCCCCGCAAGTAGTTCTCCTTCCGGTCCTGGATTGGCTTGAGGAGTTCGTCGGACATCTCGTAGAACTTAATGTGGACATTGTCTCTGTTATAAGCGGCCAGGGCCTTTTCATGGTCCCGGCTTAAGCCCTGGTGCAAAAAGGTTACCGTGTAGTCACGCTTTGGGTCGGCATGCTTGACTAAAGAGTGCAGTGAGACAGCCGCGTATGGGGTGAAGTCGTCACTGATTGAATAAAATACTGGAACTGTCATTATTATTTTTCCTTTCCATCTACCCTCAATCATATACTACATTGTAGTTCTTACCAGCATTTTAGCAAGAGAAAAGTGAAAATCGTATGAAATATTACATTAGTTTTCTCTATGAGAAAAGGTAGTGGAGGGCCTGGCGGACGCTGGAGACCGGAATTACCTCAATCCCCAAATCCTGCAAGGCCGGGCTCATATTGTATTTCGGGATAAAAATCCGCTTGAAGCCAACCTTGCCGGCTTCCTTGACCCGGGCCTGGATCTGGTTGACCCGGCGGACTTCCCCAGTCAGGCCGATTTCCCCGACAAAGCAGTCAGTTGCGGAGATTTCCTTGTCATAGTAACTGGAGGCAATGGCCATGGCGATGGCCAGGTCAATGGCCGGTTCGTTTAAGCGGATGCCGCCGGTCGCTGATAAATAGGCGTCCTGGTTCTGCAGCATTAGGTTCCCCCTTTTTTCCAAAACGGCTAAAAGCAGGGAGACCCGGTTGTAGTCCAGGCCCGAAGTAGTCCGCTTGGCATAGCCGAAGGCGGTTGGGGTGACCAGGGCCTGGATTTCGCCCAAGATCGGCCGGGTGCCTTCTAAAGAAACGACCACGGCTGACCCAGTTGAGTCGGGCAAGCGTTCATCTAAGAAGACAGCGGAAGGATTGGTCACTTCTGCCAGGCCTTCGGTCTTCATTTCAAACATGCCGATTTCGTTGGCCGCCCCAAAACGGTTCTTGACTGAGTGCAGGATCCGGTAGGCATGGTGCTCGTCACCTTCAAAGTAAAGGACGGTATCAACCATGTGCTCCAGGATTTTCGGCCCGGCGATGGACCCTTCCTTGGTCACGTGGCCGATGACAAAGACAGTGACCTGGTCCAGCTTGGCGATCTTCATCAATTCGGCGGTAACTTCCCGGACCTGGGAAGCTGAGCCCACCATGGAGTCCAGGCTGGGTTCATTCATGGTCTGGATGGAGTCGATCACGACAAAATCTGGCTTAACGTCGTCGATCTGGTCGCGGATGTGTTCCATGTTGCTTTCCGGATATAAAAGCATGGGGCTTTGGCCCAGGCCTAAGCGGTCAGCCCGCAGCTTGATCTGGCTGGCAGATTCTTCCCCGGAGACGTAGAGGACCTTGTATTTTTCGGCCAGTTCGCTCATGATCTGCAGCATCAAAGTGGACTTGCCGATGCCGGGGTCCCCGCCAATCAAGACCAAAGAGCCTGGTACGATCCCGCCGCCTAAGACCCGGTTAAGTTCAGAGGACTTGGTTAAGACCCGCTCTTCCTTTTCCGCCTTGACGGTGGACATTTTAACGGCTTCTTTAGCACCCACGCTGGCCATCAGGCGGCTGGGGGTAGCTTTAGTAGAAGTCTGGCGGACCTCCTGGCTTTCTTTTTCAAACTGGTTCCAGGCCCCGCAGTTCGGGCACCGGCCCAGGTAAGAAGCGGAGATGTAGCCGCAAGACCGGCACTTATACTGGGTTCTAGCTCTGGCCATTACTTGCCGCCCTTCTTGCCGGTTGAGCCAAAGCCGCTTAAGCGCTGGCTTTCGATTGGCTGGTCGTCATCAGTTTTGAGGTACTTAATGAAGATACCCTGGGCGATCCGTTCACCCTTTTTGATCTTGAGGGGACGGACGCCGTAGTTCAAGACTTGGACGAAGATCTCCCCTTCATTATTGGGGTTGTTGTAGTAGTCGCTGTCGATGACGCCGATCCCGTTTGGCAAGGACAGGTTGCGCTTGAAGGTGTTGGAGGACCGGTTGGCCAGGATCAGGACCTCGTCTTCTGGCATGTAGGCCTTGATGCCAGTTGGGACTAAGATCGGCTTTAAGACTTCTTCAGCCTGCAAAAAGTCGCTTTCGATCAAGTCGTGGCCATTTCTGATCAAGCGGAAGATCCTGACGAAGTTCAAGCTCCAGATGCTGGGGATGGTGATGTCGCGGGCAGCTTCGATATCGTAGCCGGCGCTGGCCAAAGTCTGCCGGCAGGGTCAAGCCTTGTCCTTCATACTTCTTAACTACTTCAAAGCCTCTTACTCTGTTCATTGTTTTTTGCTCCTTTAATTATCTAGACATCTATTTTACACTAGTTAAGATAGCAAAGGAAAAGGCAGGGACCGCAAAATATTTGCCGCTTTGAAAGGAAAAACTATGCCAGAAGAAAGAGAAAAAGTCATTGAAATCAAGGCTGACGGCCAGTTGGTTGCCAAAAGTCCCCTCCTCTTGATCGAGAGAAAGAGCGGGCCGGTTTGGGCCATGAACCAGCTTTTTATCGCGCCGGGGGCACCAGAAGGAACTTTGGACCAAGTAATGAAGCAAGTAGAAAAGCTTTGCCAGGAGACGGGCTTAAAAGTTTGGCCTTTAGACCCACAAGTGATCGCTTATTGTCAAAAGCACGGGGAATTGACGAAAATTTGGGCCGGGAAACCAACAAATTAAGCTACTTTGATAGACGGCCTTGTTTTTATGGGCTAAAATGGGCTTAGACAGTTTTTTTAAAAAAAGATAAACAGGAGGCAATAGGATGTCAAAAGAAATCAGCTTTGACACGATCGAAGACTTCACCAGCAACTTGAGCAAGCACCCAGCTTACGGGGTAGCTGCCAACGCTGCCCAAACCAACGGGATTTTCAAGGCCAGCCAAAGCACCCAAAGCAAGGTTGACCTGGACCCGACCTTCTCAGTGGAAATCGACACTGGTTCAGTTACCAACCAAAGGCAGTCAGGCCGCTGCTGGATGTTCAGTGCTTTGAACACCATGCGTCACTCAATCCAAAAGGAATTCAAGCTGAAGGGCTTTGAATTGTCACAGAGCTACACCTTCTTCTGGGACAAGTTTGAAAAGTCAAACTTCTTCTTTGAAAACGTGATCGGCTCAGCTGACAAGCCACTGGGCGACCGGAAGGTCTCCTTCCTCTTTGCCACTCCGCAATCAGACGGCGGGCAATGGGACATGCTCTGCGGCTTGATTGAAAAGTACGGGATCGTGCCGAAGAAGGTTTACCCGGAAACTGCTAACTCAGAAAACTCCCGCGCTTTGAATGACACTTTGAACACCATGCTCCGCAAGGGCGGTTTGGAACTGCGGGCTTTGGTCAATGAAGGCAAGAGCGCAGAAGAAGTAGAAGCGCACAAGGCTGAACTTTTGGACGCTATCTTCCGCATGCTGGCTACTTCATTGGGCTTGCCGCCAAAGAGCTTCAACTTTGAATACACTGACGATGACGGCAACTACCACATCGACAAGGACATCACCCCGCAAGACTTCTTCAAGAAGTACGTTGGCTGGGACCTGGAAAACTACATCTCAGTAATCAACGGGCCTACTGCTGACAAGCCATACAACAAGGTCTTCTCAGTTGAATACCTGGGCAACGTGGTTGGCGGCCGGCAAGTCCGCCACCTCAACCTGGAACTGTCCAAGTTCAAGGACTTGATCATCAACCAATTGAAGCAAGGCGAAGTTGTTTGGTTTGGTTCAGACGTTTCCAAGGGCGGTGACCGGGAAGCCGGGCTTTTGGACACTAAGATCTACCAAAGAGACCAGCTTTTTGACTACGACTTCTCAATGAGCAAGGCTGACCGCCTGGACTCAGGCGAAAGCATGATGAACCACGCCATGGTTATCACTGCCGTTGACCTGGTTGACGACAAGCCAACTAAGTGGAAGATCGAAAACTCATGGGGTGACAAGCCAGGCTTCAAGGGCTACTTCGTCATGAGCGACGAATGGTTCGACCAATTCGTTTACCAGGCTGTTTTGAACAAGGCCTTCCTGCCAGAAGACGTTAAGAAGGCTTACGACGAAGGCAAGGAAAACCCAATCGAACTTCTGCCATGGGACCCAATGGGAGCTTTGGCTTTCGACTTCTAATAGATTTGAATAGATATGAAAAACGAGTTGCATCGCGCAACTCGTTTTTTTGGTATGTATGGAAATTTAGTGTTGAACAAAACATTGAATCACGTCTTTGGCATTCAAATGCGTCAGCAAAATAGCGATGTTTTGATCTGCTTTTGGCAGCCAGTCATTATTGAGGTCCACGTATTTTTCCGTCCGCGTCCTCCCTTCTTCTGGCATGATCAAGGCATCCACCGTTCTCGCAGCCCGTTTTCTAAACAAGAAGTGATAAACCAGCTGTTTGTGATTCAAGTCTGTCAGCTTAGTGTAATTACATGAAAAAAGCTTTTCCCCGCAATCCTGAGGAAAAGCTTTTTCTCTGTCTTTTACCAAATGTACAAAAGTCTGGTCCGGTCCAGATTGCTCAAATTAAACTGGTGAACGTGTGATTCCTTGTTCTCCGGAAATTCTCTGATAAAGTCAGCCACGTTGTAAAGGCCGGTCGTGTAAGACCAGGTCCCCTTGACCTTCTTGACCGGGTCCAGCATCTCGTTTCTGATCGGGTAAGCCGAAATCAAAAAGTGCTTGTGGTGGAACTTAAAGGCAAAGTATGGCAGACGGAACTCGTCGACCACCTCTTCCTTGGTCTTGCCGATAGTCACCACATTCCGGTAAGTCCCGTACTTTTCACTGAACTTATCGTTGAAAGAGAAGTAGAAGTTGGAAATGTGCACATAGGGAAAATCTTCTTCTGCCACCTCGTCAGGTATGGCAATCACATGTGAATAATGGTCCAGATTGTTCTCTCTCTGCTGCAGGGCCTGCTCCATCTGGTTGGGCTTGATCCCCTTAACCCACTTGGGCAGCTCCGGGTGCGCCTTGTAAGAATTGTACATCATCGTGATGACTTCCGGCTTCACCCAGTCGTATTGCCTCCGGATCTGGTTTCTCTTCAACAAACCTTCCAGGGTCTGGTTCTGCATAAAATCAACCACATAGCACTCGTAATGGTACTTCTCGCACCACTTCTTGTAGTGATCGATCTCGCTGGCGACAATGTGGGTCCCGTCCACGATGACGGTTTCCCCATAGGACATCTTGTGCTCAACCAAGTTGTCCTTCATCCGCTTGGTCTGTTCCGTGACATGCCGCGGAATAACCTGGTGCAGAACGTCAGTCTTCTGGTCATAGTAAACGGTCAGGTTCGCCAAAAGCAGGCGGATCGCATCCCCGCTGATCGAGTACGGCAATAATTGGTGCCGGGCGATAAATGAAGACTTGCCAGAGCCGGGCGCGCCTCTCAAAAGAAATAATTTGCGCATACTTAGCTCCATTTTAAAAAATCTATTTTGAATATATCAGAATAGATTTTACCATAGATTGCCCCCGACATTTAGCAATCTGGCAAAAGTCGCCATAAATTTTTGCTTTTTTCTAATTTTTCGCCTGCATGTCCTTGCCGTCCCGGTCACCCACGATAAAGACCAGTTCCGTCTCGCAGACCACGTCCCCGTTCACTTTAGCTACTGCCGCCACGCTCCCCGTCTTAGCCCGGACCTTGAGCATCTTCACTTCCATTTCCAAAACATCCCCCGGCCGGACTATCCTTCTGAACTTGGCCTGGTGGATCGCCCCAAGATAAGCAGTCTTCTTGTAAAAGGCCGGTGACTTCAAGATCAAAATCGAGGCCACCTGGGCCAAAGTTTCAATGATCAAGACCCCGGGCATCACCGGATTTCCCGGAAAATGCCCCTGGAAAAAGGATTCGTTGATCGTCACGTTCTTCACGGCCTTGATCCTTTTGTCGGCTTCCAGTTCCTCCACCCGGTCGATATAGCAGATCGGGTAGCGGTTGGGAATCAAATCCATCACTTCTTGGGCTGTCATTACTGGCATCTTATCACACTTTCCGTTTATAAAATCTTTTTACGAGTTTTCTAATAACTTGTGACTAAGTGTAGCACTCCCAAAAACGATGTCAAGTTTTTCAATAACCGCTGATTTTTTCCGAGTAAAAAAAGAAGAAAAAAGGCAAAATAAAAAATAGGCCTCAGCCTGTTTTTGTCATCAGTTGGTGATCATCTTATCCACAATGTTCAGCTCCTGGTCAAAGTCATAGACAATGGCCTGGGCGTTAGGCACCTCCAGCTTTAGGATATCCACATTGTTGATGTCTTCTAAATATTTGATCAGCGCCCGCAGGCTGGAGCCATGGGCCACGATCAGCTGGTCTTCCCCAGCCACTAAGCGGCTGGCCACCTCGTCTTCATAGTAAGGCAACAAACGCAGCTGGGTCTGGTGCAGGCTCTCCGCTCTTGGCAAAAGCTGAGGGTCCACTACCCAATAGCGGCGGTCGATAGTTGGTGACCCTTGCGCTGGCGGGACCGCGTCAAAGCCCCGCCGCCACTCTAAAACCTGCTCTTTGCCGAAAATCTTCCTGGACACGTCCTTGTCCAGGCCCCGCAGGGCCCCGTAGTGGCGTTCATTCAGCCGCCAGGTCTTTGCAACAGGCAGGTATAAAAAGCCCGCGGCTTCGGCCACGATGTTCGCCGTCTCAATTGCCCTCGACAAAAGGGAAGTGTGAATCATAGTCGGGTGAAAGTCCCCGACTTCTTTTAATTTCTCCCCTGCTGCCCAGGCCTGCCGCCGGCCCTTATCCGTTAAGGGGACATCATTCCAGCCTGTATATACGTTTGCCGCATTGGCCTGGCTTTCCCCATGCCTCAGCAGTGTCAACTTTGCCATAATTTTTTCCTTCTAGAGCCAAAAAGCCCAAATTCCAGTAATGATGAAGAGGATGCCTAAGAGGACAAAAGCCTTGCCCCCCAGCCCCTTCTGCTTGATGCCCTGCTTCTGCCGGCGCAGGCGCGTGATGCCGGTAATTAAATCCCAGATGCCGAAAAGCAAGATGGCATAAGGAACCCACCAGGAATGAACGTTCATATTACCCCCACAACTTTACCGCGTAATAAATGGCCACGGCCAGGATGCCGGCCCCGGTCAGGTAGTAGGACTTGGCTGGCAGGCTGTCCTTCTTCCCCATCCGCTGGCTGTTATAGCCCCGGGCAAATTCCCACAGGCCCACGATCACCAGCAAAACGAGCGTAAAAGTGTGCGTATCCCACTTCATCTTCTAGTCTGTCTCCTTGTTCATAAATCTTCAGCCTTGCAGTTGTAGTCGACAATTTCAAAATTGCCTTCTTCGTCCAAAATCCCCCGGCTGACGCTGCCGTTGTCCGGGAAGGTGATGTCATGCAGGCCGTCGTTTTCCTTCCAGTACTTGATCCCCAGGGTCTTGATAAAGTCCCCGTGGGAAACCAGCAAGACCCGGCCTTCGCCGCTGGTCTCTTTTCTCAAGACCTTGATGGCCCGGCACATTCTGGTTTCCAGTTCTTCCGTGCTTTCGGCCAAATGGAGGGGGTCAGCCTTTTTAGTGACTTCCCGGAACTTGTAGATGCCGATGGTATCGATAATCTTCTTTACGTCAGTGGTTGCTGGAATGCCCGCGGCTTTAGAAACACCGAGCCAGATATCATCGATGCTGCCGCCTTCAAAAGAACCGTAAAAAACTTCTCTGAATTCCGGCAGTTTTTTGATCTTGCCAATCTTAGACACCTGGTTGGCGTCCTTCATCAAGTGGACGGTGTCAATCGCCCGCTTCAAGTCTGACGAGTACATGTTGTCAAAATGAATTTGAGAGAGGGCGTCAGCCGTCTTCTTTAAATCGTCAATTCCTTTGATGGTCAAGGGGGTATCGCACCAACCCTGTACCTTGTTCAGGCGGTTAAAAAGCGTTTCCCCATGTCTGACCAGATAAACTTCAGTTTTCATGCCCGTCCTCCCTAAATCAATCAATAACTATTCTAACTTACTTTGCCTGGCTTGGGTAGTTAACCCCAGGCCCGCCAGCCCAGGTAAATGGCCAAAAGGACCGAGAAGCAAGCCGTGATCCATCTGACCCAGGCAGGCTTTAGATATTTAATCATTTTTTGCCCGAAATAGCCACCAATAAAGAGGCCAATCGCCAAAGGAAAAGCTACTGGCCAGTTGACCCCGCCCTTAAAGGCAAATAGCGCCAGAGCCACCAGGTTGGCTAAAGAACCGATCACACTCTTAATGGCATTGATGACGACAAAAGAAGAGTCACTTAAAGCCGTCAAAAAGATCAAGGTCAAAACGCCCGACGCCGCCCCAAAGTAGCCGGCATAGATCCCGGCCACGAACAAGCCAAAATAAGCCCCGATTCTTCCCAGCTTGGTCGCCTGCTTTGGCTGCTTTTGCCGGCCGCTGTAAAGGAGCAGGCCAGCTGAAAAAAGGACGAAGAAGGGCACTAATTTTTGAAAGATTTTTCCCGGGAACTTGACTAAAAGCCAGCCCCCAATTAAGGCCCCGGTCAATTGGAAGAAGGCATAGCGCCAAAGCTCCCCCCAGTTCCCCCGCATCTCCTTTAAGTAGGAGGACAAGGAACCAAAACCGGTCGTCACCAGGGCCGCCGTATTAGTCATATTGGCGCTGACCGGGCTGAGGCCGAAGAGGAGCAGGCCCGGGTAAGAGACAAGCGACGCCATGCTGGCCACCGCCGCCACGATGCCGGCCAGGACGCCTAAGATAATGAGGTAAATGAACTGCATGTTTGCTCTTTTTTGTTTTTTCACTGATTCGCTTATTTTTCCAAAGGAAAAAGCCGTATCCATTTTAAACGATCACAGCCGGCAATTGCAAATTGATGAAAATAGCCCGCTTTCAGCGACAAGCTGACCGCAATTTTGTACAATAGAAGGTAGCAAATCATTAACAAAAAATTAAAATCGCGAACAAGTAATTTTTAGAAAAAAGGAGAAGAAAACTATGCCAACTGCAGCAATTGTTTTTTCAGATGGATGTGAAGAAATCGAAGGCTTAAGCCAGGTCGACGTCCTGCGCCGGCTGGGCATCCCTTGCGATATGGTGGCTCTGGACAACTTGACCATCACTGGCGGACACGACATCCGCTTTACCTGCGACAAGTTAGTGGACGAATCCCTACTTGACTACGACTTGGTCGCCTTCCCGGGCGGGGCCCCGAACGCCAAGCACCTAAGAGCAAGCGAGAAGCTGGCCGGGCTGATGAAGCAGCGCTTCGCGGCCGGCAAGTGGAACGCCGCCATGTGCGCCTCCCCGATCGCCTTGTCTAAGTACGGCTTTTTAAAAGAAGCCAAGTGGACCAGCCACCCGGACTTTAAAGAACAAGTTGCCAGTGAAAACCCGGCCAGCACCTACGTCGACACCCCAGCTGTCATTGACGAGGACCACAAGCTAGTCACCAGCCGGGGGCCGGCCACTTCCTGGGCTTTTGCCTATGCCCTGGCCCAAGTTTTAGGCGTGGACACCAGCCAGCTGGAAGACGCCATGCAATACAGCTACTTAAGAGACCACATCAACGAGGCTTAAGATGACTGAAGAAACCTTAGTCAGAAAGGCAGAAAGCCGGGACCTAGAGGACATTGTCGCCATCATCAAAGACGCCAAGGCCCTTTTGAAGGCGCAAAACTCCAGCCAGTGGCAAGAAGGCTACCCTAACCGGGCCAGCATTGAAGAAGACCTGGACAACCGCCAGGGCTGGGTTTTACTTAAAGATGGGCAAGTCGCCGCATATATGGCCGCGACCGACTTCGACCCCAACTATGAAGTCCCGATTTGGGCGGGAAGTGCTCCCTACTGGGCTCTGCACCGCTTCGCCATTAAGAAGGATTTCCGCGGACAGGGGCTCATCCAGCTTTTGCTGAAAAAAGTAATTGCTTTTGGCCAAGAAAATGGAATTAAGAGCTTCCGCCTGGATACGGGCAAGCAGAACCAGGCCGTCCAGCACCTGGCTGACAAATTGGGCTTTGTCTACCGGGGCATCATTACGGTGACCAACGACTCGGTCGACCCGGAGCGGCGGGCCTATGAACTGCTTTTTGACAAGTAGGAAAAATATAAAGAGAAAAAAGAAAAATAAAGAAACAGGAAAATAAACAAGGAGGAAAAAATGTCTGAACAATTGGCAATTGCAGACCTGCAGGTCGACATTAAGCAGATTCCCTTAAAGCAGCCCTTCGTCACGGCCCTACACCGGGTTGACGCCGTCAACGCCGTCCGGGTGACGGTCCGACTGGCTAACGGAGTAACGGGTGTCGGTACCTGCACCCCTAATGAAAAAGTGACCGGGGACAGCTTGTCCAGCGCCCGGGCCGTTATTGAAGAAACGATCAAGCCTCTCGTCTTGGGCAAGAACCTGACCGACTGGAAGGAACTTTTAAACACGGTCAAGACTTCCATCGTCCACAATGCCCCGGCCAAGGCCGCGGTCGAAATCGCCCTCTACAATACCCGGGCCAACCTTTTTGGCCTCACCCTCTCCCAACTCTTAGGCGGCAAGGGCGGCAGCGTGGAGACCGACTACACCATCAGCATCGGCAAGGCTGAGCAAATGATCGCTGACGCCCAGAAGATGGTCGATCAGGGCTTCAAGACCCTTAAACTGAAATTGGGGGCTGGCCATTTAAAGCGGGACATCAAGCTGGTCGAAGACCTGGCCTACGCGGCTGGTCCTATGGTTCACCTGCGCTTAGACATGAACCAGTCCTGTGATGTCCGGCAGACCATGCAGGCGGCAGAATACTGGCACAAGCAGGGCCTTTTGATCGACTTTATCGAGCAGCCGGTCCCGGCCTGGGACCTGGATTCCATGGCTTACTTGACCCGCCACTCCCCTTACCCGATCATGGCGGATGAATCCGTGGAAAGCTACGAGGATGCCCAAAGAGTTTTGGCCAAAAATGCCTGCGACTACATCAACATCAAGCTGATGAAGACGGGCGGCTTGTCTGAAGCCCAGAAGATCAACGACTTAGCCGAAAGCCGGGGGGTGCCAACCATGGTCGGCAGCATGATTGAGTCAATTGAGTCTTTGGCGGCAGCCTGCGCCTTCTACCGGGCCAACCCGAATACGATTTTTGCCGACCTGGACGCCATCTTCATGGTTGACCAGGACCCGGATTTGAATAGTTACGCCGAATGCGTCGGCGATAATATCGTGGTGAGATAAAATGCTGGATTTTAAGAAGATTGCTGACATCCTGGCTCCCCTGCCAGGGAAAACTTTTGATCAAAGACAAGACCGGCGTCCTCTACGCCAGCCCCTTAGCCGGGGAAGAATTCAAGTCAGCCAGCCTGATCAAGCTCCTGCTACTACCAGGCCCACCCGCAGGACTTAAGCCAGATGGTCCATGTCCCGGAAGACAAGATCGTTGAGTGCGGGATGCTCTGCCACCTGGCCCAAAGGGACTGGATGATGCGGGACATTCTGGACTTGATGCTGTCGGACTCGGACAACACGGCCACCAATTTTTTGATCGATTTTATCGGCTTTGCCAAGATGGCCGCCTGGTTTGAAGCAGAATTTGCCCATATTCACCTGGGCCGGTACTTGATGGAAGTGACTGACCGGGAAAACTACCTTTCCGCTGAAACTGCCCTGGAGCTCTTAGAGCGGCTCTTAGCTGACCCGTCTCCTTTTGGCCAGGTCTGCCGGAAGGCCCTCTTTTACCAGGAGTCCGTTAACAAGCTCCTCCAGGACCTGCCCGAGGGCTGCTCTTACAGCAAGACCGGGGAACTGGAAGACACGGAGCATGACGCGGCCCGGATTTTTGCCGGAGACAGTTACTATGACATCTGCTTCATGAGCCATTACACGGGCCTGGAAGAGCGCGAGCAGATCCTTTTGGCCCAGAACGCGGTCGGGAAACTGGCCTACCAGGACTTGACCTGGAAATAAGGTATATTCTTTTTTGGACGGCTAGCCATTTTTATCACTATTGTGATAAAATTAAAGCAGATTTATCAAAAGTAGGGATATAAATGGACATTACCAATTTTTTCACGGTTGAGACTTCTGAGCTCTCCAAATCTGACCGGAAAATCATGAAGAGAATGACCTCCGACTTGACCAATGTTGAGTCGCTGACCATCAACCACCTGGCTGAAGAAGCGGGAACTTCCCTGGCTTCCGTTCAGCGCTTCTGCCAGAAGATGGGCTATTCCGGCTTTAAAGAATTCAAGTTCCAGCTGCTGACCTACATCAAGAAGCAAGAGAGCCAGGAGGCGGCGGTTTCAAGCAGCGAATACCTGGATGACTACCATGACGCTATCAACCGGGTCTGGACAGCAAATGAAAAGGACGCGGAAGAATTGGCGGAAGTCCTGGCGACCAGCTCGACCAACTTTATTTTCGGGATCTATTATTCTGAACTGCCGGCCAGGCTGCTCAGCATGGGGATGCGGGATTTAGGCAAGTCGACCTACTTTGGGGACAACCTGGCAGCTGGCGAGCACCTCTTCCCGCTAAGCGATGAGAACTCCACAGCGGTCTTTTATTCAGTTTCAGGGATTTCCAAGCTTTTTGGCTCATCGCCCTTGCCCAAGTCGATTTCCCACTTCAAGCACAGCTACCTGGTCACCATGAACCCGGACACGCCTTTGAAGAAGTACTTTAAGAAGGTCATCGTCCTGCCGGGCAAGAACCTGGCCCAGGGCCTTCCGGTCGACCCCCAGTCGATCCCGGTGGTCTTTACTGAAAGAGTGATTGATATCGCGGCAACTAAATACCGCCGCTAAAGCTGCCGGAAGGCGGCTTCTTTGCTTGGCGTCTTGTTTGCCAGGGCTGGCGAAGATTGATAGAATTTTATTTAGGTGGTTAGTTACTTTTTGTAACTAATTTCAAAAAACAGCAGGCATTGAAAATAAACATTAGGAGAAAAAAGATGGACTTAAACTTTAAAGAACTGGCGGAAGCCAAGAAGGACGCGATCTTAAAAGACTTAGAGGAATTGATCGCCATTGACTCTTCCGAAGACCTGGAAAACGCCACGGAAGAATACCCAGTTGGCAAGGGCCCGGTTGACGCCATGACCAAGTTCCTCAGCTTTGCCAAGCGGGACGGCTTTGACACGGAAAACTTTGCCAACTACGCCGGCCGGGTCAACTTCGGTGCAGGCGACAAGCGCCTGGGCATCATCGGCCACATGGACGTAGTGCCAGCTGGTGAAGGCTGGACCCGAGACCCCTTCAAGATGGAAATCGACGAAGAAGGCCGGATCTACGGCCGGGGCAGCGCCGACGACAAGGGGCCAAGCTTAGCTGCCTACTACGGGATGCTTTTGCTCAAGGAAGCTGGCTTTAAGCCAAAGAAGAAGATCGACTTCGTCTTAGGGACCAACGAAGAAACCAACTGGGTCGGGATCGACTACTACTTGAAGCACGAACCGACTCCAGACATCGTCTTCTCACCAGACGCTGAATACCCGATCATCAATGGTGAACAAGGGATCTTCACCCTGGAATTCAGCTTCAAGAACGATGATACTAAGGGCGACTATGTTTTAGACAAATTCAAGGCCGGGATTGCCACTAACGTGACTCCGCAGGTTACCCGGGCGACTATTTCCGGACCTGACCTGGAAGCTGTTAAATTGGCTTACGAAAGCTTTTTGGCAGACAAGGAATTGGACGGATCATTTGAAATTAATGACGAAAGCGCCGATATCGTCTTGATCGGCCAAGGGGCCCACGCTTCAGCTCCGCAAGTCGGCAAGAACTCAGCAACCTTCCTGGCCCTCTTCCTGGACCAATACGCTTTTGCCGGCCGGGACAAGAACTTCCTCCACTTCCTGGCTGAAGTGGAACACGAAGACTTCTACGGCAAGAAGCTGGGCATCTTCCACCACGATGATCTGATGGGCGATCTGGCCAGCAGCCCGTCCATGTTCGACTACGAACACGCCGGCAAGGCCAGCCTCTTGAACAATGTCCGCTACCCGCAAGGGACTGACCCGGACACCATGATCAAGCAGGTTATGGACAAGTTCAGCGGCATCCTGGATGTCACTTACAACGGCTTTGAAGAACCGCACTACGTGCCAGGCAGCGACCCAATGGTGCAGACTTTGCTCAAGGTTTACGAAAAGCAGACCGGCAAGCCGGGCCACGAAGTCGTCATCGGCGGCGGGACTTACGGCCGCCTCTTTGAACGCGGGGTTGCCTTTGGGGCCCAGCCGGAAAACGGCCCAATGGTTATGCACGCGGCCAACGAATTCATGATGCTGGACGACTTGATCCTGTCCATCGCTATCTACGCGGAAGCCATCTACGAATTGACCAAGGACGAAGAGCTGTAAGAAAAAGCCGAAAAGGTAATTACTCAGGGTGACTTAATTTTATTTAGTCTAACCCGGTCAAAACAAAACATTTTTAGCTTTAGCAGGTTGTCAAATTAATTTTATTTTGACAGCCTGCTTTTTTGCCCTTTCTTAAAGGATTTTATCAACCGGCACGTGCAGATGATTGCCATTGGCTGCACGATCGGTACTGGCCTCTTCTTGGGGGCCGGGACCACGATTTCCGCCACTGGTCCCTCAGTTATTTTTATCTACGCCATCATGGGCCTCTTTTTCTTCTTCCTCTTGCGGGCCTTAGGAGAGATGTTATATTTTGACTACAACAGCCACACCTTCGTCTCCTTCATCACCAGATACCTGGGTGAGGCGGCTGGCCGCTTTGCCGGCTGGACCTACTGGATCGGCATCCTCTTTGCCTGCATGGCGGAACTAACGGCCGTTTCAACCTATGTCTAGTACTGGCTGCCCGGCCTGCCCGCCTGGCTGATTGAAGTTAGCGTCTTAGGCCTCTTGACCCTGCTCAACTTGACGGCGGCCAAGCTTTTTGGCGAAACTGAATTCTGGTTTGCCATGATCAAGATCATCGCCATCATCTCCCTGGTCGTAACCGGGATCATCATGGTTGCCGCGAATGCTAAAACTCCGGTTGGTCACGCTAGCCTCAGCAACTTCACCGGCAGCTTCTCCCTTTTGCCAAAAGGCAAGTATGCCTTCTTCACCGCTTTCCCGATGGTCTTCTTCTCCTTTGCAGGGATTGAATTCGTGACGATTACCATTGGCGAGGCCAAGAACCCGAAGAAGGTCATCAAGAAGGCCGTCAACGAAACCCTGCTCCGGATCCTTCTTTTCTACATCGCTACTTTAGCCGTAATCATGTGCGTCATCCCTTGGGGAAAAATTACCAGCGGGACAAGTCCCTTCGTCCAGGTCTTCAAGATCGCTGGCTTTAATGCTGTTGCTTCAGTCTTCAACTTCGTCGTATTGACCGCCGCGGCTTCTTCTCTTAACTCCGGGATCTTTTCAGCTGGCCGCCACTTCTTCCAATTGGCTGAAGAAGCGCCTAAGGATTCCTTTTTGAAAAAGCACTTCGCCAAGATTTCAGCAAATGGCGTGCCAGCCGCGGGGATCGTGATCTCCGTTGCCTTAATGCTAATCGCGCCAATCATGAGCTTCTCCAGCACGGCTATTGAAGTTTTTGGCACGGTGGCCGGGGCAACGAGTGACATGTACATCCTGGTTTATGTTCTGGCCCTGCTGGCCCACCGCAAGTACCGGGAATCCAGCGATTTCATAGCCGCCGGCTTCAAGATGCCTTTTTACAAGCTCTCCAGTCCTTTGACCATCGCCTTCTTCCTGGTCATCTTCTTCAGCCTCTTCTTTATTCCGGCTGATGTCTTCGGGGCAAGTCTGGCCGCCAGCTGGGCCCTCCTCTTTGGGGCTGGTGCTGGCTCAGCGAAAAGCATTGAAGTGCCCATCCGAGTTTAAGCAATTAAAGTTAAACAAGCTAAAAAGCGTTGACAGATTTTTCTGTCAACGCCTTTTTTATGCTTCAATATTTGTCCGCACCGAAGTAATATTGCTGGTAATATTTCAGGACATCTGCGGAAACTTGGGAATTGGTAACCAGTTCATCGATGTCATACAGACTGTAAAACTAGTAGAAGTCGCGGCGGATCGTCATTTCTGAAACCTGCAGGCTCTTGGCTAAATCCGCGACTGATATGTAATTTTGCTCAGTAACCATATTCATGACTTGGTCAAGCCGTTCTCTTTTTAGCATTTTGGTCAGCCATCTCTTTCTTGCTTTTCCATGCTTAACTGTGTTCGCTTTAAAACACAATTTAACATCTGCCAGGGCTTTTTTCAATGGATCCACAACGCTTATTTTTAGCAGAAACTCACGTAAAAAAGCCGGTACAGGAAACCTGTACTGGCTTTCTTAGTCTAAATTGACTAGCATGATCACTTTTAAAAAACTATCCTAATAAACAGTCCAGCTTTTCTTCACTCATCAAGTGATTTTCCAGGACCAGTTCCCGGACGCTGCGCTTTTCCTTAAGGGCCCGCTTGGCGATCTTAGCTGAGAGCTGGTAGCCCAGGTATGGGCAAAGAACCGTGGCGATGCCGACGCTACCTTCCTTGAGCTGCTTGCAGCGGCCCTTGTTGGCGGTGATGCCCGTAATGCAGTTTTCTACCAAGGTATCGACTGCCCCGGTCAAAGCCGTAAAGGATTCGAAAAGCTGATAGAAGACAACTGGTTCAAAAGCGTTCAGTTCCAGTTGCCCGGCTTCTGCCGCCATGGTGATGGTGGTGTCGTGGCCGCAGACCAGGAAGGCCGCCTGGCTGACGACTTCCGGGATAACCGGGTTGACCTTGCCCGGCATGATGGAAGACCCGTTTTGCTTGGCTGGCAGGTTGATTTCGGCAAAACCGCAACGCGGGCCGGAAGACAAAAGACGGAGGTCGTTGGACATCTTGGACAGGCTGATGGCGCAAGCCTTAAGGGCACCAGACACTTCCACGAAGGAGTCCAGGTTTCCCGTAGCGTCAAAGAGGTCGTCGGCCTGCTTGAGCTCAAAGCCAAAGAGCTTGCTCAACTGCCCGGCGATGTGGTCTTCGTAATACTGGGAAGCGTTAATCCCAGTCCCGATCGCCGTTGCCCCTAGGTTGATCTCGTGCATTTCCATGGTGGCTTTTTCCAAACGCTTCTTTAAGCGGCTGACCATTGAAGCGTAGCCGGCAAAGCTGTCACCCAAGGTCATCGGCACGGCGTCTTGCAGCTGGGTCCGGCCCATCTTGATCACGTCAGAGAATTCATCTGCCTTGATCCGCAGAGAAGCTTCCAACTTGTCCAGGCTAGCGACCAGCTTTTCACTGAGCAGGATGGTGGTCATCTTGCCAGCCGTTGGAATAGTGTCGTTGGTAGACTGGGCCATGTTGACCTGGTCGTTAGGGTGAACCAGGTCGTAAGTCCCCCGCTTGCCGCCTAAAAGCTCGTTTGCCCGGTTAGCAATAACCTCGTTCATGTTCATGTTAGCGCTAGTCCCGGCCCCGCCTTGGATTGGATCGACGATGAAATCTGCCGCGAATTTGCCGGCAATCACTTCATCGCAAGCAGTTTTAATCGCGTCAGCCTGCGGCTTAGTGAGTAGACCAATTTTAAAGTTTACGCTGGCAGCTGCCTTTTTGATCAAGGCCAGGTTGCTCAGAAAAACTGGACTCATCTTTAAGTGCGTAATTTCGAAATTCCGGCTGGCCCGTTCAGCCTGGACCCCGTAGTAGGCGGCTGTCGGGACTTCAAGACTGCCAATTGAATCTGCTTCTAATCTGCTTGCTGCTTTCATCTGTTTTTGCCTCGTTTTTTTACTTCTTTTTTTGATTTCTTTCTATGGCCAATACTATAGTTGAAAATTAGACCAATGTTAAGACCATTCCCCCTTTTCTTTGCCATCTTTTTAGAAAAGGCTTACAAAAATTAGATTATTAACTTCTTTTGAGGAGAAAATTTAACATGCAAAGCTGAAAAAATTAGACCAGTTATTGGCCAAAAGATATAAAACAGATCATGCTCCAATAAAACAGCACGAAAAAAGAGGCTGATTGCTTAGCCTCTTTACACATTATTCTTTTGTATATTCTTCCCTAAGCCTTAAAGCTGCCCCAGTAGGCGCCGCCGTAGGCCCACTTAAGGTGGGCTGGCACCCCGATATAGTGCAGGGAGTAAGTGCCGTTAGTGTAGGAAACGTTAAAGCCGTAGTAGTCCCAGTCGCCGTCATACTTGCCGCCCTGGGTATTCATGAGGTCCCCGGCGTGCTCCCATTCCGTGTACTGGCTCAGCTGCTTGACCTTGCTCTGGTTAGCATAGCGGTAGCCAAACATCATGGTCTTCAAGCCAAAGTAGATGTCCTTCTTCATAGCCGTCATGGTCACCTGACTGCCGTCCTTAAAGCCGGCCATGTCTTCGACATAGTTGTAGTTGCTTGGCAATTTCAAGCCGACCCGGTTAGTGGCCCGGACAATCCCTGGCACATAGTGGCCAGTAGCGATGGTCTTCTTGTTTGCCACGTATTCCTTGGAAATTTCCAAGGCCAGCTTCTGGGTCCCCTTGCTGTACTTCCACTTCTTCAGGCCCAGCTTGGCCCGGGCCTGGTTGATCAAGCGGAGGGAGTAGGTTGCCAGAGTCTTGGACTGACTGGTATTCAAGTGGCCATTGGTCAATTTAACAATGGTCTTGTTGTCCTTGCTGCTCTCTGACCAGGAACTTTGGTCAAAAGTATTGGCCGGCATCCCCTTAACGTTGATCTTCCGCCACTTCTTCAGCCAAGCCGCGTTCTTCTTGTTTTTCAGCCACTTCTTCTGCTGGCTCTTAGACAAGTTGGAGTACCAGTAGGCCTTCTTCAAGTTGGCCTTAGTATAGCCCTTAGGCAGGGTAAAAACCGCCTGCCGGCTGCTGGCTGCAACTGGTCTTACCTGGCTGGCCGCGAAAGCCGTCCCGATTGCCAAAGCAGCTGCCACGCTTACGAAAAATTTCTTCATCTTTGAACCTCTGTTTCTCAATTCAAATCCTATCCCATCTCTTTTATTATACCTTGTTTAGCAGCTCTTTTCTCCACAAAAAAGGCAAAGAAAAAGACGGTTCCCCGAAAGGAACCATCTTTGACCAGCAGCTGATTAGTACCAGCCGTTAGCTTGCCAGAAGGCCTTGGCTGCAGTCCATGAACCATACCGGCTTTGAACGTAGCTGTTGGCAACCTTTTCCTGGTTGGCGGCAGAAGTGTCACCATTCAAGTAGCTCAAGCTCAATTGGTACTTGCCGTAGTAGTTACCGTTTGAGGCAGTGTATGAGCCGCCGCTTTCCTTGCTTGCGATCCAAGCCTTAGCTGCTTCTTCAGATGATGATGAAGAAGTTGAAGTTGAGCTGGAAGTGCTTGCGGAAGCAGTTGAAGTTGAAGCAGAAGTGCTTGAACTGGTCGTGCTTGCGCTGTAGCTGGAAGTGTTGGCTGCGCCAGTATTCGCTCTGTAGGTGTAGTTATAGTTTGAGCCGTAGCCGTAGTTATTTGCTGATGAGCTGTAGCTCGTAGTGTAGCCAGTGCCAGTTGAACTGGTCGTGCTGTTAGCAGTGTTAGTGCTGGTAGTATTCGCGTTGTAAGTGCTGTTTGAAGTAGTTGATGCTTCAGTGGTGTACTTGGCCATGATCCATTGGCGCTTGCCGATCTTGTACCACTTTTCACCTGAAACGTCGCGGGCGGTCTTAACTACCTTCCATGAGCTACCGTCCTTAACGGAACCGGTAACCGTAGCAGTGTAGTAATTTGACCAAGTTGCAATTGATTGTCCATCAATGTAGTCAACCGTTACGCTGTCACCGATGGTTGCCGCGTCTGCTTGACCGTTCGTGCCTAAGCCAATCGCTGCCACGCCAGTCAAAGCCAAGCCTGCAGCAAATACTGATTTAAGTACGTTAGATTTGATGTTCAAAAAAATTCTCCTTTGCTTGTCGCAAGCTCTCGTCTGCCAAGTTACTTCTCCTTTGGCAAATTCCTTCTTGCTACTCTTATATTATTGACAGTCTATATGTTAACAGGGCCAAATTTCAAAATCATAGCAAAAAAGTAACGATCCAGTTAAGAATAGATTACAGGGAAGACATTTTCTGTAACATTTGTAATATTTTACCCGGCCTTAACTGCCTTGGAATATTTGCCTAAAAGCAAAAAAGACACCATGCACACGCATGATGTCTAGCGATGGGTCGTCAGGGGATCGAACCCTGGACACCCGGATTAAGAGTCCGGTGCTCTGCCAGCTGAGCTAACGACCCGTGTCAACCAATACTTTTATTATGCCATAAATTTCAGTAAAAGCAATCTCCTTTTTTACATTAATTGTAATTTTTTTAATTTCGTGGGCAAATCAAGTATAATAGTCACAGTGAAGGAGGTTCATAATGCCTAAAAAAATTCTCGTCGTTGACGACGAAAAGCCGATTTCCGATATCATCAAGTTCAACTTGACCAAAGAGGGTTTTGATGTAGAGACCGCTTATGACGGCGAGGAAGCTGTCGAGAAGGTTGAAGAATACAACCCTGACTTATTGATTTTAGACTTAATGCTTCCGAAGAAAGACGGGCTGGAAGTAGCCCGGGAGGTCCGCCAGACCCATGACATGCCGATCATCATGGTTACTGCCAAGGGCGGTGAGATCGACAAGGTCCTCGGCCTGGAAATGGGGGCGGACGACTACGTAACCAAGCCTTTCTCCAACCGTGAGCTGGTGGCCCGGGTCAAGGCCAATTTGCGCCGCCGGGACATCGTCAAGAAGGCAGTGGAAGTCAACCAACAGAAGGAAAAAGAACAGGAAAGCAATGACATCCAGATCGGCAACCTGCTGATCAAGCCGGATGCCTACCTGGTTGAAAAGAACGGGGAAAAGATCGAACTGACCCACCGGGAATTCGAGCTGCTCTACTACATGGCCCAGCACATGGACCAGGTTATGACCAGAGAGCACCTCTTGCAGACGGTCTGGGGCTACGACTACTTTGGCGACGTCCGGACGGTTGACGTTACGGTTCACCGCTTGCGGGAAAAGATCGAGGACAACCCGGTCCGGCCGAAGATTTTGGTTACCCGGCGGGGAGTCGGCTACTTTGTCAAGCAGCAAATAGAAGAATAATTTGGGAGCCACTGTTTGAGGTGGCTTTCTTTATGTGGATGGATTAATGAAGAAAGATAAAAAAGCACGCAAAGAGAAAGTGAAGAAAGAGAAGACCCACCTGCTTAAGCGCGCGGTCAGCTCGATCCAGACCAAGATCGCCCTTATCTTCATGCTCCTTTTGCTGGCCACGATTGAAATCATCGGGGCCTACTTTACCCGGCAGATGGAACAGACCAGCATCAACAACTTTCAAACCACGATTCAGCTGCAGTCGATCGTGACCGACCAGCTGACTACCCAGCTGGTCAAGAACGGCAAGAGTGCTGACCGGAAGATGAACCAGATTATCACTGACTACAGCAATGACGCGATTTCTGAAATCCAGGTCGTGGACAGCAAGAACGTGATCCGGGCCGTGTCCAACTTAAGCGACAAGAACCGGGTGGGGCAATTGTCTAACAACGGCGATATCCGGGAAGTGATCAACTCCGGCCAGCAGAAGACCCAGGTTACCAGTGACCAGAAGGGCAGCTTCATGGTTCAGATCGTGCCTCTGACCAGCGGAACCAACATCGTCGGGGCGGTTTACGTCCGGGCCAGCATGGCTGACGTCTTCAATAACTTGCGAAATATTTCGATGATGTTCTTGACGGCCTCACTTTTGGCCGTAGTCGTGGCGGCGATTGCCTCCATGTTTATTTCCCGGGCAATAACCCGGCCGATTGAAGAGCTCCGCCAGCAGGCCATCCAGGTGGCTGACGGGGACTACTCAACCCAGGTTAAGATCTACTCTAATGACGAACTGGGCCAGCTGGGGGCGGCCTTTAACACCCTCTCAACCAAGATCGAGCGGTCCAATGAGCAGTCAGAATCTGAGCGCCGCCGGCTGGACAGCGTCCTGTCCCACATGACTGACGGGGTGATCGCGACCGACCGGCACGGGAATGTGTCGATCATGAACCAGATGGCCCAGGACTTCCTGGACGTCAAGGCCGAAGACGCGATCAAGAAGCCGATTTCTCAAGTTTTAGGCCTGGGGGAGGACTACACTTCCCAGGACTTGATCTCCAACCAAAGCGACATGCAGGTCACGGTCAATGCCGGCACGGATGATGAAATGATCCTGCACGCCAGCTTTACCTTGATCAAGCGGGTCACGGGCTTTGTTTCCGGGGCCGTCTGTGTTTTGCACGACGTGACTGAGCAGATCAAGAACGAAGACGAGCAGCGGCAGTTCGTTTCCAATGTTTCCCATGAATTGCGGACTCCTTTGACCAGTGTCCGGGCTTATATTGAAGCCTTGAATGAAGGGGCCTGGAAGGATCCGGAGATTGCCCCCCAGTTTTTGGATGTGACGCAAAAGGAAACTGAGCGGATGATCCGGATGGTCAACGACCTCCTGGTTCTGTCCAGAATGGACCGGGGAGCCACCAAGCTGGAACCGGAATGGGTTAACTTTACTGACTTTGTCTCCCACCTGCTCAACCGCTTCGACATGATTGTCGAACATGACCAGGGCGAGGCCCAGAGCGATACCAAGGAATACGTGATCAAGCGGGACCTGGGCAACCAGGCCCTTTGGGTGGAAATCGACACTGACCAGATGATGCGGGTGATCGACAACATCATGAACAACGCTATCAAGTACTCTCCTGACGGGGGGACCATCACGGTCCGCCTGACCCAGAACCAGAACCAGATCCTGCTCAGCATCAGCGACCAGGGCCTGGGGATTCCAAGGAAGGACCTGGGTAAGATCTTTGACCGCTTCTACCGGGCAGACAAGGCCCGGTCCCGGGCCCAAGGCGGGACCGGTTTGGGCCTGGCCATCGCCAAGGAAATCGTGACGGCCCATGGCGGCCGGATCTGGGCGGACAGCCGGGAAGGGCACGGGTCAACCTTCTATATTGCCCTGCCTTACGAACCAATGGATGAGGAGGATGAATGGGATGAAGTTTAAATTCAAGTTCAAATTCAATGATTTTCTCCTCCACCTGGCGACCTTGGCCGTGATTTTGATTTCGATCGGCCTCTGGGTCACGGTGATGACCAGTGACCAGCGCTTCAGCCGGATCAGCAATGAATCATCCTCCCAGAGTTCGGCTTCTTTGTCGACCCACTACCGGAATGTCCAGTCTTTTTACGCCCCGGGCCAGACCTATGTCTTTCAAAACGGGGTCCGCTACCAGGTCCATGACGCCAAGCGGAACCTGCCTTTGAAGTTTGTCCAGTACCTGGAAAAGGTCAAGCTGGGGACGATCGAGAAAATGTCAACCACGGCCAGTGATTATGAGAAACTGCTGGCTGACCAGAACTATATTATGTTTGCCTACCCGGACCAGATCAATTTCACGGTCCTTTTAGGCAAAAAACAAGCTAATTCCAGCCTGCAGTTCAACCGGGTCTTTGTCCCGGTCAAGAGCAAGACCCGCTACCTCTATTTCGGCAACGACAAGGGCAGCCGGGTCTACCGGGTAAAGATCAAGTCCGGCTCCTTCCGGCAGCTGGCCAAGTACGTCAAGAGCGCCCAAGACCGGCAGGAGGTCAGCTTCTTGCACTTAAAGAAGCTCTACGTGCCTTTTTATGCCAAGGAAATCAAGGCCAAGGAATACAGCTACCTGATCAGCTACCAGTCCAGCAGCTACTATGCTTCCCGGCTCTTGGGCAGCAGCTACCGGAAGTCAGTGGCTAAGAACGGCCGCACTGTCTACACGGCTGGTTATTCCAAGCGCCTGCAGATTCCTAAGGAAGGCAAGAGCAATGACCACCAGTATCTGTACCAGAACTACTTGACCAGCCAGGAGCGGACGGCCACCCAGGAGATGCTGGAAAGTGCCGCCTATGTCAAGCAGCTGGGCCTGGCTGAACAGGATCTGCGCTTTTTTGAAAGAAGCGGCAAGACGGTGTCCTACATCAAATATATTGAAGGCTATCCGATTTTTGCCAACGACGCTTTGGCTCAGACCCAGGTAACCATGGGGACGGAGTCGGTCAGCGTGGCTTTCAGCAGCATGAACCTGCAGATCCCGATCCCGTATGACGGCCGTGTCAAGACCTTGCCGAAAACCGCGACCCTGCTGAAGGAGCTGAATAGCATCGGCATCAGGGAAAGCGAAATTGAAAAAATCACCATCGGCTACCATATCCAGGCCGACAAGAAGCGCAGCGACTTGATTACCCTGGTGCCGACCTACTTCATCAAGGTTGGCGGCAGCTGGAACAGCCTGGCCGGCTGGAAGAAGATCAAGGCGGAAAACACGGATCTGTTAATGGAGGGGGCAAGTTCCAGCTCCAGCAGCTACTCGTCTTCCAGCTCTTCCAGCAATGAGTCGAGCAGTGAAGCCAGCTCAAGCGCAAGTTCCAGCGTCAGCCAGGCACCGGCCAGCAGCCAGGAAGAATATTCCAGCAGCCGCAGCCAGCCGGCGGCTGAATCAAGCTCCAGCTCAAGTTCCGCCGTATCAGCAAGCTCTGCCAGCTCAAAGGAAGGAGAAAAGTAAATGGATCATCGCAAAATTGAATGGCTTTTTCTGATCCTCTTCTGCTTAGTCGACATCTATCTCTTGATTGAGCTTTGGCGGGCCCCGGTTACCTTGACCTCATCGACCAATTCGGTGACGACCTCAACCAGCTTGAAGGCTGAAATGAAGTCAGACAATATTACGGTTCCTTCCCTGTCCATAAAGGGGGACTCGGGCTACTACCTGGCCACTAGAAGTAAGAGCGACTTGAAGGAAGCCGCCAAGAAGCTCAGCAGCGACGTCTTCACCAGCTACGCTGAAGGGGACAAGACCCTGTACGCGACCATGAAGACCGCGATTCCGCTGGAGCGGATGACGGTGGGCGAGTTCAAGAATGACAGCAATTACGTCCCGCATGGCAAGCAGTATGTCTTTGCCAAGAACCTCTCCAGCAACAGCAGCTACGTTTACGTGCAGAAGTCCCAGTACGGCCTGGTTTACAGCAGCCTGGCCCAGCTGGTGGTCAATGTCAGGAACAAGAAGATCACGGGCTACTACCAGACCTACTTGACTGACTTGTCCAGCGTCCGCGAGCTGCAGGCAACTATCAGCCCCTTGCGGGCGGTCACCAACCTCTACACCACCCGGGAACTGGCCGACAACTCCCGGGTAATGCAGGTCAAGCTGGGCTACACCAAATTGACCGAGGTCCGGGGCAGCGTGATTTTCGTCCCGACCTGGCTGGTCTGGATCGAAAACAAGAGCAGCAAGAGCAGCTGCTTGAAGCGGGTCAACGCCTTCAGCGGCCAGCTTTTGCAAAACAGTACATTGGACGATTAAGGGCAGGAAGGAAAAAATTTGCAATTCGCGGTATTATCGAGCGGATCAGCGGGCAACTGCAGCCTGCTGATGACTGACCAGCACAAGATTTTGATGGACGCCGGCCTTTCAGGCAAGAAGACCAAGGAGCTTTTAGCCAAGGTAGGCGTGGCGATCGAGGACCTGGACATGGTCTTTTTAAGCCATGACCACGGCGATCACAGCGGGGGGATGGGGGTCCTTATGCGCCGCTATCCCCAGCTGAATGCCTTCAGCAACACGGTCACCTGGAAGTACTTGGAGGAGACCGGGAAGATCGGCTGCCTGCCGAAAGACCAGATCAATGTGATTGAGCCGGGCCAGACCAAGTGCTATGGGGACTTGGAAGTGACGGCTTTTGCCACTAGCCATGACGCGGCCCAGCCCCAGTACTACGTTTTTTCCAGCGGGGGCAAGCGCCTGGCCTGCTTGACGGACACGGGCTACGTGTCTGAAGAAGTCGAATATGAGATTCAAGATGCGGATGCTTATTTGCTCGAGTTCAACTATGACGACCTGATGCTGAGAAGCGGCCCCTATCCCTGGAGCCTGCAGCAGCGGGTCCGGTCAGACCACGGCCACCTGTCAAACGAGCAGGCGGCTGAGACTCTGGCCAGGGTTATCAGTTCTAAAACCAAGCATGTTTTCATGGCCCACCGCAGCCAGCAGAACAATTTAAACTATTTGGCCCGGGACGTGGCGGAAGAGGTTTTGGCGGCCAGAGACGCCGACGTGGCCAGTGACCTGGAATTGCACGATACCGAGCCGATGACGCCGAGTTATTTAATTAAGTTATAATACAGAGGATTTAAAGCTTTTAATTAATACGTTTTGTTCATATATACTTCAAAAAGCTGGGATATGATAATGGCAACGATAAGGAGTGATAACCATGTCTGAAGAACAAGATAAGCAAAGAAACATGCGCAAGAAGGAAAATAACCGTTTGCTAACTAAAGCGGCCATCATTGGGGTCGTTGCCGGTCTTTTGGGCGGGGGGATTGCTTACGGCGGCTTGTCAGCAGCCAATTTGAACAGCAATACTTCATCATCCACGGCCAGCTCAAGCAGTAGCAACACTGGTGAAAACGGGTCAGTGACGACTTCATCCAGTGGCACGACCAAGGTCAACAAGTCCAAGACTACCAGCGGGACGATGACTTCCGCCTACAAGAAGGTGCAGAACGCGGTTGTTTCAGTCTTGAACTACAAGTACACTTCCAGTTCATCATCAAGCTCTGACATCTACAGCATGTTTGGCTACGGTGACTCGGACAGTTCAGACTCATCCAGCTCCAAGAAGTCTTTGACTTTGTACTCTGAAGGTTCCGGGGTCATCTACACGACGGCAAACGGCAAGGGCTACATCGTCACTAACAACCACGTTATTTCCGGGGCAGCCAAGGTGAAGGTCATCCTGGCTTCCGGGAAGACGATTGCCGCTAAGGTTGTCGGCAAGGACTCAACCAGTGACCTGGCAGTTCTGTCAATCGACTCCAAGTACGTGACCCAGACCGCTTCATTTGGTGACTCCAGAAGCCTGCAGTCCGGGCAGACGGTAATTGCCATCGGTTCACCGGAAGGGTCTGAATACGCGTCTACGGTAACGCAAGGGATCATTTCCTCACCAAGCCGGACGATCACTTACAACTCCAACCAGATGACGGTCATCCAGACTGACGCGGCTATCAACTCCGGTAACTCCGGTGGGCCCCTGGTCAACTCTGACGGCCAGGTTATCGGGATCAACTCCATGAAGCTGTCCAGCTCCAGCAGCGGCGACTCCGTTGAAGGGATGGGCTTCGCGATCCCGTCAAACGAAGTTGTGACGATCGTCAACCAATTGGTCAAGAAGGGGAAGATCACCCGGCCGCAACTGGGCATCAAGGTAGCAGCGATTGCTGACCTGAACAGCTACTACAAGAAGCAGCTGGGCATTTCAACCAGTCTGAAGAAGGGCCTGTACGTGGCCAGCGTAACTTCAGGCAGCGCGGCAGCCAGTGCTGGGATCAAGAAGGGCGACGTGATTACGGCGGCTGACGGCAAGACGGTCAACGACGTAGCCACCCTGCACAGCATCCTGTACAGCCACAATGTTGGTGACAAGGTCAAGATTACGGTCAACCGGAATGGCAAGACCATGACCTTCACGGTAACCCTGCAGGCAAGCAACTAATTTAAGAACAAATAATCCAGTGGATCAGCAGATCTGCTGGATTTTTTTGCTTCTTTTCAAAACAAAAACAGGGTGAAAGGAAGGAAAAGTTCGGATATATTTCTTGTCAAGGAAAAATTTTAAGAAGACTTTATCCCCAATCCTGTGGAAAAGACTATGAATTGTGCAAAAAACGGGGTAAAAAGCGCTAAAAAAGTTGTGGATAAGCTGTGGATTGTGTGTAAGTTCCACGGGTAAAAGTCATGTTAAAACGTCTGTTCAAGGCGGCAGGCCGGGCTTTTTTGGTGATTGTTTGTGAAAAGGTCCAGTTCACAGTTGCTTTGTGGAATGGTTACACGGGATTTTAGAATTTTTTTTGCAAAAAGCTAGACCTAGATAGAATTCGGCTCTAGTCCACTAGATCTAGAAAAGGCCTTTCCACAGCTGTGGAAAAAGGCGGTTGATAAACTGTTAATTGTGGGGATAGAAGTAAAAATGGTAAAATAGGGGCATTATGAATATCAAAATTGTTTGCGTTGTAAAATTAAAAGAGAAGTATTTTAAGGACGGGATCGCGGAGTACCAGAAGCGGCTGAGCCGTTTTGCCAAGGTGGAGATCGTGCAGGTGCCGGATGAAAAGGCGCCGGAAAGCCTCAGCCCGGCCCAGATGGAAGAGGTCAAGAAGCGGGAAGGCGAGCGGATCCTGAGCAAGATCAAGGACAAGGAATATGTTTACGTTCTGGCCATTAAGGGCAAAGAGCGGGCTAGTGAAGAGTTCGCCAAGGAACTGAAGGACCTGGGGACCTACGGGCATTCCGACATTACTTTCGTGATCGGGGGAAGCCTGGGGACCAGTGACGCGGTCAACAAGCGGGCCAACGACCTCTTCAGTTTCGGCAAGCTGACCATGCCCCACCAATTGATGCGGCTGGTTTTGATTGAGCAGATCTACCGGGCCTTTATGATCAACTCCGGCAGTCCTTACCACAAGTAGAATAGAAAGTATAAGCCTCTCCGGGGAAATCAGCAGGAGGGGCTTTTTGTATACGAATCAGTCTAGTGCTAGAATCTAGGGTGAAAGTGTTTGAATAAAGTATTTTAGTCATGAAAGGGATGATTTAAATGACTAAAACAGAGCGTTACATGTGGCTGGCCAATGACCTGCTTTTGACGGCAGCGGCAGTATCGCTGATCATCAATTTAGTTGGCCAGACGGCTTCGGGTTATGCCTTTAGCGGCAGTCATGGGCAGGCAACAGAACTGCTTTATGATGCTTTTATTTTGCTTGTTGCTGCGGCTGCTTTGGGGGTCTGGCTGAGTAAGTGGCTGGCTCCTGCAGCAGCTTGGGTAATTGGCGCCTGTCTTTTGCTGGGCCTTGTAATTGACCGGGTGGTAGGCCTGTATTTTAGCTTGACCTGGTACTGGACTTTGGCTGTTGTCGCTTTGGAGGTCAGTCTGGTTCTGTCCAGCTACCGCTGGCCGGGGAAGGCAGTCTCTAACTATTGGCTGGCCGGCATCCTCTTGGCCGTCAGCCTGGTCAGCTGCGTGATGGCCTGGCTTGGGTGAAAACGAAGGTGATAGAGATGAAATTATTAAAGATTTTAGTCAAAGTGGTTGATGTAATCGTACTATGCTTTTTGACTGTGGTAGTTTGCTCAAATCTAAAGGATTACATCAATGCTTTGAGAACGATCAAAGGGAACGATTTAAAAGTAACTGTTTTTGGCCATGTGGTTTTAATTTTGGTCTTACTGACAGAATTAGCCTTAGCTGTATTTAGCCAAAAAATTCCCCGTAAGCCGTTCTTGATTATTGGCCTAGTTTGCATTACCTTGACGTTGATAGGACTGATTACGCCAATCGCTTTTGGTCCGGGCAATTTGCCACTTAACTTTTTGGCCTTAGTGTTATTGGCTGTTAGCCGCTTTTTGCAAGAAAACGTAGCTCAGAAGAGAATGTTGTAAAATGCAAAAGTTATTAAGCTTAGCAAGAATCACTGCTCAAAAGTTAAAATTGAGCTTGCAATATAAGTGAATAGCCTTTAAAAAATAGGAGCGTGATTATGATGAAAAACTTTGCAACTAAGCCAGCCGTTAAAACCGTCTTCTTGCTGGCTGGCATCTGTTTGGCCTTGTTTATGGCAGTTCAGTGGATCTTTGCCTTGGGCAACCCAGGTCCGGTTTCATGGGCGATTGCCGGCATGATCGCGATCACTCTGCTGACCCTATTTCTGGGAATCGCGCCTTTGACTAAGCTCAGTCCGGTAGCTGGCTACGTAACTGCTGCAGCATTAGCGGTTGTCGTCTTGATCTTCGTCTTCAATATCCATGAATACATCTCAATCGGCATTTTATACCTAATTTACGCTGCCCTGGCCTGTGGCCTTTTATGGGCGAAAAAATAGAACAGTAAACAAAAATGGCTTCCAGGATTTTCTCCTAGAAGCCATTTTCATTATGCTATGCTGATTTGATTAAGCGAAGATTTCTTCAACTTCAACTACTACGGCAGGAGCAGTTTCCGGCTTGCCAACCTTAGCAGCGTATTCCTTAGCGAAGTCGTCGCCTTCGTGGATAGTCACGCTGCCGACCACGCGCACGCTAGTGTGGCTTGGCACGTCAGCAACTACAACAGCAACCTTGCTGCCGTTCTTGATGTTTTCCCACAAGTGGGAGGAGGTAACTTCACTCCAGACCAGGTGCTTGTCGTCCAAAGCAGTCAATGAACCCTTAGGACCAACTTGTGGGTTGCCGTCCTTGTCAACGGAAGCAACGAAGGCCAAAGCGTCGTTAAAGAACTTTTGTTGGTCAGCAGTCAAAGTAGTAGCGTCTAATTTCTTCATAATGGTAATTTCCCTCTTTTTACTTAAGTAGCAATTCTTTCACTTGATACTTAGTATTATAGGACCTCCCCAGGCAAAAGAAATTGATTTAGGTCAATTTTATAACTTTTTCGCCGATTGTAAAATCAAACTGAACACTGTTCCGATCCAGTAAGAAAAATCGTTTTCACTGGATTAGAGCA
>OICS01000139.1_pt1 | contig 30913 bp, 23 predicted proteins | sample 1581341 | NCBI WGS metagenome assembly OICS01 (sample SAMEA3882550, study PRJEB24775) | human gut metagenome | biome: human-associated habitat; feature: intestine environment; material: feces | place: Netherlands | collected 2009/2010
GCGCGAACGGCACGCCTGTTTAGCGAAACTGGTGAAAAATAGATTGACGCTAACAGCGGGCCGAGGCCGCCGGGGAGGCCGCGGCCGCCTCCACCGCGCCCCCGCCGGCGCTCGTCGAGGCCGAGAACAGGCAGGTCAGGTTCCTGGCCGCCCGGATATCGGAGGCCCTCGACGAGGCCGGGGCCCTCGAGGCCGAGACGGCGGCGCTGCTCGAGGGCGACGAGACCTACGCGTGCCTGCTCACCGTGCCCGGCATCGGCCCGAGGACCGCGGCGCAGCTCGCGGTGTCGGTCGACATCGGGAGGTTCCCGGACCACGACCACCTGGCCTCGTACTGCGGCATAGCCCCGAGGGTGAGGAGCTCCGGCACGTCGGTGAGGTCGGTCAGGGCGTCCAGGCGCGGCGACGCGAGGCTCAAGTCCCTGCTGATCTTCTCGTGCAACAGCCTGGTGAGGTCCTCGGGGCGCTACGGCGAGTACTACCGGGCCTGCAGGGCGCGGGGCATGGGGCACGGGCGGGCGCTCAAGGCCGTCGCGAGGAAGCGGCTCAGGGCGATATACGCCGTGATGCGCGACCGGGTGCCCTACCGGGAGTAGCCCCGACGGTTGACAAAACTATAGGAACACCCAATGACTACATGAAAGCGCCCCCAAGCGGATGTACTTGAGGGCGCCTCTTGCTTGACTAGCTTTCGATATAGTCCTTCAGCTTGCTGGAGCGGCTGGGATGGCGGAGCTTGGCCAGGGTCTTGGACTCGATCTGGCGGATACGCTCGCGCGTGACGCCAAACTCGCGGCCGACTTCCTCGAGCGTACGGGGATGTCCGTCGACAAGGCCAAAGCGCAGCTCGATAACCTTGCGCTCACGATCGGCAAGCGAGTCGAGCACCTGGGTGAGCTGCTCCTGCAGCATGGAGAAGCTGGCGGCATCGGGCGGAACGATAGCCTGAGAGTCCTCGATAAAGTCGCCCAGCTGGGAATCCTCTTCCTCGCCGATAGGGGTCTCGAGCGACACGGGCTCCTGCGAAATCTTCTGGATCTCGCGGACGCGGTCGGCGCTCATGTCCATCTCGGCACCGATCTCCTCGGGGGTCGGGTCGCGACCCAGGTCCTGAAGGAGCTGGCGCTGCACGCGGACAAGCTTATTGATGGTCTCGACCATGTGCACGGGAATACGGATGGTACGGGCCTGGTCGGCGATAGCACGCGTGATGGCCTGACGGATCCACCACGTGGCGTACGTGGAGAACTTAAAGCCCTTCTGGTAGTCAAACTTCTCGACGGCGCGGATCAGACCGAGGTTGCCCTCCTGGATCAGGTCCAAGAACAGCATGCCGCGACCAACATAGCGCTTGGCGATGGAGACGACCAGACGTAGGTTGGCGCTGATGAGCGCCTGCTTGGCCTCGAGACCGACGTTCTCGATACGGGTCAAGCGACGCATCTCGGCGCGGGTGAGCTCGATCTCGCCCGCCTCGGCGGCCTCGAGCTTCTCGGTGGCGTCAAGGCCGGCCTCGATCTTCATGGCCAGATCGACCTCTTCGGAGGCGGTCAGCAGGTCGACCTTGCCGATCTCCTTAAGGTACATACGAACCGGGTCGCCGGTCAGCATTACCGTGGAAGCATCGATACCGCGCACGCGCGAGCGCGAACGGGACGTGCGCACGGTGCGCTTCTTCTTGTTCTTAGAAGAACCCATCTCGGCGTCGGCCTGACGGGCCATCTTAAGCTCGTGATCGTCGAGCGAGCCGGAATCGTGCTCGTCGTCATCGAAATCGTCGGTATTGCTATCGTTATCGTCATCGTCGACGTCCATGGGGGCGTCGTCGTTTCCGCTCGCGGAGATAATCTGGATGCCGCTGTTGCGCAGCGCGGAATACACCGCGTTGAGCTGCTCGTCAGACACATCGATATCCTTCAGGGCGACCTGAATCTCGTCCTCGGTTACCGAAGTCCTGTTTGAGCCGTTGCCCATGAGCTTTGCAACGTAGGATTCCAGCCCAGTACCCGTGCTCTCACTCTTTTTTGGCACAGATTCTCCCTTCATAGTCCACAGGACTCATTACTTTAGCACACACATTGACGTCTATACCCAAAATTCAGACTGGATATAGGCGCAAATACGCTGGTTGACCACAACATCTAGGCTTGGTCGGCGCCCGCTGTCTCTAAACCGATCAAACGGAACGGGTCTGCCACGCCACCGATCGACTTTTGGAGCTCGCGCTGGCGCTGAGAATCTTGCATCGCTTGCATCGTCAGCACACGGCGTGCTTCATCGTCGAGCGACCGGTCCTGGCGAAGCTTGGCCTGTGCGGCGCGCATGCGGCGCTTGATGGTGTAGAGCTCGAGGGTATCAAGCATAAACACGATGTTCGTCTCGGTGGGGTGCTTGCTCGTCGACGAAATGCGCCCGGCGCTGACAAGCGACGCTGCCTCGGGGCACACCGCGCGCGCCGCATCCATGCACGCCGTGGGATCGGTGCCCGGCGGCGTCGCGAGCACGGCCCACGCGATGGACTCGTGGCGCGGGTCCACCCACTCGATCGAGCAGATGCGGTCGGCATACGTGCGGAAGAGGTCGGGGTAGCTCGTGAGCATCGTCAGCAGCTCGCGCTCCCCCGCCAAAGACTTTCGCTCCAGGTCGGTCAGCACGATCGGCATCGTCGGTGACGCAGACGCGTCCGTTGCATCGGCCACCGGCGCCGCGCCATCCAACCCAACCGGCACATCGATTGGCGGCATGTCATCGACGACCTCGACCGGCGCAGCCCCGTAGGCCTCGAGCGGAACATAGTCGTACGGTTCTTCCTCGACCGGCGTGGACACCGGCGGCGTCGCCCCCGACGCCCAAGCACCGCGAGACGCCCCCTGCGAACCAGACGCCCGACCGCCCGCGCTGCCTGCACGCTCGGCCTGCGCCCGCTGGCGCTCGTAGTTCTGCTCGCGACGACGCTCGGCGTCCTCGCGTTTGGCAACATTGCGAAACACACGGCCCGAGCTCGAGCGCACCGTCTCCAGATCCAAACCCAGCAGGTCGGCAATCTGGATAAAGTACGTATCGATCATGTAGCTATCGCGCAGCGGATAGATAAGCGTCAGCGCATCCTCGAGCGCTTTGGCACGACCGCCCGGCGTGGTAATGTCGCTCGACTCCTGCAGTGAGCGGTACACAAAGTCCATGAGGGGCTCGGCGGCGTCGATGCGCGCCTGTAGTGCCTCGCCGCCATGCGCGGTGATGAACTCCATGGGGTCGTTGCCGTCGGGAAGCACCACGCAGCGCAGATCCATCGAATCCTGCTCGATAAACTGAATCGCGCGGCGTGCAGCCTTTTGACCGGCGGCATCGCCGTCGAACATATACACGATGCGCTTGGCAAAACGGGTGAGCGTCTTTACATGATGTTCCGTCAGCGCCGTACCCAGCGTGGCGACGACGTTTTTGATCCCTGCCTCCCAGCAGGCGATGCAATCGGTATATCCCTCAACCACGATGGCGGTATCCTGCGCGACGATAAACTCCTTGGCCCAGTTAAAGCCGTAGAGGTTTCGCTTTTTATGGAACACGCTCGTCTCGGCGGTGTTGAGGTATTTAGGCTGGCCATCGCCCATAATGCGCCCGCCAAAGGCGATGTTATGACCCTGCTCGTCAAAGATGGGAAACATCACACGGTCGTAAAAACGGTCGGCAAGCTGCCCGCGCCCACGGCTCACGGCCACGTTGGCGTCGATCATCTCCTGCGGGGTAAAGCCCGCCTGCGACAGATGCGACACCAGCGCGTTGCGGCCCGGCGCAAAGCCCAGGCAGTAGCGGCGGCAGACGTCGCCGCCCATACCGCGGCTGGCGAAGTACTCGCGCGGACGGCTGTCCTTACCGCGCATGAGCATGGTGTGGTAGAACTGGGCGGTTTCAGCACACAGGTCATAGATGCGGGCGCGCTTGGTGCCGCGCTCGCGATAAGCGCCATTATCGTGCAGCTCAATGCCGGCACGGTCGGCCAGGTAGCGAATCGACTCGGGAAAGCTCAGGTTCTCGCGCTTCATGATGTAGGTGAAGACGTCGCCGCCCTCGCCACAACCAAAGCAGTGCCACACCTGCGTGGCGGGGATAATGTGAAACGACGGGGTCTTTTCGCCATGGAAGGGGCAGCAGCCCCAAAACTCATGGCCGCGGGGCTTGAGCTCAACCGTTTCCTGCACGATGGCAACCAGGTCGGATGCAGCGCGCACCTGGTCTTTTTCCTCATCGCTAATCACGGATGCTCACCCCCTGCTCACCCAAGTTATGGCGAATATCGTCAATATTACCCTCGACGGTCGCGATAAGCTCGTCCAGCGAATCGAACACACGCGACGGGCGCAGCCAACGCGTAAACGCCAGCGACACCGAGGCGCCATACAGGTCGCCCGCATACCCGATCAAGTTGGCCTCGAGATGCGCCGAGGCGGCATCGTCGGCATACGTCGGCGGCAGGCCCACGTTGACGGCAGCGGGCCACACGGTATCGTCGACCAGCACCAGGCCCTCATAGACGCCATCGGCAGGCACCTGAATGCCATCGGGCACCTGAATATTTGCCGTGGGAAAACCCATGTCGGAGCCCTGGTGACGACCGCCGGCAACAACACCTCGCAGCATGTAGGGACGACCGAGCAGCTCGGCGGCAAGCTCAACATGTCCCTGGCGGAGCTCCTGGCGAATACGGGTGGCGCAAATCGTCTGTCCATCGACGCACAGCAACTCGTGGCCATAGACGTCAACTCCGTGCTCGGAACCCCATGTCTGCATCTCGGCAACGCCCGAGGCGCCGCCGCGACCCAGCCTAAAGTCAATGCCCACGCGAATCGAGCGGATATCAACCACGCGCGACAGTAGCTCAAGAAAACCCACGTGGTCGAGTGCCGCCACCGCAGGCGTAAAGGGAACGGCCACGACCGCATCGACCCCGGTGAGAGCCAGGGCATGCAGACGGTCGGCCGTCGTCATCAATTTTTGAGCGGGCGAAGAGCTCACCACCACGTCTGGGTCGGGATCAAAGGTGACCACAACCGCCTTGCAGCCGTGAGCATGCGTATCGCGAACGACCGCGTCGATCAGTTCGTGATGTCCCCGATGCACGCCGTCAAACACGCCGATGGCGATCGACGCGGCGCCCAGGCTCACGCAATCATCAAATGCATCGGCGGCAACGATACGAGCCTCATCCGACTCGCCCGCGAAAAAGATACGCGCGAGCTCGTGGGAGGCCAGCATCATCGAACACCGCCGATCGCCTGCGGAAAGACATGCTCCATGACAAAGCGGCCGCCCTCGATACGAGCGAGCGCCTTGAGCCCGCCATCGAGCACCAGCGCAAACGGAGCCTTCGACGCATCGAAGCCCGCAAGCGCGCGCTCAATAGGAATACGACGTCCACACAGCAGATCGTCGGCAAGATCACCCGGCAAGTCGACGCGCGTGGCGCCCAGTGCCGCAATGGGATCTAAGGCAAAGCCGCCAGCGGACTCAGCAGAAAGTTCCTCGACCGCATGGCAAGCACCGATGGAAACGACGCCGGAAGCCGTTCGGCGCAGCGCGGAAATATGTGCCGCATTGTCGCAGGCACGACCCAGATCGCGAGCGAGCGCACGGATATAGGTGCCCTTGCTCACCGAAAACGCCACGGTCCAAACGCAAGCGTCGACATCACCACCCACGGCAATCAGGTCGGCGGAGTAAACCTCGACCGGACGCGGGGGCAACTCAACGGCATTGCCTTCGCGTGCAGCCTTATAGGCGCGCACGCCGTTGACCGAAATGGCCGAAAACGCCGGCGGCACCTGCATCTGCGGGCCCAGAATGGAGGACAGGCGTTCGCGGGCATAGACCGGATCGCGCAGGTCGGCGGCAACAGGCACTGTGCGGACGGCCTCGCCTTCCGCATCATCGGTATTGGTCTCGACGCCAAACGAGATGTCGGCGACGTAGCTTTTGGTATCGAGCGTGAGCATGCCCAACAGACGCGTGGCCTGGCCCACACCCACCACCATGACACCCGATGCCATGGGGTCGAGCGTTCCGGCATGACCGACGCGCCGCTCATGGAGGGCGCGACGGCATTGCGAAACCACGTCATGGGACGTACAGCCCACCGGCTTATCGACGGCGAGCAGCATATTAAGTTGAGAAGGCGTACGACGAGCCATGTACCATCCAAAAAGTTAGAGCTCGACGGTCACCGAAGCGGGATCCTCCCCTACCAGCTCGGCCAGCATGGGAAGTGCCGCGGTGAGCGTCTCGGAAATCGTTCCGGCGTTGGTAAAGCCGGCGGCAGCGTGGTGCCCACCTCCGCCAAAGTTGGCCGCAATCTCGGAAACATCAAGATCGCCCTTGGAGCGCAGGTTACCGCGTACCTTGGTATCGCCCTCGATGCCCTTAAGGAACAGGCAGACCTCGACGCCCATCACCGAGCGCACCACATCGACCAGGCCGTCGCACTCGTCCGAGGTGACGCCGCACTCCTTAAGGTCACTTTCGTACGCGTAGCTATACGCCACGCGCCCGTGCGCGACCGTCTTGATGCGACCCATGACGATGGACTTGAGGTGCAAGAACTCGACACGCATGCTCTGATAGACCTCGAGCGCGACGCGCGCCGGATCGGCACCGTGCGCCACCAGGCGCGAGGCGGCATGAAACGCGGCAGCGTCGGCATTCTGATACTGAAAACGACCGGTATCGGTGACCAGGCCACACAGCAGGCAGGTGGCGATGCTATCGCTTGCGGTAATGCCGCAATCAGCCAAAAAGCGGTCAATGATCATGGCGCAAGCAGCGGCATTGACACACCTAAGGCTGACCTCGGCAAACTCCTCGCGCGCCGGGTGATGGTCAAAGCACGCCACGTGGGCCGAACGACGCAATACCTCGGCGGAATTATTAAGACGCTCGACGACCGGCACGTCTACCGAAATGAACAGGTCCGGGTTGCCGGTGTAGGCAGATGCCGGCACCAGCAGGTCGGCGCCCTCCATAAAACGGTAGATGCGCGGAACGGGATCGTCGTCTGCCAGCAGCAGGGCGATGTCCTTGTCGGGGAACACCTTCATAAGCGAAAGGCCCAGGCCCAACACGGAGCCCAGGGCATCGCCGTCGGGAGAGGTGTGACCCGAGATCGCAATGGAGGACGCACCCTCGATAAGCTCGAGGATGCGTCGTTTAATATCTGCAGACTCGCACGAGGCGAGATCGGCGGAATTAGTCATCTAAAGCTGCCTCCTGGGCGGCATCCATAATTGGGTAGCCGTCCTCGTCCTTTTCGATCGCAAGCGTGGCCGGAACGTTTTCCAGCGCACGCGTAATGCGCTCGGCCTCATCGGTCGAGCGATCGATGCGAAAATCGAGCTCGGGCGTGACGCGCCAATCGAGCGAGCGAGCCAACAGGCTGCGAATGCGGCCCTTGGCGCTGGCGAGCGCCTCCATGACCTCATCGTAGCGGCTCGCATCGCACGACACGTACACGCGCGCGAACGAACGGTCCACCGCGACCTCGACCGCGGTCAGGGTGACCAGGTCGAGACGCGGATCGGAAACCTCAAAGAGCAGGATATAACCAAGCTTCTCGCGAAGCTGCTCGCCCAGACGGCGGGTTGCCTGCGTTTGCTTCATAGCGCTACCCCCTACTCGGTACGGGCAACCTGGTCGATGCGGTAACCCTCGATCTGGTCGCCGGGCTTGATGTCCTGGAAGTTCTCCAGGCCAATGCCGCCCTCGGAACCGCTCTTGAGGCTCTTGGCCTCGTCCTTGTAGTGGCGCATCGAGGCAATCTTGCCGTTGAAGACCACAATGCCGTCGCGCACCAGGCGCACGGAATCGGTCGCGGCGATCTCGCCCTCCTCGACGCGGACACCGGCGGCGATGCCGACTTTGGGCACCTTGAAGGTGTCCAGGACGGTCGCGGTACCCGTGGAGACCTCGACCTCGGTGGGCTTGAGCATGCCGATACGGGCAGCGTCGAGCTCCTCGAGGCACTTATAGATAACGTCGTAGCAACGGATCTCGACACCCTCGCGCTCGGCAGCGGAGCGGGCCTTGCCGTCGGGACGCACGCCAAAGCCGATGATGATGGCGTTGGAGGCGTCGGCCAGGACAACGTCGGTCTCGTTGATGGCACCGACGGCGGAGTGGATCGTATTGATGCGGACCTCGGACTGATCCATCTTGTCGAGCGAGTCCTGAAGGGCCTCGATGGAACCCTGGACGTCGGCCTTGATGATCAGGTTGAGCTCCTTGACCTCGGCGTCGGCGATGGTCTCGAAGAGATTCTCGAGCGTGACGTGCTTCACGCGGCTCTGCTCCTCGATACGGGCCTTGAGCGAGCGCTCATCGGCCAGGGCGCGAGCCTCGCGCTCGTCCTCGAACACACGGAACTCGTCGCCGGCGTTGGGCACGGACTGCAGGCCCAAGATCTCGACGGCGTCGGAGGGGCCGGCCTCGGTGACGGCGTTGCCCTTGGGGTCGAGCATGGCGCGAACGCGGCCGTAGGTAAGACCGGCGACCAGCGTATCGCCCACGTGCAGGGTACCGCGGGTCACGAGAACCGTGGCAACCGAACCGCGGCCCTTGTCGAGCTTAGCCTCGAGGACGTTACCGGAAGCAAAGGTGTCGGGATTGGCCTTGAGCTCGAGCACGTCGGCCTGGAGCAGCACGGTCTCGAGCAGGTCGTCGATACCGATCTTCTGCTTGGCCGAGATGTTGACGAACATGTTCTGTCCGCCCCACTCCTCGGGGATGATGCCGTACTCGGTGAGCTCCTGGCGCACGCGGTCGGGGTTGGCACCCGGCTTATCGATCTTGTTGACGGCGACGACGATGGGTACGCCGGCGGCCTTGGCGTGGTTGATCGACTCGATGGTCTGAGGCATGACGCCGTCGTCGGCGGCGACGATCAGGATGACGATGTCGGTCACCTTGGCGCCGCGGGCACGCATGGCCGTAAAGGTCGCGTGACCAGGGGTATCGATGAAGGTGATCTTGCGGTCGTTGATCATGACCTGCGAAGCACCGATGGCCTGGGTAATGCCGCCCGCCTCGCCGGCAGCGACGCCGGTGTGACGGATAGCGTCGAGCAGGCTCGTCTTGCCGTGGTCGACGTGACCCATGACGGTGACAACCGGGGCGCGGGGCTTAAGGTCGGCGGGATCGTCGTAGAACGAGAAGGTGTTCTCCTCCTCGGGGGTGATGATCTTGATCTGACGGCCCAGGTCGTCGGCAACGAGCTCGACGAGGTCGTCGGACATGGACTGCGTCATCGTGAGCGGCGTGCCCAGCAGGAACAGGCGCTTGATGATGTCGTTGGCCGGAACGTCGAGCGCCTCGGCAAGCTCCTGGACGGTAACGCCCTGGGAGACCTTGATAGCGTCGAGTTCCTCGGGGTTCACGCCCTGGGCCAGCGCCTCCTCAATCTTGCGCTCCTCCTGAGCCTTAGCAGCCTCGCGCTCGCGCTTCTCCTTGCGCTTCTTGCGGCGACCGGTGGACTCGCGAGAGGCCTCCTCGACGGCAGCGCGGGCCTCCTCGAGCACCTTCTCGCGGCTGTACTCCTCGGCCTCACGCGCCATGCGGCTGTAGTGGTCCTCATCGTTGCCGTGACCGCCCTTGCGCTTCTTGCCCTTGCCCTGCTTATCGGGGTTGGGGAAGTCCATGCCCGCAGCGACGTTGTTGCTCGCGTTGGTGCGATGGCTGTGCGGACGGCTCTCGGAGGCGTTGCGCTCGGAGTTGTTGTCGGAGGCGTTGCGATCGTTACGACGGCCACCGCGACGGTCGTTATTGCCGCCACGACGGTTACCGCGCTCGGCGGCGCGCTCGGCCTTGGCCTTCTCCTCGGCGTCCTTCTTCTCCTTGAGCACGGTCTCCTGTGCAGCGATCTGGTCAAGCAGCGAACGGAAGCGCGAACCGGAGTCGGAAGCGGGGACGGCGCGGCGCTGGGCCTCGCGGGCAGCCTCTTCCTTCTCGCGGGCAAGGCGCTCCTGCTCGGCCTTCTTCTTAGCCTCGGCCTCGGCGCGGGCGGCCTCCTCGGCAGCCTGGGCGGCGGCGAACTGGCGGCGCTCCTCCTCGCGTGCCTTCTCGGCGGCGATGCGCTCGCGCTCGGCCTCGGCAGCGCGCGCTGCCTCCTCGGCGGCGGCTGCCTCCTCCTCGGCCTGCTTGGCGGCCTCGACTTCCTTGGCGCGAGCCTCGATCACCGAGGCGAGCTGCTTGCGGACCATGGCGACGTAAGCGTCCTCTAGGGCGGAGGAAGCGGACTTAGCGGGAATCTTCATTTCGGCGAGATGACCCATCAGTTCCTTGGAGGTCATGCCGAACTCTTTGGCCAGGGTGGACACACGGACTTTTGCCATATGACTTCACCTACCCTTTCTGGCACCTTGGGTGCCTAGAGACTGAACGAGCGTGGGAGATGCGCCGGGACCTGCCCGGCGCGACCGCGCGCTAGATCAGGTCCTCCGCATCATCGAAGGCGTCGGTGTCGTGGACACCGCAGAAACGGGAGCCGGGGCGGGCCTGGTTGCGGCACTGCACGCCGTCCTCGGACACGTACTCGCAGCGACGGACGTCGTCGTCCTCCTCGTCACCGATCAGGTCGGCGGCGGGCTCCTCATGAACGGGAACGTTCTTGAGGATGTCGGCGGCAAGGGTCTCGGACTTGATGTCGATGTGCCAGCCGGTCAGGCGAGCGGCGAGGCGGGCGTTCTGGCCCTCCTTGCCGATGGCGAGCGAAAGCTGGTCGTCGGGCACGATGACGCCGGCATAGGCCTTCTCCTCGTCGATGAGGACGCGGGTGACCTTAGCGGGCGACAGGGCGTTGGCGACGTAGACGGCCGGATCGGCATCCCACAGGATGACGTCGACGCGCTCGCCGCGAAGCTCGCCCACGACGGCGCGTACGCGACTGCCCTTGGGGCCGACACAGGCTCCCACAGGATCCAGGCGGTCGTCGAGCGAATGGACGGCGACCTTGGAGCGCTGGCCGGGCTCGCGGGCGATCGACTTGATCTGGACGGTGCCCTCATAGATTTCGGGCACCTCCTGCTCAAACAGACGACGCATGAGCTCGGGGTGGGTGCGGGAGATGACGATCGGCGGACGGCTGTGCTCGCCGCGAACCGGCTGCAGGTTGGAGTTGGGGTCGCGGACGTCGATGATCACGGCTTTGATGTGCTGGTTGTGCAGGTAGCGCTCGCCCATCGGACGCTCGTTGCGCTCGTTCTCGTAACGGCGCTGGTCAAAATGCGGCAACTCGGCCTCGACGCCATCGCGGATCTTGACGATCGTGAAGTCGGGCGTGGACTGCAGCACGGTACCGCTGATGAGGTCACCGATGCGGCCGGAGAACTCCTCGTAGATCTGCTCGCGGGCGGAGTTGCGCACGATGGCGTTGATCTCGGCCTTGGCGTGCTGGGCGGCGATGCGGCTCGTGTTCTTGGGGGTGACGTCGATCTCCTCGAACTCGGTGAAGTTGCCCTCCTCGTCCATGGAATCGTCGATCGGCTCCAGGCGGTAGACGTAAATCTTGCCGGTGGTGCGGTCGATGGTCACCTTGGCGCCCCAATCAAGATGCAAGATCTCGGCGTAGCTCTTGGCGAGCGACTGCTCCAGGCGGTCGATCAAGTAGAGCTGGTCGATGTGCTTGTCCTGGCAAAGCTCCATCAGGGCGGACATCATGTCGGATGCTGCCATGTTAGTTTCCTTCCTTCGCGGGCTTGAAGTCGTAGGTGGGCTTCAACTTGCACTTTTTAACATCACAGAAATCGAGGGTGACGGACTCGCCGTCCTCGAGCTCGAGGGTCACGTTCGTCTCGGTCGCGGCGGCAATCTTGCCGGAGTACTTGCGACGGCCCTCGGTGGCGGTGGAGGTGAGCTCACAGTCCTCGCCCACAAAGCGGGCAAAGTCGCGCGGACGGCGCAGCGGGCGCGCCATACCCGGGCTCGACACCTCGAGCGTGTAGCTCGAAGAAATGGGGTCGAGCTCCTCGATCACGTCGCCGACCCACTTGGTATTGGCCGTGACGTCGTTGAGCGACAGGCTCTGACCCTCGGCACCCTCGATACGCACACGCACGCAGGGGGCCTTAGTGGCGCCCACGAGCTCAACGTCGACAATATCGACATCGTGCTGGGGAGCGACGGCCTCGAGCGCGTCGATGATCGCCTGCTCGGTCTTGGTCTTGACCATTGCAGCACCTCCATCCATACAAAAAAGAAGCGGGGCCGAAACCCCACTTCTTTCAATTACTACTTCATTTGCAAGCAAACTATACCAATACCTGCGAAAACGTGCAAGCGTCAGAGAAATTCGCAGGTCAGCGCGCCCACAGCTTCTCCACAAGAATAGGACAATTAGGCAAGGACTCCTGTGCGGTGCTCCCCAAAAGCCCCAAAACGGGCCATGCGTCCCAGCGCGCCGACCGAATCGGGCCCTATGGGCATTCCATCCCTGGGCGCACATCGGCCAGAGTAGAGCTGAGAGGCATTCTGTAACGAGAAAGCCTGCCGCACGCATTGACCGCACGACCTTCCAGTATCTCTACGGCAAGGAGGATCCATGGAACGCCTGGGCACCCTCTGCGCGACCGCGCTCGTCGTCGCTGCCTGCTCGTTCGCTCTGGCGGGCTGCAGCAACGTCGATGGTAAAACCGGACCATGCGAGCCGGATCTCGGCAGCACCAAAGCCATCGAGAAAACGACGCCTTCGGAGCGTTTCGACAAAATAGACGAAGATATAGTCGACCCCCAGGGCTTAGGTCCCGACCTCCAAGAACAGTTTCCCATCGACTTTGAGGCAGACGAGAACGTCCATGTTACCTGCGTGGGCAAGGACACGGATGGCTACGGCGACGCCGTGTTGGTCTTTGCGGTGACAAACAACACCGATGTCGACATGATGTTTGGCGATGTTGATGCTTATGCCTACGTCAACGGTGTCATCCGCGACGTGCACATGCGCCAGCCCGTCGCCGCAGGCAAAGAAGCGACCGCGATGCTCACCTTTGTAGGCACCTTCGACGATCCGGACTTTGATGTGAACAGTGACCTCAACGACATCTACCTCAATATCTGGATGTTCGAGGAGCAAACCGGCAACGTCTACTTTAAGGACTTGGTACACATTCCGTAGAGGGTGACACTCGGCACCAGCCATGCAGGGCATATAACACAAAACGAGGGACGACCCGGCCGGATCGTCCCTCGTATTTAACACGTCAACTATGCGCGTGGCGTTTACTTGACCACCAGGTTGACCAGCTTGCCGGGCACGCAGATGGCCTTGACGACCGTCTTGCCCTCGGTCCACTTGGCAACGGCAGCCTCGGCGGCAGCCTGCATTTCCTCGTTGGAGGCATCGCGGGCAACGTCGACGCGGCCGCGGACCTTACCGAGCACCTGGACCACGATCTGCACCGTGTCCTCAACGGACTCGGCCAGGTCGAACTCGGGCCAGGCGGCGGTGTAGGCGTTGCCCTCGCAGCCAAGCGCCTCGTGCCACAGCTCATCGGCCCAGAACGGGCAGATGGGCGCCAGGACGCTCACGATGTCCTTGGCCACGCCGTAGCACAGGGCCTTGTCGCGGTCAGCACCCTCGGTGGCGTTGAGGTAGGCGCTCGCCGCGTTGACGAGCTCCATGACGGCCGAGATGGCGGTGTTGAACTGGCCGCGATCGAAGTCCTCGGTGCACTTGGCGATGGTGCGGTGACGCTCGCGATAGAGCTTCATCGCAACCTCGTCGAGTGCGGACTTGTCGAAGGCCACGTTGGCGTCACCCGATTGGACGAGCTGCCACACGATACGCCAGGCGCGCTTGATAAAGCGGTTGGCGCCCTCGACGGCCTTGGGATCCCAGTCGAAGTCCTTCTCGGGCGGGGCGATAAACAGGATCGCCAGACGCATGGTGTCGGCGCCGTAGGGCTCGATGACCGAGCTCGGGGGCACCACATTGCCCTTGGACTTAGACATGGTATCGCCGTTCTCGTCCTTGACCATGCCCTGGCACAGCAGGTTGGTGAAGGGCTCGTCCACGCTCAGCAGGCCCAGGTCGCGCAGCGCCTTGGTAAAGAAGCGGCTGTAGAGCAGGTGCAGAATGGCGTGCTCGATGCCACCGATGTAGTTATCGACGGGCATCCAACGGTCGGCCGCCTCGCGGGAGAAGGGCAGCTCAGTGTTGTGCGGATCGGTATAGCGCAGGTAATACCAGCTGGAGCAGGTGAAGGTGTCCATGGTATCGGTCTCGCGCTTGGCCGGGCGGCCGCAGACCGGGCAGGTGGTCTCATAGAAGTCCTTGCACTCGGCGAGGGTCTCGCCGGCGCCCAGGTCCAGGTTCTCGGGCAGCGTCACCGGCAGCTGATCCTCGGGCACGGGCACAATGCCGCAGTGCTCGCAGTGGATGGCCGGGATGGGGTTGCCCCAATAACGCTGACGGCTGATGAGCCAGTCGCGCAGGCGGAACTCGACCTTGCGACGGCCGCAGCCCATGGCCTCGAGATCGGCCACGATGGCAGCCTCGCCCTCGGAGTGCTTACCGCCGCGCATGCCAGTGTACTTGCCGGACTGGACGAGCGTGCCCTCGGCGGCGTGGGCGCAATCCCAGTCGACGGTCTCGGCATGGAAGGTATCGATGGTCTCGCCGCTGGCCTCGACGGCAGCGCGGTCGTCATCGTCCAGGATGATCGGCACGATCGGCAGGTCGTACTTGCGGGCAAACTCAAAGTCGCGCTGGTCGCCGCAGGGAACGGCCATGATGGCGCCGGTGCCGTAGTCGGCAACGACATAATCGGCAACCCACACGGGAACCTTCTCGCCGTTGACGGGGTTCACCACGTAGCGGCCGGTAAAGGCACCGTGCTTCTCGAGGGTGCCCTGGGCACGCTCGACGGCGGAGATATGCTTGGAGTCCTCGACGATCTTGGTCACGGCCTCCTCGTACTCCGTGCCCTCGACGAGCTCGTGCAGACGAGCGTACTCGGGAGCCAGGACAAAGAAGGAGACGCCAAACAGGGTATCGGCACGCGTGGTAAAGACGGTGATCTTGCCCTCGTCGCCCTCGATGGGCTCGCCATCCTGGTCACACAGGGTAAAGTCGACCTCGGCGCCCTCGGAGCGGCCAATCCAGTTGGCCTGCATCTGCTTGACGCGCTCGGGCCAGCCGGGGAGCTTCTCCAGGTCGTCGAGCAGCTCCTGAGAGTACTCGGTAATCTTGTAGTACCACTGCTCAAGGTCGCGCTTCTCGGGCTCGGTGCCGCAGCGCCAGCACTTGCCCTCGGTAACCTGCTCGTTGGCCAGAACGGTCTTGCAGGTAGGGCACCAGTTGACCGGGTTCTTCTTGCGGTAGACCAGGCCCTTTTCCCACAGCTTCTCAAAGATCCACTGACCCCAGCGGTAGTAGTCGGGGCTGCAGGTCTTGACCATGCGATCCAGATCGTAGGAGAAGCCCATGCGCTTCATCGTGGTGAGCGCCTGGTCCATGTTCTTATACGTCCAGGCAGCAGCCTGCGTATTGTGCTTGATGGCGGCGTTCTCAGCGGGCAGGCCAAAGGCGTCAAAGCCGATGGGGTGCAGCACGTCAAAGCCGCGCATGCGGGCCTGACGGGCCATGGCATCGCCAATGGTATAGTTGCGAGCGTGGCCCATGTGCAGGTCGCCCGACGGATACGGGAACATCTCGAGCACGTACTTCTTGGGCTTGCTGTCGTCGGTGTCGACGGCAAAGAGGTCGGAGTCCTCCCAGGCCTTCATCCACTTGGACTCAATGGCCTGCGCGTCGTAGGCGGGGATCTCGTCCTTATGATCTGTGCAATCGCACATATCAGCTCCTTTAATCTTAGCTGGGGTCGGGCGGCTTGGCTTTATTCGCTACTGCGGACAGTCCTGCGCAAGACGAAGGGCACATTAAGTGCTCTTCTTTGCGTGCGGAACTTGTAGCGAACAAAGCCAAGCCGCCCGACCCTAAGGTTAACTTGACTGATGATAGCAAATACGACAAGCGAGATGCCTGCGACTTGCAGGCATCTCGCTTTATCTAAATAACGTGGTTGATACTCAACCTTTATGTGAGGCTCTTACCTTATCGATAAGATACGGACTGCTGCGAATCTTTGACTACAACGTCGTGGGCGCCGCCTTCGACGATCGAGGTCGAGCTGACCAGGGTCAGGCGTGCCTTTTCCTGGAGCTCGGGGATCGAGAGGGCACCGCAGTTGCACATCGTGGACTTGACCTTGTAGAGCGTGCCGCCCACGCCGTCCTTGAGGGAACCGGCGTAGGGAACGTAGGAGTCGACGCCCTCGACGAAGCTAAGCTTCGCGGCGCCGCCCAGGTCGTAGCGCTGCCAGTTGCGGGCACGCGCAGAACCCTCGCCCCAGTACTCCTTCATGTACTGGCCGTTGACGTTGACGCGCTCGGTCGGGCTCTCGTCGAAGCGAGCGAAGTAGCGGCCCAGCATCATAAAGTCAGCACCCATGGCAAGGGCGAGCGTCATGTGGTAGTCGTAGACGATGCCGCCGTCGGAGCACACGGGCACGTAGACGCCGGTCTCCTCGTAGTACTCATCGCGAGCGCGGCAGACGTCGATCAGCGCGGTGGCCTGGCCACGGCCGATACCCTTGGTCTCACGGGTAATGCAGATTGAACCGCCGCCGATACCGACCTTGATGAAGTCGGCACCGCAGTCGGCCAGGAAGCGGAAGCCCTCGGCGTCGACGACGTTACCGGCACCGACCTTGACGTCCTCGCCGTAGTTAGCGCGGATCCACTCGATGGTGCGCTTCTGCCACTCGCTGAAGCCCTCGGAAGAATCGATGCACAGGACATCGGCGCCGGCCTCGATGAGCAGCGGCACGCGCTCGGCATAGTCGCGGGTGTTGATACCGGCACCAACCATGTAGCGCTTGTCGTTATCGAGCAGCTCGTTGGGGTTGGTCTTGTGGCTGTCGTAGTCCTTGCGGAAGACGATCCCCATCAGGTGATCGTTGTCGTCGACGATGGGCAGGGCGTTGAGCTTGTTGTCCCAGATGACGTCGTTGGCAACCTTGAGGCTGATGTTCTTGTCGCCCACGATGAGCTGCTCACGCGGGGTCATGAACTCGGAGACCTTCGTCTGGTGGTCATCGCGACTGGGGCGATAGTCACGGCTGGTGACGATGCCCAGGAGCTTACCCTTGGGAGTGCCGTCGTCGGTGACCGGCATGGTGGAGTGACCGGTCTTCTCCTTGAGCTCGATGACCTGCTCCATGGTCATGTCAGGGGTCAGCGTGGAATCGGACTGAACGAAGCCGGCCTTGTGATCCTTGACGGCCTTGACCATAGCGGCCTCGGACTCGGCGCTCTGGGAACCGTAAATGAAGGACAGGCCGCCCTCGGTAGCGAGCGCGACACCCATGTCGACGCCCGAGACGGACTGCATGATGGCGGAAACCATGGGGATGTTCAAGGTGATTGCCGGCTTCTCACCGCGCTTAAAGCGGGTTAGCGGCGTCTTAAGAGAGACGTTGTTGGGGATGCACTGCGAGGACGAGTAACCAGGGACCAGCAGATACTCCGAAAACGTGTGGGACTCACCGGGAAAGAACGTAGCCATGTTTCTCCTTTTTCCATGCGACCGGTCGGCTGCAGGCCACGTAGGACCCAGCCCAACCTTGGGCGCCCAATACTGGGGAAGTATCTTAACGCACTTTGACTGCTACAATGCATGATTTAAGAAGAGCACACGAGGGTTTGACGCAGGCTTTGCGTTTGCCCAGCAAACACTTTAGCAGGGAGACGTGGAGCACATGGAGTACAAGACGACGGCAAAGCTGGTCATTCAAGCGTGCGACAAGGATCTGCAGGGCGTCTTCGGCCACGGCTGCGTCTTGCTGCTGCAGGGTATCGCCCGCGAACACTCGCTCAACCGTGCCGCCAAGAGCATGGGCATGGCATATTCCAAGGCCTGGCGCATTGTGAACGAAGCCGAAGGCCAGCTGGGCTGCAAGCTCATCGAGCGCGACGGCGCCCGCGGATCCACCCTCACCCCCGCCGGCGAGCGAGCCATAGCGGTCTACGAGGAGCTGCAGGCCGACATCAACAACGTCATCGCCACCAAAGCCAGCGACCTCATCGCCAGCATCAAAGAGTAGCCAATTTGCGTAGGGCGTTGTCGAGGGCGGACGCTACAGCCAGGGGGTTGTCGGTGCCGGCGAAGAGACGGATGGTGCTCCCCTGCTTTCCGCGTGGGGCCGAAAGGCGCGTCGTTGCGCCGCCGGCAGGCGATGTGCGAAACTCCCCCGGCAAAGCGTCGAACAGCTCTCCCGCGCTACGCTCAATAAGGTCAAATTCAACTGCCGGGCCAAAGCCGTGCTCGAGGATTCCCGTTGCAATCACATGGTCGGGATGCGAGTTCAGCCCGGGATAGCGCACGTTGCGCACCATCTCGTTGGCGGCCAGATACTCGGCCAGCGCACGGGCGCGGTCGAAGTGTGCCTGCATGCGGGTATTGAGCGAGTCCAGCCCGCGCTCCAGCGCACCGGCCTCCTCGGTAGAAAGGTCGAGCGCCAAAGCACCGCAGCCCGCAAACAACGCATGCGCGCACTCGGCAGCAGCATCCACGCGATGGCGCTTGAGCTGCGAGCGCGCCACCGAAGCGGCAACGAGCTTGCGTGGAGCTTTGCCGGCGCACACGCGATCGAGCGCCTCGAGCGACAGCGCAGCACCCAGCCGCAGCGGATCGCAGCCAAAAGCCGACGCCACGGTGTTGTCCACAACCAACAGCGCGCGGGCATCGCGAGCCGCGCGACCCAGGGCACGCAGATCGGGCACACGCAGGCCAAAGCCGCCGATTGAGTTGACAAACCACCACAGGTGCGGCCCCTCGGCATCAAACGAAGCATCAAAGTTCTCGGACGCGGCGACAAACGCTGCAACCGACGGCTCACCCACCATAGCCACGTCGCAGGCATCAAAGCCGCTCGCAAACGTATCGGCAAAGTCATCGGCAAACGCGACCAGGCGGTCACCGGGACGCACAATTCCCAGCTGCGATAGAGCAACCGGCACATGCGGGGCCGCAAGCAACCGCGCCTCACGCGCGCCGGCCCTCAAAGCCCAAGTCTCTTCTAGCTGCTGCACATCCACACGGCACCGTCCCTTCAAAACAAAAACCCACGATGCGGGTGTTCCCCGCATCGTGGGCAACGGCTGCAGTATAGCGCCGATATGCGACGAATCGCCTAAATGTTGAGCGTGTGATAGTTCACGCTCGCACCCGGAGCGTCAACGGTCACGCCATAGGCCTCGGGATAGATGCGCGTCGAAAACACGAGCGAGCCATCGTTCACAAACACCTCGACCGAAGAGACATCGCCGACAATGCGCACGTTACGAACCTCGTCGACGGGCTCCCAGCGCACGGTACGACCGCAACCGGCAGAAGCGCGACCTTCATCGGTAAATCGCATCTCAAAGCGCGCGGGCAGATCGCCCTCGGCGGGCACAAACGCCAGCCTTAGCTCGCCATCAACGGTCGCGGTAAACGCGTCGTCGACACCGTCGACAATAACGTCAAAGCAGGTATCGCCGGAAACCTCCAGCGAGCCCTCCCCCACACGCACCGAGGCATAATGGCGCTCGATCTCACGCGCCGGCTGCTGCAGTACCACGCCGCCGTCACCGGCCGTAAGCTCGCGCGGCACCGTCATGCAGTGCTGCCAGCCGCACACCACGGTGGGTGCGTTGCCATAGGTCGGCTCATCGGGCATGCCCATCCAGCCGATCAGAATGTGGCGACCGTCCTCGGCCGTGAACTCCTGCGGAGCATAGAAATCAAAACCGGCGTCCCATAGGCGGAACTCGCCCAGCTCATAGGCACCGTCACCACCGGTAATGTCGCCCGTTACAGGCATGTAGCCAGCGGCATACACATTGCCGCGGTCCCAACGACCGCCCTCGAGCCCCTGAGGAGAGAAGGAAAGGAACTTTGCCGGTACGCCGCAATCCGCCTTAAGCTCAAGACACCCCGGGCACTCCCACATAAAGCCGAAACGCTCGGGCGTAGACACACGGCTCTCGAGCTCCCAGTTCAGCATATCCGCCGAACCATACACCAGGATCTCACCCACATCGCGCCCGGCACCCTCGCCGTGCATCGCACAAAAACGGCTCTCGACATGCGGCCCATCCACGCGACGACGCGCGCCCAGCACCATGTGATAACGCCCGTCCGCGTCACGCCACACCTTGGGATCGCGCACATGGCAGGTCAAGTCCTCGGGATAATCATCGGACGCCAGCACCACGCGCTTTTGGCTGAACTCCCGACCGGCAAGGCCATCAACGCTCTCGACATAGACGGTATCGGCGCGGCGGCCGGTATTGACGTAGTCGTACGTACCGTCCGCATCAGAAAGCTTCACGTTGCCCGTGTACAGCACGCATATGCGGCCGTCCTCGGCAAGCGCGGAGCCCGAATACACGCCATGGCAATCAAACGGCTCGTCGGGCAGCAGTGGGGCGCCAACGTAGTCCCACGTCATAAGGTCGCGGCTCGTCGCATGGCCCCAGACCTTAACGCCACCCTCGACATCAAACGGCGCATACTGAAAATAGGCATGGAACACGCCGCCCGCCTGGCAAAGACCGTTGGGGTCGTTGAGCCAGCCCGCCGGCGGCATAATGTGGAAGCGCTGGCCATACGCGCCATGGCCGCACTCAGAGGCGGCAGCGTCAACAGCGGCAACCAGCTTTGCAAGGTCGCGACCAAGTGCATTAGACATGTCAAAGTCCTAACGGATCAAAAATACCAAGGCACCAGAGATCGGCGCCAGATACGGGAAACGCCCGCGAGCATACAACCCGCGGGCACCCCTCAATCAAAAGCTCTTAGGCCTGCTCGGAAGCCTTGGGCTCGTCCTTGTACAGGACAAACGAGACGGCAAAGGAAACCAGCGCGGCGACCGCAAACATGATCGCATACTGCACGGGCTGGGCCAGGCACAGCAGGATACCGAAGATACCGGTAACGCCCGTGCCGGAGGCAGCCAGCGAGGTGAGCGCGCAGACCAGGGCGCCGCAACCGCCGCCGATGCAGCCGGCGATGAAGGGCTTAAAGAAGCGCAGGTTCACACCAAAGATGGCAGGCTCGGTAATACCCATGAAGGCGGACAGAGCCGAAGGAAGCGCCAGGCCCTTGATCTTGGCATCGCGGGTCTTAAAGGCAACGGCAAGCGCTGCGCCACCCTGGGCGATATTGGCAGCGCTGGCGATGGGCAGCCAATAGGTCACGCCGTACTGGGCGAGCTGGCCCAGGTCGATGGCGGTGTACATCTGGTGGATACCGGTAACGACCGTGGGGGCATAGAACAGGCCAACGATAAAGGAACCGATGCCGAAGGGCAGGGTCAGCAGGGCCTGAATCAGACCGAGGATGGCGTTCTCGGCCCAGACGAAGATGGGGCCGACGGCAACGAGCGTCACGAGCACGGTCACGAACACGGAGACGAGCGGTGTCACAAAGAGGTCGAACATCTCGGGAACGATCTTGTGCAGGCGCTTCTCGAGGAAGGCCAGAATGGCGCAGGCGATAACGATGGGGATCACATGGCCCTGATAGCCGACCCACTCAAAGCTGTACAAACCGGGGATGACGTTGACCATGGTCTGCACGCCCTCGGAGGCAACCGTGTAGGCGCTCTGCAACGAGGAGTTGATAAACGCACCACCGACGACGGCACCCAGATACGGGTTGGCGCCGAAGGCCTTAGCCGCGGAGTAGCCGATCAGGATCTGCAGAATGCTAAAGGACGTTCCCGAGACCAGGTCGGCAATCTTGTAGATAAAGTTATTGGTGTCGAGCGCGATAAAGCCGTTGGAGGCCATAAAGTTGAGGGCACTCATAATGCCCAGCAGCAGGCCCGAAGCCACGATGGCGGGGATGATAGGGACAAAGACGTCGCCGAGCACCTTAATTGCTCGCATAAAGATGTTCTGCTGCTGCGCCGCGGCCTCCTTGACCTCAGCCTTGGTGGCAGCCTCGACGCCGCTGAGCGCAATGAACTCGTCGTAGACCTTATTGACGGTGCCAGTGCCAAAGATAATCTGGAGCTGGCCCTGGGCCTCAAAGACGCCCTTAGCGCCGTCGATATTCTCGAGGGCCTCCTTGTCAACCTTGGCGTTATCGGCAATCACCAGGCGCAAACGCGTGGCGCAATGCGCGGAAGAGACGACGTTGTCGGCGCCACCGATGTTGTCGAGCACCTCTTGGGCTGATTTGCGGTAGTCCATGACTTCCCTTTCCTCCAACGGGCGCATTTGCACCCGGCCATCTTTGACACTTACACTGTAATCGTTTTCAGTTTCATATGTCTGTAATCGTTTTCATAGTAGGGTGAACGGTAGGAAAAAGCCGGCGAATGGTAGTTTTACGGCAAAAACAGACGGGTCAGGGACAGGCAGGCGTGCCCAAAGCCTAGACATTCATAAGCTGGTGGCCGAGCTTGAGCGTCTTGAGGCCGCTCTCCCCCTCCACGCCATCGAGCGTGTTGAGCAACATATTGGTCGCCTCGACGCCACTGGTCAGGTAGCCATAGTGCACGGTGGGAATGCCGCCTGTCAGCGCGCGCAAAAACGCGTTGTCGCCAAAACCGCTTACGCGGTGCATGCCCTCGCCCACGCCGCGAACCTCATCGATAGCACGCAACGCGCCCGCCGCCATGGTGTCGGTCGCGCAGGCGATAAACGAAACATCGGGAGCGACGGAAAGCAGTTCACGCGCCGCACCATAGCCCGAGTCGAGCGTAAAGGACCCCTGGCGAATCAGGCTCGGATCAAGCGCCACGCCCGCGGCGCGCAAGCCGGCCTCAAAACCGCGACGGCGGTCATAACCGGCCGCGCGGTCCTCTTCGGTAACTCCAATATAGGCAATCTTGCCGTCCACGCGACCCGCAAGTGCATGGCCCAGCTCAAAGGCGGCCTCGTAATCGTCGTGATAGACGCACGCCGCGCCCTCGACGTTTTGGCCGATCAGCACGATGGGCACGCGGCACGATTCAATCGCTCGACGGTGCTCGTCGGTAATCATAGTTGCCACCAGCACAATGCCATCGACCGGGTGGTTTTGGAATAAATCGAGGTATTCGAGCTCACGATCGGGAGCATTATCGGTATTGGCAAGCAGCATCTGATACCCGCGGCAGCCAAGCACCTGGCCAATGCCGGCGGTAATGCGGCTCACGGACTCCGAGTTGATCTTGGGCACGATGACGCCGATGAGCTTGGTGGAGCCGGTGCGCAGCGCGCGAGCCTGGCTGGACCGCACGTATCCGGTCAGCTCAATCGCCTGCTTAATGCGCTCGGCCTTGTCCGCCGAGATATACCCACCGTTGAGGTAGCGTGAGACGGCGGCGCTCGAAACGCCGGCCAGCTCGGCCACATCTTTCATCTTTACCACGAGCACCCCTGTCGTTGAAATCGCTTTCACCATGATACCCAACCCATCCCAGCAAATTGAGCAAATGAGACGGACCGCATGGATCATTTCAACAGCCCAGATGGAGCAAACGTCAGCGAGCGGGCAGCTGCCGTGGCGAGATGCCGCGAAAGAGGAGCGAAGCGTACCTTTTTGCACAACAAAAAAGCCGCTCTAACCAGCGGCTTTTCTTCTATTGACAACAAAAAAGGCGACCGCCCTTTAGGACGATCGCCTTTGTTACTTCTTGTGTTGTTTGTGCTAAGCGCGAGTCTTAATCTCCTCGAGCACCTTCGCAACAAACTCGTCAACGCTCATCTGAACGGTCTCGTTGGAGCGATCGCGGACGGAGATGTTGCCGGCCTCGACCTCCTTCTCGCCCAGGATAAGCATGTAGGGCACGCGGTCGATGCTGCGGGCCTCGCGGATCTTGTAGCCGATCTTCTCGTCGCGGTCGTCGCAGACCACGCGAATGCCGGCCTCCTCCAGCTTGGCGCACACCTCGTGGGCGTAGTCGCGGCTCTTCTCGGAGACGGGAAGTGCCTTGACCTGCACGGGAGCCAGCCAGGTGGGGAACTTGCCCGCAAAGTGCTCAATCAGAATACCGATGAAGCGCTCGATGGAGCCAAAACACACGCGGTGCAGCATGATGGGGCGTTTCTTGGTGCCGTCGGCGTCCACGTACTCCAGGTCAAAGTTGAGCGGCATCTGGAAGTCGAGCTGCACGGTGCCGCACTGCCAGGTACGGCCGAGCGAGTCCTCCAGGTGGAAGTCGATCTTGGGGCCGTAGAAGGCGCCGTCACCCTCGTTGACCTCGTAATCCATGTGCAGCTGCTCCAGAGCGGTGCGCAGGCCCTCCTCGGCGCGCGCCCAATCCTCGTCAGAACCCATGGAGTCCTCGGGGCGGGTGGAAAGCTCAACGTGGTACTTAAAGCCAAACTTCTGGTACACGGAGTCGATGAGGTTGACCACGCCCACGATCTCGTCGGTCAGCTGGTCGGGACGCACAAACAGGTGGGCGTCGTCCTGGTTAAAGCAGCGCACGCGGAACAGACCGTGCAGGGCGCCGCGCAGCTCGTGGCGGTGCACCAGGCCAATCTCGCCGGCGCGGATGGGCAGCTCACGATAGGAATGCGGCTTCGAGGCGTACACCAGCACGCCGCCCGGGCAGTTCATGGGCTTAATGCAGTACTCTTCGTCGTCGATGACGGTGGAGTACATGTTGTCCTTGTAGTGGTCCCAGTGGCCCGAGGTCTTCCACAGCTGCTTGTTCATGATGAGCGGCGTGGAGATCTCGACGTAGCCGGCCTTGTGGTGAATCTCGCGCCAGTAGTCCAGCAGCGTGTTCTTAAGGATCATGCCGTTGGGCAGGAAGAACGGGAAGCCGGGGGCCTCGTCGCGCATCATAAAGAGGTCCATCTCGCGGCCGATCTTGCGGTGGTCGCGCTTCTTGGCCTCCTCCAGCATGTGCATGTGCTCGTCGAGCTCTTCCTTGGTGGCAAAGGCGACGCCATTGATGCGGGTGAGCATCTTGTTGTCCTTGTCGCCCTTCCAGTAGGCGCCCGAGACGCCGGTGAGCTTAAAGGCCTTCAGAGCCTTGGTGTAGCAGATGTGGGGGCCGACGCACATGTCGATGTAGTCGCCCTGCTGGTAGAAGGTGATGCGGGCGTCGTCGTCCAGGTCGCCGATGTGCTCGACCTTGTACTTCTCGCCGCGCTCCTCCATAAGGGCGATGGCCTCGGCGCGGGGCTTCTCGTACACGGAGAACTTGAGGTTCTCCTTGACGATCTTCTTCATCTCGGCCTCAATCGCGGGGAAGTCGTCCTCGCTGATCTTGACGCCCTCGGGCAGGTCGACGTCGTAGTAAAAGCCGTTGTCGGTCGCGGGGCCGTAGGCAAAGTCGGCCTCGGGATAGAGACGCTTGATGGCCTGCGCCATGATGTGCGCGGCGGAGTGGCGGATGACGTGTGTGACCTCGTCCTGCGGGAGCTCGGCCACCGAACCGTCATTGTAGAGTGCCTTCATGGGTATGTTTTCTCCTCTCGGATGCCTGATGCAAGTGCGTGCGATGCGCTCGGCGTTTTTGACTTGCATCATTATAGGCAGGTTGCCTTGGTATACAAGCGCCCGCCGCACCTTAATGGCACGGCGGGCGATTTTCTACGCATGCTTCATCGTGTGGGGGCGGGGTGCGGGGCGCGCGTGCGGCTTTCGCGTGATGCGCGGGGTTCGTGGCTTACGGCCGGCCCGACGATGGATGCGTTACTGAATGCGAGTTCGGCAGTAGGGGCAGACCTTCCAGTGCGCGTCGAGCGGGCGATGGCAGCTGGGGCACACGTTGCGAACCTGGGTATCGCAAACGGGGCAGACGACAAAGTCCTTCTCGATGGGGGCGCCGCACTGCGGGCAGGTGCCGTACTGGGCAAGCTGACGCTCGCGCAGGGCCATGTCCAGCTCCTGCTCCTCGCGGTCAGCCGCGTAGGAATGCGGGCGCAGGACCAAGTAGGCGATGAGGCCCACAAACGGGATAAGGGCAATGATGCCCCATGCCACGTAGGCGCTGGCGCCGCGGCGGCGAGCGTCGATGAGCACATAGACGACCGACAGCACGTACAGGGCGATGATAAAGCCAACAAAGGCATAGATGACGCCCATAAGCTGCGGCGACATGAGCTCGGAGATGTACTTGGACATTGAGATGTACCTTTCGGAATATTTACAGTACGGTCAAGTTTACCACGGGGTTTGTTTATATGGGACTACGGTTGCAAGCGGGGCTGGCGTGGACACAAACATCTCAATCTGTAACAGATACTCGGCAAATAAGGGTCTAGGTGTTACAGATCGAGACGAACGGGTGTGCCGCCGAGCAAACGTCGCGATCTGTAACAACTAGGACCAAATTTCCTATCTTGTTGTTACAGATCGAGACACAGGGGCCCCTCCCCGACTTCAATCTCGATCTATAACATCTTGGGCCCCAAAACCCCTCTTACTGTTACAGATCAAGACATTCAAAATCCGTCGGAAGGTTTGTCTCGATCTGTAACATCTAGAACCCAAATCATCAGCTAACTGTTACAGATCAAGATGAACGGTGAGCCCTCCGTTAAATATCTCAATCTGTAACATCTGGACCCCAAAACGGTCCCTAGATGTTATAGATCGAGACAGAAGAATCTCTCCCTGACTTTAAATCTCAATCTGTAACACATAGGACCGATTTTCTCCTCTTACTGTTACAGATCGAGACAAATGGAGGGCCCGTCTGACAAACGTCTCGTTCTGTAACATCTGGGGACCCAATTCTTCTGCTTACCGTTACAGAACGAGACAAACCTCTGACACCAGGAGCGGCAGACAAGGTCGCCGATGGTCCTGAGTCTCCCCTCGCCTGCCGTTGGCGGATACAGCGGGGCTGTTCGCCGCATTGCCGCCGCACTGGGGGTGTGCAGACCGTAGGATAGTCCTATTGACAGCCTGTCAACTTGTCTGGGAGGCACCGTGGCAGAAACGTTTGATATCGCGATTGTAGGCGCAGGCATCACGGGATGCGCCATCGCGCGGCAGCTTGCGCGTTTTGACATGTCCATTTGTGTGGTCGAGGCGGCCAACGATATCGCGCTGGGCGCCTCGAAGGCCAACGGTGGCTTGGTGCACGCCGGCTACGATCCGGCGCCGGGCACGGTCAAGGCGCAGGTCAACGCCCGTGGTTGCGAGCTATATGGCACGTGGGCCCAGGAGCTAGGCTTTTTGTTCCGCCGCACCGGGTCGATGGTGCTGGGTTTCAACGACGAAGACCGCGCGCACCTGGAGAAGCTGCGCCAGAATGGCCTGGCCAACGGCGTGCCCGCGCTGTCGATTATCGGCCCCGAGCACATCCACGAGCTGGAACCGCGCGCGAGCGCCGAGGCAACGAGCGCGCTGTGGTGCCCTTCGACCGGTTACGTCGACCCGTTTGAAGTGGCCATCGCCGCGCTGGAAAACGCCGTTGCCAACGGCGTGACGTTTATGCGCTCCGCGCCGGTGAAGGCAATTGAGGTTGCTGACTCGGATGACGGAGCCGCGCGCTTTACGCTGGCAACGCCCGCAGGCGACGTGCGCTGCCGTTACCTGATCAACGCCGCGGGCAACGGTGCCGCGGACATCTCGCACATGGCCGGCGCCGAGGAGTTTCAGATGGTCTGGCGCCAGGGCAACATCGTAGTGCTGGACAAGGAGCCGCGTGCGCTCATGCCGCTCTACCCCGTTCCCACGCCAATTTCCAAGGGCGTCATTGTGACGGGAACCGTACATGGCAACACCGTGATTACCGCGACCGCCGCCGTGCGCGAGCCAGGCGACACGCAGACCTATGTGGACGACGTCAACGCGCTCCTGACCGGCGCGCGCAAGCTGGTGCCCGATCTGGACACGCGTCGCGTGGTGCGCGCGTTTGCCGGCGGACGCCCGGTCGTTCAGGGAACGAACGACTTCTTTATTGGGCAGTCGACCGTGGTGCCGGAGCTGTTCCAGGCTGCGGGCATTCAGTCGCCGGGCGTGGCGAGCGCGCCTGCCATTGCCGAGCGCATGGAACAGGTGCTGCGCGACGCCGGCGTGGCCCTGCGCGAACGGGACGATTGGGACCCGATACGCCGCGCGCCGGACGACTTTGACCGCGCGCCGCTCGCGCGCAAGGAAGAGCTCATTGAGTCCGACCCCGCGTGGGGGCAGATCGTCTGCCGCTGCGAGACGGTGCCCGAGGCCGAGATCGTGGCCGCGATTCGACGCCGCCCGGGCGCGGTTTCGGTCGAGGGCGTCAAGCGCCGTTGCCGCGCCGGCATGGGTCGGTGCCAGAGCGGTTTTTGCCAGAGCCGCGTGGTGGCAATCCTAGTGCGCGAGCTGGGCTGCAACCCCAGCGAGGTGCTGTTGGAGGATGCCGGTTCTTGGCTGGTAGAGGGACCGCTGAAGGGGGTGCGCTAGGATGGCGACCTTTGATATGCGCGACGGACGCGCGGAGGCCGGAGCTGTAGCGTCGATATCGACGCAGGCCTTCGACGTGGTCGTCATCGGCGGCGGACCTGCTGGCATGGCGGCTGCGCTTGCCGCACATAAGGCCGGCGCCCGCGTGGCCATCGTGGAGCGCGAGCAGCATCTGGGCGGTATCCTGCGCCAGTGCATTCACCCGGGTTTTGGCCTTTCGCACTTTAAGCAGGAGCTCACCGGTCCCGAGTACGCGCAGCGCTTTATCGACCAGGTGCGCGCGACCGACATTGCGCTGTTCTTGGACAGCATGGTGCTCGGGATTGATTCGGGCGAGGGCACGGTCGCGGGTGCGGACGATCCGGGTGCGGGCGAGGGCACGGGAGCCACCGCAGTCCATACCGTCACGTTCATGAGCCGCACCGGCATGCTTCAGCTCACCGGGCGTGCGGTCGTCCTTGCTATGGGATGCCGCGAGCGCACACGCAGCGAGATCAAGATCCCCGGCAGCCGTCCCGCCGGCGTGTTTACGGCGGGCCTGGCGCAGCGATACATCAATATCGAAAATCTCAAGCCCGGCTCGCGTGCCGTCATTTTGGGCTCGGGCGACATCGGACTTATCATGGCGCGCCGCTGCACGCTCGAGGGGATTTCGGTCGAGGGCGTGTACGAGCTTATGCCGTACGCCAACGGCCTGCGTCGCAACGTCAAGAACTGCCTGGACGACTTTGGCATTCCGTTGCACCTGTCCACCACCGTCACGCGCGTGATCGGACACGATCGCGTGGAGGCCGTCGAGGTGAGTCAGGTCGACGAGCATCTGGCACCCATTCCGGGGACCGAGCGCGTTGTTCCGTGCGACACGCTACTGCTTTCGGTTGGTCTGATTCCCGAGAACGAGCTTTCGGTTGCCGCGGGCGTAAAGCTTGACCCGCGCACGCGAGGCGCCGTGGTGGACCAGAGCCTGCAAACGGGCGTGCCGGGTATCTTTGCCTGCGGCAACGTGCTGCACGTGCACGACCTGGCCGACAACGTGACGACCGAGTCCGAGCGTGCCGGTGCGGCTGCGGCGGCGTACGCGCTGGGTAGCAGCGCGGATGTCGAGTCCGGTGTTGCGGACCCAAGTTGCCAGCTCACGGTCTCCCCTGCCGGTATCGCTGGCTACGCACTGCCGGGACGCATTACGGCCGTGACACTCACCAAACTCAACTTCCGCGTACGCAAACCGGTCGATGCCGCCCGCGTACGTATTCTGGCAGGCGACAAAGAACTGTTTGCAGGCAAGATCCGCCCGTTTAAACCGAGCGTGATGGAGAGCTTCCCACTGCAGGCAAAGGTGATTCAGCGCGCACTCAAACTGAATGTTAGCGAGATTGTCCTGTCCGTCGATCCCGTCGAGGAGGCGTAAGGCCATGAGCGTAAACGCGATCGAAACGCTGCAGTTCAACTGCACTACCTGCCCATCAGAATGCCTCCTGACCGTAGAGGTAGAGCGTGACGCAGACGGCGCCGTGGTAGAGGTGCGCTCCGTGACCGGCAACAGCTGCCCGCGCGGTGATACGTTCGCACATCAGGAGCTCACCTGCCCCATGCGCGTGCTCACCACCACCGTGGCCGTATCCGGCGGCGACGAGGCGCTGCTACCCGTGCGCATGGCCGAAGCCATCCCGCTGGCACTCCACGCCCAAGCCATGGACCTCATCCGCGGTCTGGTCGTCGACGCCCCCATCCACATGGGCGACGTCGTTCTGGAAGACATCCTCGGCACCAACATCAACCTCGTCGCCAGCATGGACATCGACCCAGCCTAAGCAGCTCATTTGGGACGGGGCTCTTTTAGCTACCCCGCCATCCACCCCGCCCCTCCTCAATTGCGGTGAAATAGTTCCTGATTTCCGCCAAAACCCCGGCATCCAGGAACTATTCCACCGCAACTATCCTTGGAATCGGTATTCAGCTTGTGCCTACTTTAGTGCCATTTCAAAACTATGCCGGATTACGGGGCCGATTCGGAGACCCCCATCCATACCGGCAGTTTTCGATTTTTGATAAGACGTCTACCTGCGGTTTTAATTTCGCGATTTTTCCCATGGTCAAGTAATACAGGTCCAGCCCCGTAATCCGCCATACTTTTGAAACCAGCCCATTTGGGACGGGCCTCTTATGACTACTTTTGTCTGCATGCCTGCCAGGCTGGCCATGCCAAAGAGTGTCCCAAAGTGCCGGCACAAAAGGAACGTCCCCAACTGCCGGGCTTGGGATACCATGGTGGCAGCTTAGCGAAAGGATGTTTCATGGCACATGTCGATGACCAGCGTGTGGCGCGCGTGCTCGATGCACTCGAGGCTCAGCACACCGGCGCACAGCTGCTCGTAAACGACCCGTGGTCGATTTACTATCTGACCGGTTTTTATGCCGATATGTTCGAGCGTTTTTGCGGCGTGCTGCTCGCACGCGATAGCGAGCCTGTGATCTTGGTCAACGCACTGC
>OICS01000147.1_pt1 | contig 30291 bp, 29 predicted proteins | sample 1581341 | NCBI WGS metagenome assembly OICS01 (sample SAMEA3882550, study PRJEB24775) | human gut metagenome | biome: human-associated habitat; feature: intestine environment; material: feces | place: Netherlands | collected 2009/2010
TGTGGTCTCGGAGCAAGTGTTGGATGCGAGCGCGTGGAGCGAACATTCAACACGCAGCGACTAAAAGCACAAATATGGCTTATGAAGTTCACTGGCTTCGTCTGTAGTTTGTCTAATGAATTAAATAGTAACCCACTCCATTAAATTGTGGATTTCTTTTCTATAAATTCGTCCAGAGAATGCCTCATGTGGTAGTGCAATAAAGTTTGTTTCGTCAGCGCAGATAGTTTTGTATATTGGATCTGCTATGACTGTTTTTGCTTCTGCTATTGCCGCTTTTATCTCTTCTTCCGATGAAAAAAGCAATACATTTTCCCCGATATATTCTGGTTCGGTTTCTAGTGGGCAGATGACTGTAGCATCTATTCCCTGTTTGAGTGCCATCGCTGCTTTTAATGACTGGGAAATGACAGATTCACCTATGATATAAATTCCGTTGGCTGCCCTGCTTATGTTTTTTCCTGATGATGTTACAGAGAAATATGCTGTCTGTGATTTTCCCGTCCAGGCGGCATCTATTAATTTCTCGGCAATGATACCTGCAAAGCCTTTGACTGGTGTACCGATGACATACGGTGTTGAAAATCGTTCTTCTAATACTTTTGCGGCTGGAAATCCCACGGATGAAATAACGAGGTTCACATCGGCTTCGCCGGCTTTTTGTATGTCTTCTATGCTACTTCCCATCGCAAAGGTGCTAATGATTTCAAAGTGCTTGCTTAAGAATTCTTTTATGGAATCTAAGGTGGAGTTTACGGAAAAATCAAGTGGGGTTGCTCCTAAAATGTTTATTTTTATTTTGGAATTACTCTGTTTTGATTCTGTATTTTCTATTTGCTTTTGTTCCGATTGGTTTAACTTCTGCTGATTTTGCTTCTTTGTATCAGCTACTGATAATTCGTTTGATACATTTTCTATTTCTATTCCATTTTCTTTAAAATGCCCATTTGCATTCGTTGGAAGTACTAATTCTCTTGCTACTGTCTCCAGCGCCATTCCTGCTCCGCTTACATAGCTGTGCATCCCACTGGTCGGGAAATAAAAGACTGGGATTTGTGTCTGCTTTTCGATGATGCGGGCGATTCCTTCAAAGTCGGTTCCGGTCATTAAGGGAATTGGGGTGCGTACCAGGGCAATGAAACGAGGTTTTAATTCTTTGGCTGCCCGCACAATGTCATTGATGAATTTATCATCATTTCCCATAATAGCGTCCATCTGTGAAAGTCCGGAAATAAATACGAGGCTGTCCATATCATACCAGCGTGGTTCATCGTGAGTATTATAGGTGGAATTGCAGCCGGACGGGTCATGGATAACGACCATGCCGCCAAGTTCATAAAGGGCAGAACATACCCCTGATACATCTGCTGTATAGGTTGATAATGTTACCGATACTTGTTTCATAAATAAATCCTTTCATTTATATACAGCTTTCACATCCCAAGCCTTTTCGGACTACCAAATCTTTTGTGTTCTTTTTTGTCTGATAGGCTTGCTGTATTTTCTGGCAGAGTTCACAAATACCATCATAGCCATGCAGCCCTCCGCCTTCTACCATATTTACAAAATGCTCTGTTCCTGAAAAGTAAGCGGCTTTCTGGCCGATTGCCAGTATTTTTTCCTGTGGATTTCTTGGATATACCCGCATATTGGGATGTATCGTCGCACATACTTTTAAATTAGGAGCATTTTCTTTTAACCAGAGATAGTCTTCTTTTTCTTCTGCCGAAAAAGCATCCGTAAAAATTCTTTCTACCGAAAATCCATGGGAAATCAGTAATCTTGTAAGTCCTAAAAGTCTTGGAACAACGGTGGCATCTATGGTGATTTTAGTATCGCCAACAAGCTCTTTTGTTTCCTGTAAAATGCGTTCGCACCGCTTTCGTAACAGGCTGGTATCTGGCATCACCGCTCCCGGCATTTCTTTTACGAGGCTTTTTAACTGTGCATTAATTTCATCATAATGAAATGAAAATGGAAGATAGAGAAACTTCATACCAAGTCGTTTAGATAACTGTTCTGCACCGTACTTTGCAAGTGGATAGCAGGCAATATTTAAGAAACTTTCTGACATGGATAAATATTCTTCGTACCCCTCGCACTCTGTAATGTCTTTTACCGTGTATCCTGCTGCCTTTGCGATTGTCTTTAATTCGGTTTCTTCTCTTGTCGGAAAATCATTTCCGATAATATTTATCTGTTTTAAATTCTTTTCCCACATGGGAAGTGGCTTATATAAAGCATTTCGCAACTTCTGGTCCGGAGTCAGCCCTTCCTTTTGCATAATCGGATCCATGTAACAATCCACGAAACACTGTTCTGGAAAGCGACTTCTTAGCGTATCATAAATATAGTTCAGATCACATCCCATAAAATGATGCACACAAACCGTAAATAAAAGAACAACGGATGGCTTCTTCGGCAATTTGTGAAGAATATCACTGACACCTTCAATGACAAGATCCTCCATCTGCCCGTTGAACAAATCTTCTTCCTTTATTTCTACAAAAGAAAAACGGTCTCCTGCGTTCATTTCTGATGCAGTCAGAATAACACCTCTGTTACAGTTTGCGCCGCATACATAAATCTGGTGAGAACCTGGCAGGAGCATTCCCATATGTACAATATTCCATGTGCCGTGTGCCGGGCTGTTATATTCAAGTCCCGGGACAAAAGGCAGCGGCCATGCCGCATCCTGAAAAGGAATCTCCTCCTGTAAGGAAGGCGATAATTTTTCTTTTATCTGATTATTCCATTGTTCGTCTTTTGCTTTTCCGTGAAGCATTTTAAGCAAAATAAATCCCTCCCTGTAAATCCTTCATATTCAACTTCTTAGATTCCACAAAGTGTACGGATTTTTCCTGCAAGAATCCGATACTCCTCTGCCATTTCTGAATCCGGATACGCTTCTATCACCGTCTTTTTCTGTTCTTCTGCATCAGTGACAAGCTCACTTCTTGATAAAGTTCCGATGACTTTACTGTGAATATCTTCTGCTAATTCCTCTACTTTTGCATCCTCATTTTTTACATTTCTACGATTCAAAATGAGGCCGCCAAGCTGTGCATATCCTCTGTCTTTGAAGTTTTCTACTGCCATTGCAATATTGGCTGCCGCATGGATTGCCATATTTTCACCAGAAGTAATAACAAATACTTTATCGGCATAGCCACGGCGCATTGGCATGGAAAATCCACCACAGACAACATCGCCAAGAACATCATAAATGACAACATCCGGGCGGTATTTCTCATATGCACCTTTTTTCTCCAATATCTCTAATGCCGCAATGATTCCTCTTCCGGCACAGCCAAGTCCTGGCGAAGGGCCACCGGCTTCCACACAGCAAACACCTGCGAAGCCTTCTTTTACCATTTCTTCTAAGGTGAAATTTTCTTTTCTTGTCCGTACTAAGTCAAGAACTGTCTCTACTTTTTCTCCGTGACGCAGTAAAACTGTCGAATCTGCTTTCGGATCACAGCCAATCTGCATAACTCTGAGTCCCTGGCTGGCAAATACCGCCGCCACATTTGAGACAGTCGTGGACTTTCCGATTCCACCTTTTCCATATACCGCTATTTTAATCATACTTTTTTCCTTTTATCACACTTTTGCATAGGCAGCTTTCGCCGTCACTCCAGAAAGTCGTCCAATCTTGCCGGACAGCTCACTGATTTTCGTCTGTGGAGCATCTATCACCAGGCTGATAATGCTAATATTTTTTTCTCGGTAAGGAATACCCATTCTGCCTACAACATACTCTGCGTAATCGTGAATCATTTCATTTAATTTCGCTGTACTTTCACTGTCCTCCACGATAATAGAAAGAACGGCAATTCTTGTGTCTTCCATGATTTTCCTTTCTCCAATTAACAGATTCTTGGTAAAAGCTCTCCACCTGGAGGTGGAAGTAAAGTTTCCGCTCCGATTTCTGTTGTAACTACGACTCTTCCTGGCATTTCTTCTGTTACTTCACCAATAATTGCAGCTTCTGAAGAATACTTTCCTTCTCGTAATTTAGCTACGATTGCTTCTGCATTTTCCTTTGGTGCAAAAATGACAAGACGGCCTTCGCAGGCAAGGTAAAGCGGTTCTAATCCAAGCATTCCGCATACACCTTTTACGCTGTCCTGCACCGGAATTGCTTCGGCATTCAGACGGATTCCTGTTTTACTCTGTTCCGCAATTTCATATAAAACAGTTCCAACACCGCCTCTTGTCGCATCACGAATAACGTGAACATCCTTTGTCACAGATAAAATGTCCTGTACTGTTCCCCAAAGTGGTGCGCAGTCACTTGTCACATCCGCATCAATTCCAAAGTCTTCTCTTGCAAGCAAAATAGTACAGCCGTGTCTTCCGATATCTCCGCTGACAATAACGGCATCACCTGGTTTTGCCATGAATCCAGAAGTCTCTACGCCCTCCTGAATCTCACCAATACCTGTTGTTGTGATAAATACACCGTCTACCTGACCTTTTCCGGCAACCTTTGTATCTCCGGCAACAATCTTTACTCCAGCTTCATTTGCTGTCTTTTCCATTGCCGCTGCGATTGCCTCTAATTTCTCCATCGGGAAACCTTCCTCAATAACAAAGGCGCAGGAAAGATAGAGTGGCTTTGCTCCCATGCAGGATAAATCATTTACTGTACCGCAAATGCTGAGCTTTCCGATATTTCCTCCCGGAAATTCTGAAGGAGAAACAATAAATCCATCTGTGGTAAATGCAATCTTTCCCTCTTTCATCTTTAATACTGCCGCATCGTCACTTGTCAGTTCTGGATTGGCAAAATGTGCTTTAAATACCTGGTCAATTAATTCACTTGTCTGTTTTCCTCCTGCACCGTGAGCAAGAGAAACTGTTTTTCCTTTTAAGTTATCCATGATTTTTCCTCTTATTGTTTTTTACTATATTTTAGATTTATAATTTATTATATCTAATACTCTGTAAGTGAAAGTTATTCTCCCCTGCTATTATACTGATAATAAGCTGAGCATGCCCCCTCATTCGATACCATACAGGCTCCAATCGGATGAAGTGGTGTACAGCCTTTTCCAAATACTTTACAGTCTGTCGGACGGCATTTCCCCTGTAATACATCTCCACAACGGCAGGCAGGACTCGTTCTTCCTTCCATCTTCGGAATCGAAAACTTCACTCTTGCATCAAAGTCCTGCGCTTCTTTTCGCAGGCGAAGTCCGGAATTTTTAATCATACCAAGTCCTCTCCATTGAGAATCACATGGTTCCATCCATTCTTTGATCAGTTTCTGTGCCGGAATACTTCCCTCTTCCGTAACAACCCTTGGATAGGCATTAACAAAAAACGGATTGCCTTCCGGGAACTTCTTTAATAATACAGCAAATGCAGTTAAAATCTCGCTGGCAGTAAAGCCGGTTACTATACCGCTGATTCCTTCTTCCTCACAAAGCTTTCTATTCAATGCATTGCCGGTAATCGCATTAACATGTCCGGGATATAAGAAAACATCGGCACTGTCTTTCAACATCTCATAGGCACCCGGCATTGTTTTATTCGCAGTAAGAAGTGCATAGTTTGTAAGTCCTGCCTCTTTTGCCATCTTTACAGAAAGACAACTTGCCGGAGTTGTTGTCTCAAATCCAACGGAAAGAAAGACAACCTGCTCGTCTTTATGCTCTTTGGCATATTCAAAGGCATCCATCGGAGAGTAGACCATCTGAATCTTGCCGCCAAGACTTCTGGCATCCGCTAAACTCTTTGTACTTCCCGGCACACGAACCAGATCGCCAAAGGTACAAATAGTTACATTTTTCTCCAGAGCAAGCCATACTGCCTCATCAATAAAACCTGCCGGTGTCACACAGACCGGACAACCCGGACCAGAAATCAGTTCCACCTGCGGCGGCAAAATCTTTCGCACACCAAGATGAAAAATCTCATGGGTATGTGTTCCACACACTTCCATCACACGGACAGCAGGACCATCATAACCTTCAATAATTGCTTTTGCTTTTTTTAATTGTTCTTTCATAGTAACCCCTCCAGAAGATCTTCTGCCTCATCCTCATCTTCTTCTGTAATCTTTGCAATCGCAATTCCTGCATGAACCATTACATAATCGCCCGGTTCAAGATTCTCTATCAGTTCTGCTGAAACTTCTCTTTTCGCTCCTGACGCATCTACAACCGCCATTCCATCTTTCATTGTCATAACTTTTGCTGGTAATCCTACACACATAATTTATTCCCCTTTTTGTAAACTTCTCATTGCTGCCACCGCCTGTCCAAGGCTGATTCCCCCGTCATTTGGCGGAAGTAAATGGTGTCGCAGCACATGAAATCCTCTTTCTTCTAACATGGTTACACTGTAATCTAAAAGTAATTTATTCTGGTAAACACCGCCACTTAATGCAACGGTATTAATCCCTATTTCTTCTCTTGCTTTTTCGCAGGCAGAGACAATCATCCCTGCTAATCTCCTGTGGAAATGTAAGGCAAGCTGATTGCTGTTTTCTCCTGCTAATTTTCTCTCTGCTAATTCTTTGACAAGAGATAATGTTGGTAAATAATATAAATCCGCTTTTATATTCCGATTTATAGAGTTGTTTTTCTCTACAACACTCTTCTGCGCTACATCAGAAATACTTTTTAGTTCTCCATAGTCTGCAATTATTCCAGATTCTGCAAAATCCTCAGAACCTGCTATTTTTTTCTTCTGGGCATCCAGCCATTTTTCGGCCGCAAACTGTAACGATGTAGATGCCTCCCCCTCAAATGTAGAGGACTTTCTGATGTCAAGAATCGCACTCACCGCATCAAATAATCTTCCGGCACTTGTAGACTGTACAGTATTAATTCCTCGTTCTTCCATCGTAAACTGAAGTTTTGCCAGCTTTGACTCACAAAGTCCTAATGTTTCAATAATCAGAAGGGCATTTTCCTTTCCGTAAATCTTTCCAAGAAGAGATACGGCAATTCTCCAGCCTTCTTTTGCAGAAGCATCGCCGCCTGTCTGTGCAAATGGTTCGATGCACCCCCAACGTGTAAAGGAATCATAATCTGCCAACAGAATTTCTCCACCCCAGATTGTTCCGTCGGTTCCGTATCCCGTTCCGTCAAAAGAAACACCGATAACTCTTTTTTCGGTTGTCCATTCATTCTCTGCCATACAGGAAAGGATGTGAGCATAATGGTGTTGTACGAGAAATACAGGAAGCCCCATCTCTTCTGCCGCCGCTCTTGTATTATAAGACGGATGCATATCGCAGGCAACAATCTGTGGCTTGGTTTCCAGCAGTTCTTCCATTCGTTTCACAGACTCTTTTAACGCCTTTACCGTCCGTACATCTCCCATATCACCAATGTAAGGCGATGGATAAAATAGCTGATTCTTTCCGATACAAAACGCATTCTTAAGCTCACCACCGACCGCAAGCACCTGACCTTTAAATTCATTTCCCATCATAAATGGAAGAGGCGCATAGCCTCTGGAGCGCCGAATCATATACGGCTCTCCCCGGTAAAAATCCATAACCGTGTCATCCGCACGAAGCCGTATTTTCCGGTCATGGGAAAGTATCACATCACAAAGCCCGCTCAGCTCATTTAATGCGTCTTCATCGTCACGGCAAATCGGCGCTCCAGAAGTATTCGCACTGGTCATCACAAGGCAATCAGAAACCTTCGTTTCGTCCTGATAATCAAAAAGTAAAAGCTGCACTGGCGCATATGGTAACATAACTCCAATCTTTGGATTATCCGGTGCAACACTCTCACAAAGCGTTCCCCCTTCTTTTTTCGGAAGTAAAATAATCGGCTTCTGATGCCCGTCAAGAATCTCCTCTAAATGTGGTTCTGTCTCACATTCTCTTCTCACAACATCTAAGTCCTTCATCATAACAGCAAATGGTTTCATCGGACGTTTTTTCCTCTGTCGTAATCTTGCAACTGTTTCTTCCTTCGCCGCATCACAGCAAAGATGAAAACCGCCGATTCCCTTTACCGCTACAATGCCACCCTCGCTGATCACCTTTCTTGTATAACGAATCGCATCTGCTCCCCGTTCTTTCCTCCCAAGCAAATATACTTCTGGCCCGCAGTCGTTACAGCAGACTGGCTGTGCATCAAATCTTCTCGTTTCCGCATGCGTGTACTCATACTCACATTTCTCGCACATCGGAAACTCTCCCATACTCGTCCGTACTCTGTCATACGGCATGGAATCTAAGATTGTAAGACGCGGTCCACAACAGGTACAATTGATAAACGGATGCAGATATCTTCTGTCGTTCTTATCATAAAGTTCCTTCTTACATTCCGGGCAAATGGCAATGTCCGGGGATACGAAGATTTCTCCTTCTTCTTTTTCGCTTTCTATGATTTGGAACTTTTCTTTGGAGTCTGTTTCAGATTCAACTTTATGAATACCATCCTCACCCGATTCCACATTCTCCACATCCAGTTTCAAAATAACCGCCCGTTTGGGAGGCTCTTCCTGAATCTGCTTTATAAAGCTATGCACACATTCTTCGCTGCCCTCTGCAAAGATTTCCACATAAGGTCCCTTATTACTCACACTTCCGGCAATATCACAGGCATCGGCATGACGCTTTACCGTTGGGCGAAAGCCGACTCCCTGCACAATTCCAAATACTCTGATACAGACTCTCATACGCTCTGTCTCTTCTTTCCTGAGATTGCAAAGTGCGGTAAGTCATACCATTCTCCTTTATAAAATGGCACAGCTTTCTTCAGTAGCGAATCGGCGATAATAATGTCATATTCATTTTCTTTGATGTAAGTGATCCAGTCATCTTCTTCCTTAAAAAGAATATCCTGTTCTTTCTTTTGCTCTTTATTCATCATAAACCAGGATGCAACATTGATATTTGCAGAAATAAATTCTTCCCTCAACGTATTCGCCAGCACCTGCTGATGAACAATTAATATCTTTTTCTCAGATAATTCTTCTACATTCAACAGTCCTGCTACCTGCTCTTTTTTTTCTTTCCATTCTGGAATAATCTCCGGTGGACAAAATAGCTCATATGGCGTTCCAAATTTCTGTTGTAAATACTTTGCTGCTGCAATTCCTGCCGGCGAAACAACGATGTTTTTCTCTGCTGCTGCCGCTTCTCTTACAGCGTCTAAGCCATCGCCCATTCCATAACATACAACCTTTGAAAAACCTTTTTCGGCAAAATACTTTTTCAGGAAATCTTCTTCATAAATACCGCCAAATTCAAGAGGGGTTGCCCCGATAATTCCAATACGTCCTGGCTCCACGTCTTTTTCAACAGCGAACTTTTTAAATAATTCTTTCCATGTCTTTTTCTCACCATCATCGTAAAGCTTTGTTCCGTCCGTGTCGATTGTAAGCGCCGGAATTCCTGTTTCCTTTTCAATCATTCGGGAAAGTGCGCGATAATCCGTTCCGATTACTGCTGGAACCGGCGTACCAATCACTGCAATAAAATCTGCGGAAAGCTTCTCGCAGGCTTTTCCAATCTTTTCTACCAGGCGGTCATCCCGTCCAAGAATCGCATCCATATCACGAAGTCCTGCGCTGAAAATCGCACTACGACTCTCAAACCATCTTGGCTCATCAAATCCGCATATGTTTCCCGCACAGCCGCCGGCATCTAAAATAATAATCAGTCCGTGAAATTCACATAATACCGCTGCCGCGCCCGACTGGTCCGGAGCAAATGGGGAGAGATATTTTCTAAGTCCCTTCATTTAATTTGTCCCCCTTTCCAGTGTTTTCTCTTCTTTTATATTTTTTGTACTATTTTTCAAATTTTTTGCTTCACTTTTCGCATTTTTCTCATCCAGTACCCGTTCACACTCCTCAAAGAAATGCTTCACTCCACGATACCCAAATGGCTGTATATCATCACTCCACTCAAGCTGTGCTGCTTCTGGATGATAGTAAACAGCATCCTTTCCGATAACGATATCCACTGGATTCTCGCCCGGCTCATAGTAAATCATCGTTGGCTCCAGATTCGAATAAATCTTTGTTTCTGGACTTAACTTCGCCATCTTTTCAATATAAACAAAATCCTCTTTCGACAGATTTCCAAATACTTCTGCTACCGCAAACTCATATCGAATCAGCGCAAATGCAAGTTCAAATGCATTGGCGTTACAGCCTTCTCCAATTGCAAATACTGCATGTGGATACTTTTTCTTAAAAGCTTCTTTTGCTGCAAGTGCTTCCTCAAAATAAGCATCATCATCAAATTTACTTCCTAATGCCGCTGCAAATAATGTATATTGATTCTTTATTTTATCAAGCTGATATAGCCTTGTAAGTTCTATGTACGGAATTCCCAGTCGTTTTTGCATATCGGCCGCCGCAAAACGTGCTTCCGCATCTAATACCAGATTAAAATTCGCCTCTGCCATATCAAGATACTCATCATAGTTTTTACATCGGGAAATCTCACGAATCTTTTTTATCCCAAGCTGTCTTAACAGATCATAAAGTTCACTGTCATCTTCTAACGGAGCAAAATGTCCAAGAAGATTCACGGAAGTACTCTTCTTTTTCTTTGGCTCTAACAGAGAATAAATCGACTGTCTGACATGAACCATCGGCGGCTTTCTTCCCTCTCTTGTCAACGCATACATATAGCAAGGAAGAACCGGGATTCCAACCGCTTTTTGTGCTCTCTTACAAATACGCTCCATATCGGTTCCAAGCAAAGCATCTACACAAGTAAGACAAATCATAACAACCGATGGCTTTGTCTCCAGACAATCATAAATCTCTTCTACCGCCTGTGGAACCTTCTTCAAATGTCTTCCCGTTACAATATCCGTTTCATCCATCATCAGATAGAAAAATCGCTCACTGTATCCGCCAAGCTCACTTAAGATCGTTGTATTCCTTCCACAACAGCCCGGTGCTAAAAGAAGCATAACCGAACCCGGAATCGCAAGGCCTGCTCTCTTTACACCAAACCCCTGCGCTCCCGGCGAATTATACGCAAGTGTAGCCGGTGAACTATAGATAAGGTGCTTTGAGGAAATCAATTCTTCGGGAATATTATCTCGGCCTGCTTCGGCAAGTTCTTTTGTGGTAATAAAATACGCTTCTTCTGCTTTCTTTTTCTCTGTCTCTTTTGCCATGATTTCTACCATACATCTTCCTCCGCTGTATCCTGTGCATTTTCCAGAAGTTCTTTTGCAAGATTTAAAAATGCCTGTGCCGCCGGAGATTCTGGTTCACCTTCGACAACAGTCATTCCCCTATCTTCACATCTGGTAATCTCGTCACTTCTTGGCACTTCACCAACAATCGGAAGCCCTACGGAATCCGCAAACTCAGTAACCTTCTCTGTCTCGTTTTCCACATTTCTGTGATTTAACACAATACCATACACCTTCGCATAGCTTCTGTCCTCAAAGTTCTTCACCGCATTATTAATATTATTGGCAGCATAAAGAGCCATCTTCTCACCAGAAGTCACAATCAACACTTTACTCGCATACCCCTCACGAATTGGTGCCGCAAATCCACCACAGACAACATCACCAAGAACATCGTATAACACAACATCAGGCTGGTGTATCTCAAATAATTCCAAATCTTCTAACAAGCTAAATGTCGCAATAATTCCACGACCAGCACAGCCAAGTCCCGGTGTCGGACCACCTGTTTCAATACAGAGAACTCCACCGTAACCTACCTTTGAAATATCCTCAATTGTCTCTGGGTCTTCATCATATTCACGCATATAGTTCATTACCGGAATCGGTGTCGTACCCCCAAGCAGATTAATCGTAGAATCTGCCTTCGGGTCACAGCCAATCTGAATAACCTTCTTTCCCATACTGGCAAATGCCGCTGCCAAATTACTGGTCACCGTGGACTTTCCAATCCCGCCCTTGCCATAAACCGCAATCTTTAACATAAAAAAACTCCTCTATTCTACCCCTGACCGACAGACTGACCGTAAGGTAGAACAGAAGAGTTTTGCACTTTTCGTACTTTATTCTTACTATTCTTTTCTTTGTTTAAAACAAATCGTATCTATTTAGAATCTATACAATTATAGAAAATCAAGCGTATTTGTAATCTTAATATAATTGAATTAAAAATATCTCCATTTCTATACAACTTATATACAGATTTACTACTCGATTTTCAATTGCAAATTCTAAATAATTTCAAACTATTCCAGCGCGGAAAACCTTACTGTCAGAGTCGATATTTATCTTTCTATTATTATAACTATCCAGACTCACAAAATCAAATATCAGTTACTATATACTTACATAACTTTGATTTACATAATCTTAGATAATTATTCTTTTATTGTTTTGTTATTTTTTTATCATAGTCTTATTATAACATCTGAGAAATGAAAGGCAAGTACATTTTCCAGTACAGTACTTATAGTGACATACTTCTTCTGCACATCTCTGCAATCCTGCCAGAGGCTATATCACTGTCAAACGTACATCCCATTCCTCTTAAAAATTATTTTAAAAGAAGATAGCTTGGCATACCATTCTCATAAATACTACTTACTTCGCCCTGCACCAATGGGGTTAAGTAAGTAATTAACTCTTCCTTCACTCCATTACCAGCCTCATTAATCCACTCTACAGGAATCTTCTTCTCTTTATTCGCAACCTCACGAATATCAACGCCACTGTACTCTACCGTATATGGAGCATCAGACACTCTTGTAAGAGAAGACATTAATCCACTCTCTCCTGCTACTGCAAGCTTAACTGCATTCGCGCCAAGATTACCGGACTCCTCAATATCCGTCTTACTTAAAATATGCCCTGCACAGCGCTGTAACAGATTCAATTCTATCGAACGAACCTTACAGCCAATCTTTGCTCGAACCGCTTCCTCTAAAATCTTTCCAGTACCAGATAACTTCGTATGTCCAAATACATCTAACTCTCTAGATTCTTCCTGTTCACATAAGAACCGCCCCTCTGTATCATGTACACCTTCACTAACCGCAACAAGCACAGCATTCGTTGATGCCAGCTTTTCCTTCACATCATCAATAAAACGATCCAATGAAAATGGTTTTTCTTCTAAATAAACAAGATATGGTACATTACCATTCTTACCTTCCGCTAATGCAGCAGCCGCAGTAAGCCACCCGGCATGACGTCCCATCATCTCAACAATAATTACATTCTTCGGCTCATATACGGTAATCTCCTGTTCAAGCTCACAGAAAACTGTAGAAATATACTTAGCTGCTGAACCAAATCCCGGACAATGGTCTATTCCGCAAAGGTCATTATCAATCGTCTTTGGTCCACCAATAACCTTAATATCCTCTACACCTTTCTCCTTACAGTATGCAGAAAGCTTCGCTACCGTATCCATAGAATCATTCCCACCGATATAAACAAAATATCCAATATTCATCTTATGAAGAATATCAACAATCTCCTGATACTGACTGTCATCTTCCTTGATATCATTAAGCTTAAAACGACAAGAACCAAGCGCTGCCGCCGGAGTTCTCTTTAACTTCTCCAGCTTTTCCTCTGTGTCAACCTTCTCTGTAAGATTCACAAATTTCTGTTCTAACACTCCCTGAATTCCATAACAAGCCCCATATACCTGATCAATCTGTTCTTCCTTTATCGCCTGCTTAATAACACCTGCTAATGTTGCATTAATCGCTGCTGTTGGTCCTCCAGACTGCGCTACTAACAAATTCTTCTTCATCTTTCTAAAATCCTCCTGTAAATCTCTGAAAAGGTTCTGGTGTTCCTTCATTCGACGCAATCACCTTCTGCATCCATACAATATCCCACCACTTGCCAAGCTTGTAGCCACATTGTTCAAAATGTGCCTTCTTCTCATATCCACGCGCCGCATGAAACGCTTCACTCTCTGCATTCGGATGAGTAATGCAGGCAAATAAATTCACGATATTCTGCTTCTTCAACAACTCTTCCAACTTCTCATAAAGAGCCGTTCCCACACCTTTTCCGTGAATTCCTCTCTGCACATAAACAGACATTTCCGCTGACCAGTCATACGCCCTGCGGTCATAAAAAATCCCCGCATACGCATAAGCAATAACCTCTCCCTCCTCCTCAGCAACAAGGTAAGGATACCTCTCCAATGTCTTCGTGATTCGTTCCTGAAACTCCTTCACCGAAGGAACTTCCAGTTCAAAAGTTATCGCCGTATTGTTCACATAATACCGGTAAATGTTCTGGATAGCAAAAGCATCCTCCGGCGTAGCGATTCGTATATTCATTTCAAGCCTCCAAAAATTTTGTCGATGTGGTTATTATACAATAAGAGGAAGAGGGGGACAAGACAGTAATTATAGAAATAATGTAACAATGCGGGAATGTCTGATTAACATAAACCTTTCACCTATTTCGGTAATATAATAATATTTCCTCTTCTACATCGCAATTTCGTACTGCTCTTTAAGTTCATTTAACATATTATAGGTAATACAACGCTCTTTTTGTAATCTTCCTACAACAATTCCAGGTGCAATACCTATTTTATTTGCAAAATCACACACACTTATTGAACTATAGTCCTGCGTCTTCTTAAATTGCTCAAACTCTTCCTTTGGAATCAACTCATCTTTCGCCCATAAATCCGCCTCATTTTCATCCTGTTCTGTAATTTCATCAGTCTTTCCAATATGTCCAAGAACAATGTGCCCAAGTTCATGAAATAAACTAAACCAAAATCTATCGGCATCTTTTCCTCTTGCCGTAAGACCAATCACAATTTTCTTGCCATCTATAAACGATGCCCCCTGTAAAAAAGAGCCTTGTAAATGTGGCAAAAAAACAAGTGCAATACCACACTGTGCCAATTTATCTTTTAGCTCCGCACTAAATTCCGCTGGTGTCTCTAATGTCATACTTCGGATTTCCGGTAAAACACGAACCAATTTATCAATATTAATGTGTGTTGTATCAGTCTGCCTTGCTACCCTTTTAGCCTCCTGCGCCCACGCGATCAATGCAAAATCACCTTTCTCAGTAATCGCCAATCTTCTACACGCAATTTTTGTAATTTGTCTATTCTCCAATAAAGAAAGTTCAACCACCTCAAAATACTTTCTAAGATTAATCACCCTTTCTTTCATAAGTCTTGTTTCCGGAACCCATCCAAACTTAGACATTTGATTATAAGGTAATTGCTTGGCTAAAACTTCATCTTTATCCATTGTATTTTCCGCTTCAACTTTAATTAATTTCTCTCTATAGATTGCTTCAAGATTATTCCAAAACTTTGCCGGTACTCCCAGTACCATCTCTAATCTTACTGCCACCTCCGAAGTCAACTGAACATCTCCATTAATCAATCTGCTAATATGCTTTTCTGACATATCCATTCTAGCAGAAAACTCTTTCTGACTCATCCCTCTGTCATTAAGCTGCTCCTTAATTGTCGCTCCAGGTGGTGTTGCAATAAAACTGCGACTTCTCACCATAGTGCTACCTCCCATTCATTGTTCTCATTAATGATAATCTACTATCTAAAGTATATGAGCAATCTCAATTTCATTTCCGTGTTTTGTAAAAACCAATCTATATGGATGCTCCAAATCTACTGCGTATTGCCCTTTACGATTTCCTTTTAATGCATGGCAACGACCGATACGAAACTGAATCATCTCCTCTACAGTATCCACTGCTCTAATCTCATCTATACGCATATGAATCTTTGCTGACATTTGGCTTCCATATTCTCGATCGGCAACTTTGGCATTAGTACAAATTCTTTCTATTTTCCGATTTTTGTACGTTATGTCCAACACATCACCTCTCTATAAATTTACCTATAAGGTAAATTCACTATAGCATGTTTTAGTGTAATGGTCAATGTTTTAATTTACCTATAAGGTAAATGGTATATCAATTTAAAGAGACGAAAAAAAAGAGACCAACGATATGTAACCTCAACATTTGAAGCTCATATCTTAGCCTCTTTTTCTTTTCTATGCATGACACTATTATATTATGTTATTTTCTTTACATGACAGAATATTTTTCTAGAGCGTGTTTGAAAAATGCTTTCTGCAAGATGTGCGGCGCAATTTGCGAGAGATTTCGCCTGAATTACGAACAAGCCTTCTCCTCTGTAAAATTTTCATTCGCCATATTCTTGGCACAGACATCGATTAATTCATTCATATTGTTGTAAGTATAAACTCCATCATCATAACACCATTTACAATACTTCTCATTTAATGTTCCATCACTATCCCGCCCAATAATCAAGTCATCCTCCATCGGCATTCCGCAGCACTGACAAATGAGCTATCTTGGTTCCCCCAAAAGTTTGTTAATCGACATATTAAATTCTTTAGATAACAGTTTTAATGTCTCCATATTGGGAATCGTTTCTCCGTTTTCCCAACGAGATACCGCCTGTCTTGTGACCATGACCTTGGTGTCTAATTCGTCTTGGGATAAACCTCTTTTTTTGTGGAGTTCTAAAATAATGTCTTTTGTTTCCATCTCGTGCACCTCCCTTGGGGATATGATAGCAGAAATGGAGATGGCGGGAAAGCAACTTAGAGTTTCCTTAGTAATTAAAAATCATCTATACCTTTATTTCCTATAATTCAGACATTCATTTGGACATTTATATCTACCTCTACTATAAATAATTTAATAATAACATCTACACTCTCTTTTCCATTTACTTTACAACAAAATCTTTTTTATTAATCCTCTATCTGCTGGCAACCATTCTACACTCAGCATCTCTTTCTCATTAAGGTTTAACCATTTTGCTGCTTCATGTTCTTTTAATTCTATCTTATCTTGCTTTAATTCACACCAAAAACACTGCATTGATAAATGAAAAGTAGGATAATCATATTCAACTATATCTATAAGTTTACCTACTTCTATTTCTGCATCTAATTCTTCCTTAATCTCTCTTTTTAACGCTTCCTGCGGTGTTTCTCCCTGCTCAATTTTTCCTCCAGGAAATTCCCATCCATCTTTAAATTCTCCGTAACCTCTCTGTGTTACAAAAACTTTGTTCTGCTTTTTAATTACTGCCGCTACTACTTTTATTGTTTTCATTTTTTCTCCATTCCATGTATTTCTATTGAATATCTCGTTTGCTTATTCATTAATTATATATTCGTAAATATCTTCCCTAACAGGTGTATTCAATATCCACTCAATTTCTACTGCTGTTTTGTCTGTATTCTGCATGATAAACTCCCTTGCCTGCCCTGTCGCTGTCATTCTTCCAAGATAATAAAATTCTTTTGATATTTTATCATCTTTATTTTTTCTTACAAACAACTGCACATCTATTCCTCGTTCTGTTGCTTTAAGAAAATTCTGCACATCTTCTGATTCTAAACTTCTTCCACTTTTAGAGATTGCGATTAAATGATTTGAACTAATAAAATGATCCTCATATTTTGTTGTATCACTAATGTTCTCCTGCTTATCATAATTAATAAATACAGGAAATGTTTTCGTTTTCTTATTATATTTATAACCACCAATATTCAATGGTACTTCGTTTCTTTACCATTTAAGCAAACGACAAACATCCTCATATGTATATTTCTCATATAAAACTAACTCTGTATCTTGATAATGCCCACTGTAATTTTTTTGATATCTCGCAATTCCAAAATTTACCACTTCTTTTAATACTTGATAAAAATCTGGATTCTGAAGCATCGCCTCAAATGACTTGGATATTCCGTAATCCTCCTCTTCTTTTTCTATGAAAACACACTGCGTATATGTTCTTTTCGCTGCACTGGTAGGAAATTCATTTGTCATCACATTAACTACATTTTCCTCACAATTTCCATCCATAAAACAATCATAATTTTCCTGCAGTGATTTTTTTAAAATGTTCATCAACCCATGACGATATTTCATTAATCTTCTTAATAATTCTAATTCATGAATCCGCTTACCACTAGCTAATTTTTTTGAAATAAATTCAATTACTTTTTCTTCGTCTTCTGATAAACGAATTGTGTACCCTTTTTCATATTTCACAAGAAATTTGTAATATGAACCCAAACTATTATTATCGAAAATTCTTAAAACATCCATTTCCCCATATTTATCAAAATCTACTAAAGCCGGTATATGTCCCAATTTATCTTTAAGATTCCTGTAATTCTCGCGAATTAATTTAATATCGCTAAAATTAGCATTATCAATCGACTGAAATATTTTCTGCCTTGAAATCTTATCAAAATGCACTGTGCTTGCACCTGGAATTATCCTTCCCCCTTCTGTAACATAACGCCGAATATTATCTTTGTTATAACTGCGATCTCCTGAAAGCGCAATTGGTATCATAAAATTCTTTCTATAATTTCCAATGAAATCTATGATTACTACGAATTCTTTCCCCTCTGCTTTTCTTAATCCACGTCCTAATTGCTGAATAAATATAATTGGCGATTCCGTTGGTCTAAGCATAATAACCTGATTAATCTCTGGAACGTCTACACCTTCTGAAAAAATATCTACTGATAATATATAATCTAAGGCTTCTTCTGACTCTTCTCCAGCAAGACGTTCAATCGCATTCGTTCTTACACTTTCTGAATCACTACCACTGAGCACCAAAGTTCTCCAACCTTTTTCATTCATCTTTTCAGATAATTCTTTTGCCTCATCAATGCGACTACAAAAAATTAATCCTTTTACTCTTTCTCCTGAATATCCGAAAAACTGTGCCTGCTTCATAATATTGTAAACACGTTCATCTGACGTAAGATACCTAAAATTTTCTTCCTTTTCTTGAACAGTTTTTCCAACATCCGAAATAACCTCTAAATCTGTAATTCCAAAATAGTGAAATGGACAAAGTAAATCTTCTTCCATTGCATCTTGTAGACGAATCTCATATGCAATCTGGTGATTAAAAATCTCATAAATATTTCGCCCTTCCAGATTATCATCTCTTTTATCCGGCGTTGCCGTCATACCAAGCCACAACTCAGGAGTAAAATAATCCATTACTTTTTTGTAACTACTAGCTGAGCTATGATGCGCTTCATCAATTACAATCGCATCAAAAGCCTGTCTATCATATTTCTTCAACACTTCATCTTTACTTAAAGTCTGTATTGTTGCAAAAATAAAATCCACATCATAATCTTGATGCTTTCCCGTTACTAATCCCATAGATATGTCATTACCAAATACTTTTCTATAAGATTTTAGAGACTGCTTCGCAATCTGTCCTCTATGTACCAAAAATAACATCCTTTTAAATTTTAATTCACGTAAAGCAAAAGCAGACGCATAAGTTTTCCCCGTTCCTGTAGCCGAAATTAGTAATGCTTTTTTCTCCCCTGATTCTATTATCTTCTTGAGATTGATAATAAATCCAACTTGCATAGAATTGGGCTCTAAACGATATTTTTCAATAGAAGGGATTTCTTCTCCAAGTGCAATTTTCCTCTGCTTTTTTATAATCCTATATTTTTCTTTATATTGCTCATAAAACTCATCAAAATTTAAAGCATATTCACTATTCCATAATTCATTAAACTCTTCTATGATATTTTGAGTCACTTCTCCTTCTTCTGTGGAAATTAGTCTGGTATTCCACTCTCGATTAGTAGTAAGTGCTGTTTTTGTTATATTCGAGCTTCCTATAATAATCCGATATATCTCTTCTTTTTTAAAAATATATCCTTTCGTATGAAAATCTTCTATCGTAACATCCACATTATACATTTTTAATGTAATATTGGAAAAATCATTTAGCTTTTTTAAAGCTTTCGGCTCAGTAAACGTCAAATAATTTGTTGTAAGAATTTCACCTTTTATTCCTCTATCCTCTAACTCTCTTAATGTCTGTAGCAATGGTGTAATTCCACCTAAAGTAATAAATGCTACACTAATTTGAAATTGATCGCATTTCAACAACTCGTCTTCGATCGATGATAATACTTTTTTGCCTCTTTTATAGTTATTCGAAATAAATTCTGGGCGATATGCCAGATTTGAAGCTGCTGAACTATTAATGTAGGCTGTTTCAAATCCGTTCTTCATTTCTGTTATAAGATTATTTTTCATCTAACAATTGCTCCTTGATATTTCTCTCTACATAATTATAACTCTAATTCTACCAGATCCCATAAGTAATAATACCGATTTATTGTAATAAATACAGCCATCTGTCACAAGAAGTTCTGAGAGTTTCTCCTGAAGATACGCACCCGTTCCATAAACATTTAATATCGGAACAACTATCGTATTTTTATGGGAAATATTTTGGATAAATGGAATACAGGAATCGAGAGAATATTTTTTAACACAGACGAGGATTATGTATTTCATGATTCGTCCTTCTTTCTTAAAATAAAATATTCTATCTCCTATAATACACTATTTTACTATTTAATTCATCTTCTATAGCCACAGCACAGAAACCAATCAACAAAATCATCTATATTGGTGGCCTGGGAACAAGCGTTGGATGTGAGCGAGTGAGCGAATATTCAAGACGCTGCGACGAAAGTCACAAATATAGATGATTTTGTTGATTGGCTTCGTTTGTTAGTTGGTTAATGAATTTGTAGGGATTAGATGGAAAGGGGCAATGGCTTCGACTGTAGCGTGTCCAATGAATTAAATAGAATTACATTTTTTCCATTTTTTAGTTGATTTCTTTTAAAAACATGATACAATGGTTATAACAAAAGATATAAAAAGGGCAATTACCTTTATCCGGATTATGTTGCAAGGACATGGGTACTCATTCTATAGTTATTATTTTTTTAATAAAGGAGAATATTTTATTATTATGAGTCTTGATTTACAACAATACCATGACCAGATTCAGGCATTACGTCCTATGGATGATGTCTTTTTTGAAGTGCTAATACAACAACCTGGCGTATGCGAAGAGATGCTTCGTGTTTTACTTGATTGTCCTGATTTAATCGTCTTAGACATTCACGCACAGCATAGCATCCGTAATCTTTTAAAACGTGTTCGTTACAATGAAGCCTGCGTAACTACACAAGCAACAGATCCTGGCACTGATTTTGAAAATATACCAACAGTATACAGTTTATATATTTCTGATTTTGATATATTCAAAAAAGGAAAAACCATTTACCACATTCGAAAATCTGTTATCGAAACTGACCAGACTGTTGATGATGGCACTCTTGAAATATATGCTAACACTATCGTTAATGACAAAAGTACTATCGCAGAATATTTACAGCTTTTAAAGAAAACAGCTATAGATAATCCAAAGTTTCCCCATCTTACTGAGGGAGTAAAATATTTAAAAAATGAAAGAAGAGGTGTTGAAAAAATGAGTGGATTTTTAGCAGAACTTTTAGAAAAAGAAGTTCAAAAAGAAGTAAAAAAAGAATTACAGAAAGAAGTTCAGAAAGAACTCCAAAAAGAACTCCAGAAAAAATGTAATGAAATTGCTATTTCAAAAATTTGTAAAATGATTGAACTTGGATACAGCAAGGAAGATATTTTAAAGCTGGACTATACCAACGCAGAATATGATTTGGCTCTGGAAAAAGTCTCACCAAAAAATGTTCTTTAATTAATTCATCTTAAAATCTAAAGCCTGTTTGAAAAATGCTTTCTGCAAGATGTGCGGCGCAATTTGCGGGAGATTTCGCCGGAATGAGGGCGGCGTAGTGGGCTACGCCAACTGAATGAAGGCAAAATATACCGCAAATTGGGGCGTGCAGATTGTAGGAATGATTTTTCAAACACGCTCTAGCACATTTTATGCAATATGTATACGTTTTTCTGCATTTTTATGCATCACTTTCAAAAAATATTTTCAACTTACTTATCAAAATTATCAAAACTTTTCAAGGCCGCTATTCTCTCTTAAAGTGAAAAATCTGTTTAACTTAACAAGCTCACTGCCACTACTGATAATAATGGTATCGTCACCGCTGACAGCAAGGTTGTAATAACAAATATCTCCGATGCATAGTATGCATCTCTGTCATATCGTTGTGCAAACATAATCACGGATGCCCCCGCCGGACATGCCAATGCAATAAATACTGTAAATGCCACCTCAAACTCAAGTGGCAGCAGCCATAAAACAACGAGTCCTGCCAATGGATATACAATAAGCTTTATAAAGCTCAAATAGTATAATCTTTTGTTCTTTAGGCTCTTTAAAATATTTCCCTGTGCGAGATTTGCTCCCGCGACAATCATTCCAAGGGGCGTATTCATTGAAGCAATCATTTCTAATGGATTTTCAATGAACTGCGGCAGGCGAAGTTGAAATAAAAATAGTATGATTCCTATCACAATTGAAAGAATCGCCGGACTTAAAAAGTTTTTCCATGCTCCCTTTAATCCATCGTTATCTCCCATTAAAATAATACCATGTGTCCAAAGTAAAAGATTAAAAACTGTGATATATGCCGTCATATAAAAAACGCCCTTATCTCCAAGGACTCCACTAATTAAAGGAATACCAATAAATCCAGAATTCGAATAAGACACTGCAATCTTCTCCACTGAACTTCGATTCCTATCCCCGTGGCATAGAAACTCCGATGCAACAATCATAAACAAAAACGTAAGAAATGATGCAGCAAACGCCCATATTAAACCTTGCAAAAGTTCTCTGTTAAAATCAATTTGATACGACTGGATAATCAACAGCGGAGAAACCAGCAATAATAATACATTCGAGAGATGTTTTGTACTGACATCATTAATAATCTTTGCTTTATAGATGATTACACCTACAAGTAATATGATGAACATCTCAATAATCTTTTTTAATACAATCAGTGACATAAAAATATCCTTTCTAGCATTTTATAAAAAACAGATAAAATCTCAAATCAGTTTAAAAAATATTTTTCACAAATACGCTCTAGCCAACTCCCTGTAAGGTCACAACTGTCTGAAGCCTCCCTTAAATCTTTCTCAAAATAAATTCTGAATTTGCATGGGCAGCCAACAAACAGCTTCCAAAGAGAGCCGATACCCTATATTTGTGGCCTCGGAGCAAAGGTTGGATGCAAGCGGTTAAGCGAACATTCAACCTGCAGCGACTAAAGTCACAAATATAGGGTATCGGCTCTCTTTGGAAGCGTCTCCTTTGCCTGCGGCAAATCAGGAGTTTACAAAATCTTCGTGGTCCATTTGCTCATGTCCCAAACTTCATTCACCACGTCTTTATAGAACTCTGGTTCATGGCAGATGAGTAAGACACTTCCCCGATAATCGAGCAAAGCACGTTTTAATTCATCCTTTGCATCAACGTCAAGATGGTTCGTAGGCTCATCTAACAAAAGTACATTGGTGTCTCTATTGATGAGTTTACAGAGACGGACTTTAGCCTGTTCTCCTCCGCTTAATACACGAACTTTGCTTTCAATATGTTTTGTGGTAAGGCCACATTTTGCAAGGGCGGAACGTACTTCGTACTGGGTAAATCCAGGAAATTCTTCCCAGATTTCTTCGATACAGCTATTGGGATTCTCGCCTTTTACTTCCTGTTCAAAGTAGCCAATCTGAAGATTTTCGCCCTGTTCGCAGCTTCCTGAAAGAGGTGGGATTAGTCCGAGTAAACTTTTTAATAATGTTGTTTTTCCAATTCCGTTTGTTCCAATTAAGGCGATTTTCTGTCCTCTTTCCATATAAAAATCTAAAGGTTTTGATAATGGCTCATCATAACCAATTACAAGTTTCTTTGTTTCAAAGAGCATTTTCCCTGGAGTACGGCCGTAACGGAAATTAAATTCTGGCTTCGGCTTTTCTGCGGCTAATTCGATAAGGTCCATTTTATCAAGTTTTTTCTGACGGGACATTGCCATATTTCTTGTGGAAACGCGAGCTTTATTTCTCGCAACGAAATCTTTTAATTCATTGATTTCCTGCTGTTGACGGCGATATGCCGCTTCAAGCTGTGCTTTCTTTACCGCATAGACTTCCTGGAAATGGTCGTAATCCCCGACATAACGGTTCAGTTCCTGATTCTCCATATGATAAATGATATTTACAACTTCATTTAAAAATGGAATGTCGTGAGATATTAAGATAAATGCGTTTTCATAGTCAAGAAGGTATCTTTTAAGCCAGGCGATATGTTCCTCATCAAGATAATTGGTAGGCTCATCTAACAAAAGAATATCTGGCTTTTCTAATAAAAGCTTTCCCAGAAGTACTTTTGTTCTCTGTCCGCCACTCAAATCTGTAACATCACGGTCTAAACCAAGATCTAAAAGTCCTAATGCTCTTGCAACCTCTTCTACCTTTGCATCAATAGTATAAAAATCATGCAAAGTAAGCTCATCCTGAATCATGCCGAGTTCTTCCATGAGAATTTCCATTTCTTTTTCATCGGCAGTACCGAGCATATCACAAATTTCATTCATTCGCTCTTCTTTTTGTAATAAAGGATCAAAGGCAGATTTTAATGCATCCTGAATCGTCATTCCAGCCTCTAATACTGCATGCTGATCAAGATAACCGACATTTACATTTTTCGCCCACTCTACTTTTCCCTCATCCGGCATCATTTTCCCGGTAACAATGCTCATAAATGTGGACTTTCCTTCGCCATTTGCACCGACAAGACCGATGTGTTCTCCTTTTAACAGTCGAAAAGAAACATCGTTAAATATCGCTCTGTCTCCAAAACCGTGGGTTAAATGCTCTACATTTAAAATACTCATAAATTCTCCTTAAAATTCTATTTATTATCAAATTTACTATAATGACTTTACTATAACAAGACGCTCTCGTCAATCAAACTCTCTCCAACTTTCTAAACTCATCTCAACCAACTGTACTTTCAAACTATAATAAACTAAAGCTTATCCAATTCCTGCTGAATGTAGTATCGGAGTATTTTTGTGCTTGTTTTTGCGAGAAAATTTTTCGTCAGTTGTACACAAATTTTTGAGGCGTACGCGGAACATAGGTTGATGAAATTTATGTGAATCTGACGGAAAATTATCCACAACGGCAGGTGCAAGAGATTACGAGTGCACATTCTACAAAAAAACCTCCCAAAGGATTGCTCCCCTGAGAGGTCGTTGCTGCTGTTTGAAATTTGTAGTTCGGGTAAACGAAATTAACGTTTGCTGAACTGAGGTGCTCTACGAGCTTTCTTGAGACCGTATTTCTTTCTTTCTTTCATACGTGGGTCACGAGTTAAGTATCCAGCTTTCTTTAATGCTGGACGGAATTCTGGGTCAGCTTCAAGTAATGCTCTTGCAATACCGTGTCTGATAGCACCAGCCTGTCCTGTGTATCCGCCACCGTGTACGTTAACTAATACGTCAAATTTATCTGCTGTGGATGTTAATTCTAATGGCTGACGAGCGATTACTTTTAATGTGTCATATCCAAAATATTCATCCATGTCTTTTTTATTGATTGTTACTTTACCTGTTCCTGGTACGAGATATACTCTTGCAACACTGCTTTTTCTTCTACCAGTTCCGTAATATCTTGTAGTAGCCACTTACTTTTCCTCCTTAAATTAATACTAGATTGCTAATTCCTTAGGCTGCTGTGCAGCATGTTTGTGATCAGGTCCAGCGTATACGAAAAGCTTTGTATACATCTGTCTTCCAAGAGGTCCTTTAGGAAGCATACCTTTTACGGCAAGTTCGATAACTTCTTCTGGTTTCTTGTTTAATTTTTCTCTTAATGTTGTTTCTTTCATTCCACCAACATAGTCGCTGTGATGATAGTAAATCTTCTGATCTAACTTCTTACCAGATACTTTGATCTTGTCAGCGTTAACGATGATTACATAGTCACCGCAATCCATATGAGGTGTGAAAATAGGTTTGTTCTTTCCTCTTAAAACACTTGCAACTTCTGATGCAAGACGTCCTAATGTATGTCCTGTAGCATCAACTACATACCAGTCTCTTGTGATGGTAGATGGGCTAGCCATAAAACTTTTCATGAGTAGTTCTCCTCCTGTTTATTCTTTAAAAATCAACGGTTCAGATATGACTTCCTGGCTGTCCGGACCCTCCATCATATCAATCCTGCTATCGCAGGTATATGACAAAATGCATCTCGGGGCTTTTGAGATTACATTTTATATGCATACCACGATTTCATATTATATAACACTCTTTCGTGTGTGTCAATAACCTTTTTCCTACAAAATGTGGGATTTTTTAATTTAATGATCCCAATCGCTATAATGATTATAAATATTCAATTTTCTTTAAAAACAATCCTTTTGCCGGAACGGTTTCTCCTGCCTGTGAGCGGTCGCAAGCCTCAAGGATTTGTTTGACATGTTCTGGGGGATAGACTCCCAGTCCTACTTTTATTAAGGTTCCGCTAATAATGCGGACCATATTGTAGAGAAATCCTTCTCCGGTCACTCGGATGATTACTTTCTTTGAAGGATATTCTCCTTCGGAAAGAGGATGTGCTTCTACTTCGATTCCTGTTACGGTTCTCACTGTTGTCTGTGCCTGTGTTTTTGCGGCACAAAAACTTTTGAAGTCGTGGGTTCCGACAAGATATTGGCTGGCTTCCTGCATTGCCTGTATATTTAGTGGAAAAATGACAAGGTGGGAATAGAGTCTTTCTGTTGGCAGAGGAATCTTCCCATTTTGGATATGATATTCGTATGTTTTTCTTGTATCACAATATCTTGGATGAAAATCACCGGGTACTTGCTCGGATGATACAATTCGGATGTCTTCTGGTAGCTGTGGATTTAATGCAAAACAAAGTTTTTCTGGCGGAATCGTTGTTTCTGAATCAAATACTGCTACATTTCCAAAGGAATGTACTCCTGAATCGGTTCGGCTTGCTCCAATTATGTGTATTTCTTCTTTTAAAAAACGGCTCAATGTTTTATTTAATACTTCTTCTACGGTTATCCCGTTTGGCTGAATCTGCCAGCCACAATAATTGGTTCCATCGTAGGCAACTACTAATTTAAATCGTTTCATAAATCTCATTCTCTCTCTATCTTTAATTTTTAATAAGAACTTTACATCTTAAAATTTGTTTGAAAAATGCTTTCTGCAAGACGTGCGTTACAATTTCATAATTTATTTAGAAAAATCTCTTTAAAATAAAACTGCAAAAAATCATAATTACCACATAAAGCAACATGATTCCATACGCAATATAATCTCGTTTTTCATAAATAAGCGGATGCAGTCTGGTCTTTCCTTCCCCACCATTATAACATCTTGCATCCATCGCCATCGCAAGGTCGGATGCTCTCCTGATTGCCGCAATAAATAAGGGAACTAAAACAGGAATTAACTTTTTCCCCCGCTCTAAAATATTTCCGCTTTCAAAGTCAACGCCTCTTGACATCTGTGCTTTCATGATTTTGTCTAATTCTTCTGTTAAAATCGGGATAAACCGAAGAGCAATGGACATCATCATGGCAATCTCATGTACTGGCACATGCACTTTTTTTAGAAAATGAAACCCTTTTTCAAGTCCATCGGTAAGTTGATTTGGCGTTGTCGTAAATGTCATTACGGATGAACCGATGACCAGATAAACCAACCGTACAACAAGATAGAATGCCATCCATAATCCCTGTTTCGCGATTGTTATCGGCCCAATTTTTACAAGCATATCTCCACTCACACTAATCATATTTATAATTGCTGAAAAACAAATGATAATAAACAGCGGCTTTACTCCCCAAATCATCATAGACACTGGAACTTTAGAAAGCTTTACTATCAAAATAAGAAATGCTGTCGCAATCCCAAGGCTTAATAAACTTTTAGGAAAAAATAATGTAATAACAAAAAGCAATGTTCCTAAAAGTTTTACCCTCGGATCAAGTTTATGAAGAATGGAATCAGCTTTATAATATTGTCCTAATGTCATTTCCCGAATCATAAGCTGCCTCCTGCTATATACGCTGCTAATTCATCTATATTTAATGGAATCCCTACATTTTTTGTTCTTTTTGTTTTTATATACTCTTTTGCTTTTTCATTCGAAGCTTCTATCTTTTTCTCATGCATTTCTGTGCCTTTTTCTTTTGTTTCTTTCTGATTTATTTCTACGTTTTCTTGGGATAACTCTATCGTCTTCTGAGATACTTCCCGATTCTTTTGATTGTATTGCATATCATGAGAAAAAGCATTTTCTAAATCAATATCTGTCTCTTCTAATATTTCTTTTAAATCCAGATAAAATTCTACTGCCTGTGGAACACCTAGTCCCATTTCTGTTAACTCATCTTTTCGTACAAAGACTTCTTCTGTTTTGCCATCCATTTTAAGCTGTCCATTCTCCATCACCAGAACTCTGTCTGCATGATCTGCCACATCGTCCATGTTATGTGAAACCAGTACGATAGTGATTCCTCTCTCTTTATTCAAATGATGTAAGAGGTCAAATAATATCTTTTTACCTGGTGCATCCATACCGGCAACCGGCTCATCTAAAATGAGGTATTCCGGCTCCATCGCAAGAATTCCAGCTAATGCTACTCTCCTTTTTTGTCCACCAGAAAGAGAAAATGGAGACACTTTTTCAAGTTCATTAGAAAGTCCTGCAAGTTGCATCGCATGACGGGCTTTTTCCTCACATTCCTTTTTATCAAAGCCAAGATTCTTCGGACCAAATGCAATATCTTTTAATACATTTTCTTCAAAAAGCTGGTATTCTGGATACTGGAAACAGAGTGCTACCTTCTGTCGAAGCTTTTTTAAATCATATTTCTTCTCCCAGATATTTTCTCCATTGAAGAAATAGTCCCCACTTTTCGGCTGAAAAAGCCCATTAAAATGCTGAATTAAAGTAGACTTTCCTGAACCCGTACGACCTATAATCGCCACAAATTCTCCAGGTTCTATGGCAAGTGAAATATCTTTTATGGCATATTTTTCTTCTCCGGAGTCTTGTTTTTTGTACTGATAACTGATGTTTTTAAGAGTAATTCCTTTTGTTGATTCTGTTTTTTTAGGCTCATCTATATTCTTAGATGCGTCTTCTTTTATATCTGATGTTTCTTTTAATTCATGCGATTTCTTAGATACTTCTGTTTCATCAGCCAAGTTCAGATCACCTAAAGAATTGTCAGCTAATTTTTCATTTCTATCATCTACAGAGATACTATAAGAATCAGATTGTTTTTCAAGACAGTTTCCGTATCGACTGTTTTCCTTAGCTTGACTCTTTACATTACTCTTGCTACTTTCACTTATTGTCTTCCGTTCAGATTTATACTCAGACAAGACTATATTATCAGACTTGTCCTTCTGAAAATGATATTTCAAAAACTCAAGTAACTGTTGCTTTGTGTAAATCTCTTCCGGCACATCCACACTTTTTTTTCTTAAGTCATCTATTAAAGCAACTTCAAATGGCAGTTCCAGATTATTTTCCACTAATTTTTCTGGTATTTTAAATAATGTCTCTGGTGTACCTTTAAGCGTAATCTTACCATGGTTCATTACATATAAATAATCTGCCTGACTGACTTCCTGCAAAAAATGTGTAATATAAATAACGGTAATATTCTTCAAACGCTTTAAATCATAGATAGCTTCCAACAGTTCCTTCCGGCTTTCTGGGTCAATCATTGCTGTCGGTTCATCAAATATAATACATTCCGGTTCCATCGCAAGAACTCCAGATATCGCAATCTTCTGCTTCTGCCCTCCAGAAAGCGCTCCCGGTGATGCTTCTCTATAAGCAGTCATTCCCGTAGCAGCCAATGCTTTCGTAATCCTCATTTCTATCTCTTCCGCTGGAATTCCCATATTTTCCGGGCCAAATGCAACATCTTCCTCCACGATATTTCCTATCAACTGATTATCAGGATTTTGAAATACCAGCCCTGCTGTCTTCCGAATATCCAAAATCTGTTCTTCTTTTGCAGTATCCATTCCACCAACGTAAATAATACCACCCGATGGCTTTAATAATGCTGCAAGCTGCTTCGCAAGCGTAGATTTTCCAGAACCATTATGACCGAGAATTCCCACAAAATCTCCTTTTTTAATAGAAAGAGAAATATTGTCAATCGCCGTATGTTCTATAACTTCTTCTTTTTCTCCAGAATACATTTTATACTTAAATAAAAGATTTTTAACGTCAATTAAATTCATCTGACTTTTCTCCACTATAATCATTGTTCGTAAAACTGCATCTCACCTTTATCATAAGTTTGACAAAGCTAACAAATATTATAACCCATTTTCTCTCAAAAAGATACTGGTTTGATTTAATTCGATGTATTCAACAGACGAAGCCAGGCCCGAAAGAGAGAAGAGAACCTATATCTGTGACTCTATCACTGTGGGTTGAATGTTCGCTTACAGGCTCACATTCAATCCTC